>OIZT01001444.1_pt1 | contig 10778 bp, 5 predicted proteins | sample 1588611 | NCBI WGS metagenome assembly OIZT01 (sample SAMN03283278) | human gut metagenome | biome: human-associated habitat; material: feces | host: Homo sapiens | place: Peru | collected 2012
CGCCGCCCGCCGCCACGGTCGCAAAGCCCGTCGCGGGCTGTTCCAGGAGAATGCGCGCGCCGCCGTGCTTGGTGAACGTGTTCGCGCCCGTCCCGCGCAGCGGAAGGCGGAGGACGGGGCCGCACGGGTCGCCGTTCCACACCCCCTCCGCGTTCACGAAGGCGCGGTCGCCCGTCAGCGTCAGCGAGCCGCCGTTCGCCCGCACGGTCGGATAGACGGCGCCGTCCCGCGTGTAGAGCTGGACCTGCCCAAAGTCGAGCCCCCCGAGCGCAACGTCCGTGGTGAAGACGATGTTCCCGGCCTGCGTGCCCGTGAAGTACGCAACGCCGCCGTCGCCCGGCACGCAGTCGCGCTCCCAGTAGCGCACGCTCTCCCACGGGTTCAGATGGTGATACCAGCCGTTCGGCCAGTAGTAGCCATCCGTCGCCGCGCCGCCCGCCAGGCAGACACCCAGGACACAAATCCCGGCCACGCTCGTTCGATCCATGTCTCAAACTCCTTGTTCGCGATTGTAAAACGTGCCTATTTTATCTTACCCCCCCCCTAATTGTCAATTCTGTTTTTGAGTTTTTCCGTACCCCGCCACCACCCGCCGCCGTGTGGTATACTACCCGCTCCCTATGACGGACGCGGAGAGATTCGGCGGCTACACGCCGGCGCGCGCAACGAGATTCTACATCCCGCTGCTCCTCCAGGCGTTCTCGCAGTCCCTCACCTACCCGCTCGTCGCCGGCATCGCCGCCCACGGCCCCTTCGGCGAGGGGACCTACGCCGCCTTCGCGCAGGGGCAGACCATCATGTTCATGATCGGGGCCCTCGGCGGCGGGCTCGTCATGACGGGCATGGTCTTCGCCCGCACGCGGGCCGGCTACCGCGCCTTCATCCGCCTCAACACCGCCATGATGCTCGCGCTCCTCGCGGCGCAGACCCTCCTCGCCCTGCCGCCCTTCGACGCACTCATCTTCCGCAACTACCTCGGCCTCGCCCCCCATCTCGTCGAGACGGCCCGGCAGACGCTCCTGTGGGGATTCGTCATGCAGGGCTCCTTCTTCCTGCGGAACGTCCCCCTCGTTGTCCTCTTCAACAACCGCGAGAGCGGACTCGCCACGCTCGCGACCACCGTCCGCATCGTGCTCACCGTCGCCGCCTCTGCCCTCTTCCTCCCCCTCGGCCTCACCGGGGCGATGTGGGCGCTCGCCGCGACCACGGTCCCCTGCATGGTCGAATTCGCGCTCACCCACCTCTTTGCGCGCCGCTACGTCCGGGAAATCCCGGACATTTCCGCCGAAGGCGGCGGCCCCTGCGACGCGCGGCGCCAGTTCCGCTTCACGCTCCCCCTCTCGCTGGGCGGCTTCCTGCTCGCCACCGCCCCTTCCGTGATCGCGGCCTTCGTGAACCGCACGGCGGGCGGCATCTCCATGCTCGCCGTCCACTACGCCACCATCGGCTTCGCGAACCCCGTCGGCTACGGCGCCCTGCGCATGCAGGCGCTCGCCATCCAGTTCCCGCCCGAATACCCGGGCGACCGGCGCGTGCTTCACTACGCCGCGTCCGCCGGACTCGTCCTCGGGCTCGTTCCCCTCTTCCTCGCGGTTCCCGGCCTCGGCGACTGGATCTTCCTCGACTTCATGAACCTCGAACCGGAGAACCTCGGCCACGCGCGCCTGGTCATGTGCTGCTACGCCGTCTGGCCGGTTTTCCAGTGCATCCGCGGCTACGTCGAGGGCTACGCCGCCTGGATCAGGCACCCCTCCGCCGTCCTCTGCGGACAGATCGCCTATGTCACCGGGCTCACCCTCACGCTCGTCCTCGCCTTCGCGCTCGGCGCCCCCGGCTGGTTCATCGGCTTCGCCGCCATCTTCGTCGCCACCCTCGCCACCACCGCCGCCGTCCTCACCTCCCTCCGCGCCTTTTCCGCGCCCTCACCTTCAGGCAGTAGAACAGGATTGAATAATGGACAGGCAATCACGAAGCGATGCGTCCATACCCCTTGAACCTCTCTGTCCTTGAACGTGACCATATTGGCATTATGGCAAATACGGTGCGGTGTCCTTCCTGTTGAGATTCCGCTTTACGTCAAACTCAAGATTCGGGTCATTTGGCATTGGGTTAAAGGCACACGACATGAAATTGAGCCATCTGAATATCTCGATCTTGCCATAGATTTTTGAATAGTGGCATGAAACGAGATTTCCTTTCTCGTCAAATTGACACCGTGTGCGGAGGATTAGGCACTCGTCTTCATTCACGTCACACACTTCCGTTCGATGAGAGCCATCCTTCGGGTTTTCATATTCGTGGGTTTTGTACTCATAGCGGAAACACGTCGTAAAGACAGCATTCGTGTCCGCCACATAGCATGAGCGAAATTCGCTGTCTGTGAACGCCTTGATTTTATAGGCACCGTTTCCTTTTCCCTTGAAAATCAAGGCCGATTTCGTACTGCGCTTCTTTTCGTCATAATTCTTCCTGACGTAGAAATCGGCTACCGCCCCCTTGCCATAAGGCGCGACGAAATCCCCCTCCTTCATGTCAAAACCGTAGTCGCCATTCTCCTGCGGCAGATACTTGGCACCGTTGATGCGATATCGATACATCGGAATCGGATTCTTTATCTTCCGCATGACGACCGACTCTTCTTTTTCATGCTCGGCGAGTCGCAACGAAAACAAATCTTGACTCCAAATCCTAAAGTAAACATCATGATATGGAGCGCTATAATACCCAGTAGCAGACAGCCAATAAGTTAGACTACAAGTGACCATATCTAGACTCACCGACACAATGCCATTTGTATCCGCATAGGCAATGATTGTGCGAAAATCGCTTCGATTACCGCCTGCTCCAAAAAACCTTTTTTTCAGCGTCTCAATTTTCACTACCGCATTAGAAACAGGGGCCCCACCTTCGTCGGTCACATGAACCTTTAACACGACAGACTCCGAACACCCTACGAGCGGCAGAGCCATTGTCGCTATCAACAATAGTTTTGTCATTGGTCACGCCTCATTTTTTATGTCGTCAAATACTTGATAGACCCACGCATATGGTGCCTGAACAAGAAAGCTATGTGTCCATTTCCCACCTCCAGACTTCATCCGCCGCATATCCTTATTGAGAAGACCTTGAATCGGATTGCGTCCAGCCGCATACGATTCGGCGGGAATCGCGTCGGCGAGCAGCTGGTTCTTCTGCGGGATGTCCCGGACTCGATTCGTCGTGCAGATCGACATGTCGTCGAACGCGCCGAAAAACGGCGCCGTCCGAAGCTGGGCATCGGTCAATTGCGCCGCCTGCGCCGGCGTCAGGTGAAGCGTCAGGGGATCTCCGCCACCAACATAGTCCGGATTGTTGACGTCATAGTCGGCATTGAACGACCAGCCGGCCTCGTTGTTCCCCGACAAGAACGTCGGCCACACGCCCTTCCGCGTCTCCTGATTCGCCCAGGCATAATCTTTAGACAGCAAGTCTTTCGGACTTCCATCCGCATTATTCAGCACGTCCTCCTCAGTCGAATAGTAGTTCACTGCATTTCTTATCGCCGCGAATCGGCCTTTCCACGTCAGGTCGCGGCGCGCGTCAGCCGTGCCGAACAGCTCGTGCCAGTGGCTGGCGCGAAGCCGCAGCGCATAGGGCCGCCAATCGCCCGGCGTCATGTTGTTCCGCGAGGCCGCCGTCACCGCGTTCGGGTCGTACGCCTCCAGCGGCACGGCGGCGTTCAGCATGAAGTAGCGCGCGACCGAGAGGCCATGCTCCGCGATCGCGGAGGACACCATCATGTTGCCGAGCGAATGCGCGGCGACGTACCGCGCCGTTCCGGGAAGCGCGGCAACCGCCGAGCCGAAGGCCCCTGCCGTCGATAGCGCATGGTCAACGTTGGAATAGTAGTCGGGCGTGTTGCCGAGGTAGAGCGCGCCCTGCGAGTCGTTCCCGTACCACGTCACCGCCGTGAACATCGCGTGCGAACCCGACTGCCACAGCCGCTTGAACATCTCGGCCGACCACGCGCGTGCGGAGGTCTCGTCCACGTTGTACCCGTGGACGAACACGAACTGCCGTCCGTCGGATTCCGCGTCCGGGAAGTTCGCCGGCACGCCGAGGGCCGACGCCCGGCCGACGGGCGCGCCGCAGACGCCGCGCATGTTCATCCACCGGTACATGTCCTCGACGCCCGACAGGCTGACGGCCAGCCTGTTCGAGCAGACGACCCTCGAGCCGTACAGGACGTCGATCCACAGGGGCTCTGCCGAAGCGTGCCGTCCGTCCACCCAGAACACGCCCTGCGGGCCTCCGCCCTCCGCAAGCGCCACGAACGCGGACGGCACGTCCAGTCCATACGCCCCGATCCTCTCCTTTGTCGCGAGGCGCGAATCCTGATCCAAGGCGGGGCCGAACCCGGACATGTCGCTTCGGAAGAACGACGCAAGGCCGTCCTTCCCCATCGTCGACCAGACCGCGTTCAAGGCCCCGCTCGGATGGCGAAGGCGATACGTCAGCGACGGGCGGAGGACTGCAGGGACGCTGTCGGCCACCGGCTTCAGGTTCAGCCAGACGGCCGCGTAGTCGACCAGGTCGCGACGCCCGTTGACCTTGCCGGTGTCCCAGTCCAGTCCGTTCGCCGGGAACTCGTCCGAGACGGCCCTGGCCATGTCGCCGTCGGCGGACGAGCGGTCGCCGTCGTCGTTCGTCCAGAAGCGGAACGGCCGCCCCTGCCCGGCAAGCGCCGCGTCGTCTTCGCCGATCCGCCCGTCACGGTCCATGTCCGGGACCAGTTCCGGGTCGTCCAGCACATGGAGCGTCGCGACCAGACCCTCCGCGACATTGCCACCTCCCTGTCCGTTCTCGTCGGGGTCATGCGTATGGACGTGCGCCGAGAGAAGTCCGTCCGCGTTCTCGGCCACCCAGCCGCCTCCGACGAGGACCTCGTTCCCGTCCAGCCGCTCCGTCGAGTAGCCGCGATACGAAGGAGAGGACGGAACGCCGTCTATCTTCGCCTGCCAGCAGTACCACGAACGCGGATCCGTATGCCCGTCGCTGTTCAGCCAGCGCATCGAGAGCCGGTAGGAGCTACCCTTGCGCATCCTGAGCGGCACGTTCTGCAGGGCATTCGGCGCGCCCATCGTGATGCGCCGGACGCGCGTGTCGCCCGGTCCCAACCCCTCGATGGTCATCTCCCAGGCCGCATAGTCGCCGTTGATGTTGAAGGTCAGCTCGCGTAACAGGCCCTCGTCGGGAGCCGTGCCTGCGTCCGAGGCGTCTGCAGGGTTCGATCCCCTGGCGACCTCGGCGCCGTCGCCCACGCCGTCGCCGTCCGTGTCGGGATTCTGCGGGTCGCAGCCGTTCTGGTATTCGTCAACATTCGACAGCCCGTCGCCGTCGGGGTCACCCGCCGCGCCGTCGGCGCCACTGGCATTGCCCGGATCAAGACCGTGCGCGGCCTCCCAGTCGTCCGTCATGCCGTCGCCGTCCGTATCCCTCTTCACGGGGGACGAGCCGATTGCGACCTCCTGCCTGTCCGAGAGGCCGTCGCCGTCTGTGTCGGCGTTTAGCGGGTCGGAGTTCGCGCCGAAAAGGAATTCGAGCGCCAGCCCGCCGGAAACCCTGCCCTGAGAATGGTGGCACCACGAATGCCGCCATCTGCCGCCGAAGGTCTGCATCCCTATGCTGGCGTAGCGCCCGTCCATGTACCGTCCGGCGACATCGGCATAGCGGACATATGCGCGGTCTGGGGTGTTCGTCGGGATCGCGATCTGGAACGAGATGGCGTTCGTCTGGTATGACGAGGTGTCGTAGAAGGAGTTCAGGTATTCGACAAGCAGATACCCCTCGCCATCGTGCGTGGCCGTGCCGTACTTGATGGAGGTCTGCCGGCCGGCGATGTCGGAACGGATGTAGGCGTATTGGAGATAAGGCGCGAGGACGAGCGCGTTGACATCCAACGAATACGAGAAATTCGCGCTTGATGCGGAATCTCCCGGATTGGCATATCCTACCCTGTCCAGGAACACCAGGCCATTCGCCGACAGGGTGAGATTCGTGACCGCTTCACCCTGGATGCGCAGCGGCACGGGAAGCGCGCGGCTTGCGCAGCGCCTGTAGTTGGTGGAGATTTCCGTGGTAAGGTCTTCGCCTGCGTCAAACACAAGCCACGGGATCGCGTTTGTCGCGAAGATGCAGCCCGTCTCCCCGCCGTCGTTGAGTCCGTCGCCGTCCGTATCGGCGACGGACGGGTCTGTCCCGCATTCCATCTCCTTGAGGTTGGAGAGACAATCGCCGTCGGAGTCGCCGTCCGCCCCGTCATTCCCGGCGTCGGAGAGCGGATCGAGGCCGTAGGCGTGTTCCCATGCGTCGGTCAGGCCGTCCCCGTCCGTGTCGGCATGGCGCGCACTCGTGCCGAGGGTTGTTTCCGCGCCGTCCTCAAGTCCGTCGCCGTCCGTATCCGCCACAGTCGGATCGGACCCCGTGCCGAAGTGGTAGGCGATCACCGTTCCGTTCGTGATTGCGCCAGCCGTGTTGTAGGAAATCTGGTGCGTCCGCTCGCGGTTCGGAAGCTGCGCGCCGATGGTCGCGCCCGATCCGTCGAAGCCGTCGGACAGGCTCACGTAGCGGACATAGACCGTGTTCGTCTCCGCCTGGGGAAGAACAATCTGGAACGTCGCCACGCACGATGCGTTGTTCGCCTGGGTGTTCAGCCGTATGTTGGCGTATTCGACCACGGCATATCTGCATCCGTTTGTCTCAACGTCCACGACCGTGATCTGCACACCGCCGTTCGCCGGAGCTCGCAAATAGTCCCAGTATGCGGCGACCGCCGTATGGTAGGAGCTGATGCGGGTGCTTTCCATGTCGCCGTTGCCCGACGGCACGGAGAAGGAGGAGTTGGCGTTCCTGTCCGACATGAGCCCCACCATGCCGCAGACGCCGACGGCGATGTTGGTATGCACGTATCCCGCGCAGCGGAACGTGAACGGCAGGGGGACGACGAACGTGCCGCCGGAGTAGCTGCGCGTGGACGACAGGAGGTTCGTGCCGCCGGACACGTCGAACTCCGGCAGGGAAAGGGAATCGGCATATTCCCACCAGCCGACCTCTTCGCGGTCCGAAAGCCCGTCGCCGTCGGTGTCAGACAAGGTCGGCGACGTGCCGAGCGCGTATTCGCGCAGGTTGGCGAGCCCGTCGCCATCAGGATCAGAGACGGAATCGTCCGCCAGTGGATCAAGCCCCTGCCGAACCTCCCAGCCGTCGGGCATCCCGTCGCCGTCGGTGTCCGCAACGAGCGGGTCCGTGCCGGTCCTCACCTCCTCGCCGTCGCAGAGTCCGTCCCCGTCCGTGTCGGCGACAAGGGGATTCGTGCGGCATGCCAAGACCTCATCCGAGTCGGAAAGGCCGTCGCCGTCGGTGTCGGGACTTGCAGGGTCGGAGCCGGCCCCGATCGTGTACTTGATTGTCAGCCCGTCCTCCGGGAAACCCGCCGTCAGCGGCCATGTGAGGTTGTAGCAGGCGTTGCCCGACTTGAAGGACGGCATTCCGCCGCATTGGACGCCGGCGCGGAGATCCACCTCCCGGAACGTGTTGGATACGCAGAGATAGCTGACATAGACGGTGTTCGTCTCGTCATGCGGCAGGATCAGCTGGCACGTCAGCGTCTCGTTCGTTTCGCGATATGCGTAAAGGCCGACACTGCGATACTCGACGACCGTATACCGCCTGCCGCCGGACTCTGCCGTTCCGTGCAATATCTGGCTGCCCCAGTCGTTTGTCCTTGCGTACAGGTCCGCCCCGCAGAGCGCGACCGTGACATGGCAGGGGGAGTACTGCGTGTCGCCGAGGCTCCCGTAGGTACAGGCGGACTCCCATGCGCCGGCGTTTGTTGGACAAAGAAGATGGACGGTGCCGTCGACGTGTATCTTGGCGTTGGTATAGCATGCGTTGTTGACGATCAGTCCCTCCGGCAGCGGAATCTTCCACGAGCTGTCGTCGACCGTCTGGCTTGTCATGAGCCGCGTGCCGCCGGACAGGTCGAACCACAGGAAACCGTCCCCCGTGAGCGCGGCCATCGTGCCGATCTCTGCGGCGTCAGACAGCCCGTCACCGTCTGTGTCGGAGGATAGCGGGTCTGATCTTACTGCGATTTCATCGCCGTCCCCCACGCCGTCGCCGTCGGTGTCGTACAGGAGCGGATCGGTCCCGATGGAGGCGGAGAGTTCCGCCCCGTCGGACAGCCCGTCCCCGTCCGTGTCGGCCTTTTCGGGGTCTGTGAAGGTCCAGTACCGCTCGTGTGCATCGGTAAGTCCGTCCCCGTCCGAGTCGAAATCAAGACCGAAACGGAAGAAGCCCGCGCCTGCAAGCGCGTCCAGGAACCAGGGCCGCATCGCCGCGTCCACGTCATCGGAGGCGACGGTAAACGCATGGGAGTTCGTCCCGGACGGCATCGGGAACGCGCAGAGGGGAGCCCATGCGCCATCGCGGAGATTCGTGGACGAGAACAGGTAGAGTCGGCGCGAATCGGTGTAGTCGAAGAGATTACTCGCCCAGGTCGTCCCGAAGGCGAGCTCACGGTTCTGGCGGTCGACCGCGAAATCCGTGATTGCAAGGACATTGGTCGCCTCCGACAATCCCTCCGGCAGCGACCTCGACAGCACGGTCTCCACGACACGCGACACGGTTGAGGCTCTGCCGTCCACAGACCCTGGCGGCAGATGCCCCCGCTCCTTCGAGCCGCCCCAGAGCGCGGAGAGGCCGACGGCGAAAATGACGATGAACTTATGCAAGGGTGTCAGGCTGAAAAACCACTTTAGCTCCTTCGCAAACGGCCCGGCCCTGCGGCAGAGCATGCCAAGCCACAGGACAAGGAAGCCAATGGCCGCGCCGACAAGCCACGGCGTCGTCGCTTCGATGGCCTTGTGTACGTATTGGGCGATCATGTCGATCACGACGCAACATCCTTGCCTTTTTTACGGCCTTGTGGTTCTGGCACGTAATCCATAACACCGCCGACGTCGCAGTTCATGGCCTCGCGCAGGTTTGCGCGGTTCATGCGTCGTGGCCGTCATGGAAACGAGAGGACAGAAAGAATGTCAGGCGCGGATTTCGTGGTTCGGCAGGGTCTCGGACGGGACCGTTGTCGGCGCATGGGCCAGCCAGACGAGTGCGTCGGGGAGCTTGGCGACGAGCTTGTCGAGATCCTCGTCGCGATGCTCCTCGATGTCGCGCACCACCGCCTCGGCCAGTTTCAGGATGGAGGCGGCCTGTTCGTCCGTCTCCCCGCGTCCCGGCATCTCCGCCGTCACGGCCAGCACCTGGGCGGCCGTCACCCGGATGGCGTCGGCCAGCACCGCCATTCCCGTTGTGTCAAGTGCCGCAAGCGCACCGGCAAGCGTCGTCTCCGCTGCGGACACCGCCCGCTGTGCGGCCACAACCGTCGCCTGGGCCGCCGCACGCGCCTCCTCCGCCTTCGCCGAAGCGGATTGTGCCGCCTCCAGGGCGGACCGGGTGGCCGCAACGGCCCCCTCTCCCTGCGCAACCGCATTCTGAAGACGGGCGCACTCGTTCTGGAGATCCGCGATCTGCCGGGTGAGGTCGTCGATCCGGCGCTGCGCCTCATCTGCAAGCCGGGCGTTCTCGTCCTTCTGGCGGATTTCCTGCTCACGCTCCTCGGGCGTCTTCCTCTGCGCCTCGACGAGCCGTTCAAGTTCCTCCGTCAGCGTCTGGAGCAGGGCCGTCTTCGCATCCAGCGTCGTTCGCAGATCGGCAAGCGACACCAGCTGGTCGTCCAGGGTCCGCTCCAGTTCGGAAATCGTGGCACGCTGCGCGGCAATCTGGTCATCCAGGGCGACGACGGCCGCCTCCGCATCTGCCAGAAGCGTCTGCGCAGCCGCCAATTCGTCTGTCGCCGTTCCAGCCGCCGCGAGGGCCTGGTTCTGCGCGTCGGAGATCTGTCCGTTCTGGGCCGTGAGGCGCATCAGGACGATCTCGAAGCCCTGCGCGGCGCGCGTCCGCCGCCCCTCCTCCTCGTCCATCTTCAGCTCGGCCATGAGCTTCTGGAGATCCGTCGCCGACGACACGCGCACGCCCGCACCGCCCAGCACGGGCGCCGCCTCCGTCCGTCCCGCCGCCCCCGTCGTCCCCGCCTCCATGCGGTACGTTTCGCCGGAAGGCCGACCCTGTTCGATCTTCATCTCCATCGTTCGTCTCCTTTTCTACGACTACGATCCGTCCCCGGCAAGGTTACACGGGGACGGATCTTTTTCGGATTCGGACGGAATGGACGGAAACGCCGCCTCAGTCTCCGAACAGGAAATGCAGCAGACCTCTGCGGCGCGGAGGCGGCGGAGGCGGCGCCCCCACAGGCACCACCGTCTGCACAGGCGGCGGCGTGTGGTAGTATCCCCCGTTGTAGCAGTAGTTGTAGCCGTCGAAGTAGTAGCCCTCGCCATAATAGTAGACGCCGTCAATCGTGTAGCTCCACGGCGTCGCGATCCAGGACCATGCACGGCGCGCCCCCGGACGTGGCGGCGGAAGCGCCGGACGGCCCCAGAAACGTGCCCCCGACGGCCGTCCCGCATGGAAACCATGGCGGCTCGGCGGCGGCTGATGCCGTCCCCAGTCTGACGGCGGCCCCTTCTTCGGCGGTTTGTGGTGCGCCTGATGCCCACGGTCGGAGGGATGCTGCCTCGGCGGCTGCGGACGCGCCTGGGGCCCACGGTCCGACGGATGCTGCCTCGGCGGCTGCGGGCGCACCTGGGGCCCACGGTCCGACGGATGCTGCCGTGGCGGCT
>OIZT01001449.1_pt1 | contig 10705 bp, 6 predicted proteins | sample 1588611 | NCBI WGS metagenome assembly OIZT01 (sample SAMN03283278) | human gut metagenome | biome: human-associated habitat; material: feces | host: Homo sapiens | place: Peru | collected 2012
GCCTCGGCAGCCAGTCTTGCTTCTTCGGCAGCCTTTCTGCGGGCAGCTTCGGCAGCAGCCTCACGCGCCTTGGCTTCGGCTATACGACGGGCATTCTCCCTGGCAGCAGCCTCGGCAGCAGCTTTCTTGCGAGCCAGTTCCTCGGCACGTTTCTTGGCGGCAGCAGCGGCAGCAGCCTTTCGCTTAGCCTCGGCAGCAGCACGGGCTCTCGCCTTGGCAACTTCCTGAGCAATCAGACGGTCAATCTGTGCGTTGATTGCCGCATCTTTCTGACGCTGGTCGGCAATCACAGCCTGAATGGTCTTCTGCTGTTTCTGCAGTCCCTGCACCATCACCTGCTGCTGGGTCTGCTTGCCTTCCAAAACCGTCTTCTCCTGCTTACCCTTATATAATAAGGTGTTCTTATGTCCCTTTACATGCTGCAACTGCTGGTGCTTCTCGTTCACCTGCTTCTGCTTAGCCTTTACAGCCTCGCCCTGCACCTTCTGATAGGAAGAATACTGGCGGATGAAGGAAAGGCGGCGATACATTTGTGTCAGATTCTTGGCACTGAAGATGAACATCAGCTTGTCCTGTACCGTATGATGCCTGCTCATATATCTCATGGAACGGATATACTTGTTCTTTCTGTCCTGCAACTGCTGCTGAAGAGTTTTCAGCTGCGCCTGCAGGATACCGATATTTCCGTCGATATGATGAATATCCTTCTGGATGCCATCAATCTTCTTCTGACTCTGGTCTATCTCACCGTTCAATATCATCAGGTCTTCCAGTCGCTTCTTCACATCCGCCTGATTCCTGCGGAGTGCCTGTTCCTGCTCCTTGATTTTCTTCTGGATAGACGCACGCTGTCCCTGCAATCCTCGGATAGAAGCATTGCTGTAGGTAGCCGCCTTGCGTTCTGCCCTGGTAGGGGCAGAATGTTTCACCGGTCTTTTATTTCTGTTCTGAGGCTTGGCAGCCACTGCGGTCTTTCTTACCGGTCGCTTCTTCTGCACCTGTTTCTGGGCATAGGGAGCCAGCGAGAATACCAGAGCCATCATTAATAATAGGATACGTTTCATCAAATACTCATAATTTTGCGAAGTGCTTCTTCAGGCGAAACCTGTTTGTATTTCTTTGAAATTTCGGTCTGAGTACTCCAGTTACTATCTGTCTTCACCTCGTTGAGATTGAGGATAAGTTTCATTTCCTGCTTCTTCTGGGTTGCAGTAGTCATAAACGACATCACCTGTGTTGCCGGAAACATCTTCACGCCCACACTCTTGAACTTGCTGTAGTCTACATGCAGACGGGATGTGCCATGCTGCGAGCTCTGATAGTTGACATCAGCCGATGTGATGCGCCCGTTCTCGCGGCTGGTATTCCAGGCATAGGTCATATAGCCATTCTTGACGGTTACCGGAACCTCGTTGCCGGCAGCATTCAGGTTGACGTCAAACTTCCTGAGGTTTGACTTGGTCACCTCCTTTTCGCCCGGCAGAATCAGCTGATTCCAGAACAACGCCTGCAAGGTATAGAACGAGATGCCCTGCTTCTTCAGGAAATCCACCTGCGTATAGTCTGCCTTGACATACTGCTTGTGATAACGGTCCAGAATCAACACATAATCAGGAGCAAACTCGAGACGCCCCAACTCACTGCCCAGGAAAGGCATGAAGATCTGGATACGCACCAGCTGGTCCTTGCGCATGCTCAACTTGGCAGGAACGCTCACTTCCTTGTCTCCCATCAGGATAGTGAAATCCATCTTGCCCACAATATCCTTGGCGTAGACCTGATTATCCGAAACCATCTGCAGGAAAGCACGCTGGTTGAAGCTTTCACCCTGCTCGTCTGCCTTGACAGATGTCTGCTGCTTGCCGGCATCAACCTTGCCGGTTCCCTGTACCTGTCTGCTGGTTCCGCAAGCAGCCATCAGCATCATGGCAGCTCCGGCACCCATCAGCATCCATTTATTCTTTTTCATCTCTTTCTACCTTTCTTAATGATTTTCTTCGTTACCGATTCCTTCTTTGCCGGTCTGTTACGACGCAGCAGTTCATCCTCGGTAATATATTGTCTATTGTTTATTTTCCATTTCAGGACGGCATTCTTTCCATCGCCGTCCAGCGCCTGCTTCCAGTATTTCATGGCGTCATCTATCATTCCGTTCATGGCATAGATGTCGCCGGCATGTTCCAATATCGTACTGTTATTCTCGGTAGAATCGCTGTTCTTGAGAGCAGCATCGATATAAGTCTTGGCATCGGCATAACGCTCTTCCTTGAACAGGATCCATGCATAGGTATCCAGATAAGTGCCGTTGTTAGGTTCCGCCTTCACGGTCTTATAGCTCATCGATTCTGCCTTATGCAGGTCGGTGCCTTCCTCGCTCATGTAATAAGCATAGTTGTTCAGCGCCATCACATTGTCATCCTTCCATTGCAGACAGGAGTCGTAAGCCGCATAAGCCGCCTGCTTGTCCTTCTTCTTGTAAAGGATGTCGCCCATGACGGCATAGAGATCAGAAACCAGGTCAGGAGAAGCATCGGCTCTTACCTGTGCCACGCCCTGACGGAATTCATGGAGCGCCGCATCCTCATCATTTTTCTGATAATGCGCCATTCCACCGAAGTAATAGAACACCATTTCTTCCGGATTATACTCATGAGCCGCCTTGCTCTGGGCGATTACCGATGTATAATCTTTCTGATTCCAGAGCAGCTGCACCAGCTGCAGTCTGGCATTGACATTGTCCGGTGCGATGGCAAGCACCTTCTCGTAAGCCTTGCCGATGATGCTGTCCGGCATCTTCTTCAGACTCATATAGGCTGCACGCATTTCTGCCACATCAGCCGATGGCTGCGGCACATCGAGCACCTTGTCGAAGAGCGCCACCACCTGGGTGGAATCGCCACCATGGGTCTCATTGTCCTGGATAAACGAACGGAACATCATCACCTTGGTTTCCAGATCCGTCTTCGGACTGAGCAGTATTTTATCCAGCATCTGATGAGCCTGGTCTTCCTGCTGAGTTGCCTTGTAATAGTCGTAGAGCGACATCTGGGCATAGGAATTCTCCGGCTCCTCCTTCAGCACATCCGTAAACATCTTGAAGGCTTCCTTCTGGCGGTGATGCTGCATGAGCCAGTTGCCCAGCATCGTCTTGTAAACCATGTCGAGCGGATGGGCATCTACCAGCGACTTCAATTCCTTATAGGCAGCCTTCTTGTCGTCCATCATTTCGTAGATGCGCATCTTGGAAAGCGTATACTGCTCGCTCTCACCCTCCTCGGTTTCCAGACGCGAAATGGTCTTCAGCATCATCGGGAAGTTCTTCTGCTGCTGATACAGCTGCACCAGGATATGCAGGGCATCGGTATTGCCATGATTGCGGGCATAGAGGTCTTCGTAGGCATCTATCGCCTTGTCATACTGCTGCTTGCCGATATAATGCTGGGCAAGATTCTCGGCATAGGTCTGGTTTTCCGGAGCCAGCTGTATTGCCTTCTCCATATAGTGAAGGGCGAGCGAATCTTGCTTCAGTTGAGAGTGATACATCGAGAGATAGAAGTATGTCTCTGCGGCATTCGGATCTATCTGTCGGGCATGCTCAAAGAGGTCCATCGCAGCAGAATAGTTGTTGGCTGCATGTTGCCTTCCTGCCTCCAGGAAGAAGTATTCAAAACGCTTGCGGTCGTTAGGACTGAGCGAGTCCTTCACCGCTACCGCCTGCTGCGCCACGTGTTTCACTTTTACCTTACGGGCCATAGACGGCAAAGCCGCAGAGCCTATCAGCCCCACGACCATCCAGATAGCAGTATTTCTCAAACAGAATTTCACGATTCGATTCCTTTCTTTTTATTTTACTCCCGTATGACCATAGCCACCAGCGCCTCTCTCTGTTTCGTCGAGTTCTTCTACCTCGATGAAATCACATTGTTCGTGCTTGGCAAGCACCATTTGCGCGATGCGCTCGCCGTCATTGATGACGAAGTCCTGCTGTGAGAAGTTGATGAGCAGCACCATGATTTCGCCTCTATAGTCAGCATCGATGGTACCCGGCGTATTGAGCACGGTAATGCCATGCTTCAGTGCCAGTCCGCTACGAGGTCTTATCTGCGCTTCATAACCAGCCGGCAATGCCATGAAAAGCCCCGTAGGAACGAGTCTACGCTCCATAGGATGAAGCACGATAGCCTCATCGATATTAGCACGCAAATCCATGCCCGCACTCTGAGGTGTGGCAAACGCAGGGAGAGGCTGATGCCCCTTATTGATAATCTGTACTTTCAGCATATTTTTCTGCAAAAATACTGCTTTTTAGGCGAATAATCGCATTTTATAAGTAAAAATGATATAATTTATCTATTTTTATTTTGAATTATGCGCAGATTCCTGTATTTTTGCGCTACAGAACGATAAAAGTGCAATATTAAAATATAAGAATCAACGGATTATGGAATGGAAACAACTCATATCAAACAAGCGTTTCGGACAGGAACACAAGCATGCAGAGCGCCACGATGACCGCTCTGAATTCAAGCGCGATTACGACCGTCTCATCTTCTCTTCGGCATTCCGCCGGTTGCAGAACAAGACGCAGGTTTTCCCTCTTCCGGGCAGCATCTTCGTCCACAACCGTCTCACCCACAGCCTGGAGGTGGCTAGTGTGGGCATGTCGATAGGTAACGACATATCCCGACGGGTCATCCAGAAACAGCCTGACCTGAAGGATACGCTCGTAGAAGAGATAGGAACCATCGTAAGTGCAGCCTGCCTGGCACATGATCTGGGCAATCCTCCTTTCGGTCATTCCGGCGAGAAAGCCATCCAGACTTTCTTCAGCGAAGGACCGGGACTGAAGATAAAGCCAATGGTTTCATCCGAGTTCTGGGATGACATCACGCATTTCGAAGGTAACGCAAATGCCTTCAGAATCCTGACCCACCGTTTCAAGGGACGCCGTCAGGGTGGCTTCGTGATGACCTATTCCATGCTTGCATCCATCGTGAAATATCCGTTTGCCAGCAGTCTTGCCGGGAATCACGGAAAGTTCGGCTTTTTTGCTTCCGAAGCGGAATCTTACAGGAAAATAGCCGATGAATTGGGCATTTCCTGCAAGTCTGCACCGGGTGAGCCTCTCAAATACGCCCGCCATCCACTTGTTTATATGGTAGAAGCTGCCGATGACATCTGCTACGAAATCATGGACATCGAAGACTCCCACAAGCTCAAGATTCTTTCCTATGCTGAGACGGAGCACCTGCTGCTGAGTTTCTTCGATGAAGATATCCAGCAGAAGATACGCCAGCGAATCATCGACGAAGAACTGACTGACGAAAACGAGAAAGTGGTTTACATGAGAGCCAGCGTTATCGGAAAACTGGAAAACGAATGTGTGACAGCCTTTCTGGCGCACGAGGAGGAAATCCTTGCCGGAACTTTCGAGGGCAGTCTCATCGACCATATTTCCGAGCGCCAGAAAAAGGCATACAAGGAATGTGAGAAGATCTCCTACTCTAAGATTTACCAAAGCAAGCCTGTACTCGACATAGAACTGTCGGGTTATAAAATCATGGCAACTCTGATGGAGGTATTCATCGAAGCAGCCGTAAACCCATCGCGCTTCTACTCCAAGCAGCTCCTGCGCCGGGTAAGCAGCCAGTACGATATAGAGAACGAGAATCTGGAGGAGCGCATCATGGCGGTAATTGATTACATCAGCGGCATGACCGACATCTATGCGCTCGACATCTATCAGAAGATCAACGGAATCAGCCTGCCTATTGTATAAAACACAAAAAGATACATAATCTTTACAATTATATCTTTCTAAAGGGTGCGATAGAATGATTCATTACAGGCTTTGCGAAGGTTATATCTAGGGACAGCAGAACGAACATGCTGCCCCTCTTTTCGTATTATTGCCATCACTCAAAACGGACTTTCGGGAGGCTCTGAGAGACGGAAAAGAGTGACTATCTGGCTACAAATTCAGCTAGAGAAGATAAAAAGCAGAAATTACTAATTTTTGTAAAATGGCAGAGAAAAGAGCCATTTTTATCGGGAATAGCCCCTTTCAGGTGTCGCATTCCCCCACCAATGCGACACCTAAATGATAGGAATGCGACACCTAGGCAGGGGAATGCGACACCTTTTTCCAAATATTTTTTGTATATTTGCTCCATGATTGCGAAATAGGAGCCATGCCGGTTTGCTGTCCGACATACCTGTTCATCATACAGACAAGCCTCTTATGTTTCCAGGAATGATCTTCGCTCTGATGATCCAATGGACATGATAGCGCAGCCTATCCCATCATAGAGGAAAGCTCCTGATCTTTGCGATAAACTGGCAAGCTGATATACAAGACAAAATATTTACATTAATTATTAATAACAAAACGAGTATGAAAAAGAAACAATTACACAAACCGAAATGGCTCGTCACGATGCTGCTGCTCGTGATGGCTATCCTCATGCCTTATGAGGGGGCATGGGCACAGACGAAGCCTACCGTAGGTGATGGCTCAGTAGACAAACCTTATGAGATATCCACAGCTGCCGAACTGGCGTGGTTCCGCGACTATGTGAATAATGGATCTCAATATGCTTCAGCCATGCTGACTGATGATATTGACTTGTCAGAGTTCTGCCATGCGGCTGATGCCGCCACGAATACAAAAGAGCTCAGTTGGGATCCTATCGGTATCGGTAATGGCAAGATGTATTGTGGAACGTTCGACGGCAACGGGAAGACGATTCGCAATCTCTACATCAATAGCACCTATTCGTTAAAAGGTTTCTTCGGCTATGCTGTTGATTGCCGCATCAAGAACATCATTTTCGACAATGCGAAGGTGAAGAACACTAGTGAAGATGGTACAGGAATATTGGTAGGAGCTTTTGAGAAAGGTACTATTGAAAACATCAAAATCCTGGCAAACTGTTCGGTAGAAGGAACAGAATATACAGGCGGAATTGCAGGAGCAGGAGCGGGCTACATCAGCAACTGCGAAAACCGTGCAATGGTGAATGGTACAAATAAAGTTGGCGGCATGGTTGGATTTTTTGGTGAAGGAAGCCTCCAGAACAGTGCCAACTATGGCGATATATCGGGAGTTGACCAGGTCGGAAACCTAATAGGATTTGCTTTAACATTCAATCTGAACAATGTGCTTGGCGTTGGCAATGTTACTGCGACAAATCTAATAGGCGGTCTCCTTGTTGGAGTAAGCAATTATCCATGGAGCACCGCTTCTGGCATCTTGGCATACAACAGCAATGCGAAACTTACCATCAAAGGAACTGAGCAGACAGGTGAAGCTGTCAAGGCTATCGGACAAGGCTCATTGACTTCTGCTTTTAGGGTAAAAGCATTTTCTGCAGAACAGTTGAAGAGTGGATTGGTTGCTTTTATACTCCAGGGAAATGCCTCGGAAAGTGCAAAATGGGGACAAAAACTGAACACAGACGATTATCCTATGCTTGGCTCTACGAATAAGGTGTATTCGGATCGTCCTGTGACAATGAAATGCTCAGGCGAGTTGGAAGGCACAGGTACATTTACCAATACAAAGCCAGCACAGGAGGGCACATTCACGATGCAGCATGGCAATAGTATCATACATCACGAATCAGTGGATGTTACCTGCACAGTAGATGGCACAATTGAATATTGGGAATGTGATGTTTGTAATGAGACTTATTCAGATGAAAGATTGACACAACGAGTAAGTGACATTATTAAGGAGACTGCCACTGGTCACAACTATGATGAGAACGACAAGTGCACGAAGTGCCAGAAAGAAATTCAGTTCGTTAAATTGGGCAACAATAACATAACGATCGAAAAGGTATTTGGTACGAGGAAGAAAATCAGCGGTTACAATCTTTATAAATTTACAGCCCCAGAAGAGGGAACATTGGTGGTAACGGCAGACAGCCACGGCGAAGACACCTATGGCGCCCTATGGGACAGCCGCACGGCTAATTACTTGATTAAAAAAGATGATGGTAATGGTGACGACTTCAAAATCACCTACGAAGTAACGAAAGGCACCACTTATTATATCGGTGCCAGAGAGTATGATGGCGATGCCATCGAAGGCAAGGTCACGCTCAATGTAAAAATGATAGGTAATCAACCACCTGCAGGCGTGACTGGTAATGGAACCGAGGCGGAACCTTTCATGCTGAAGACGGTAGATCATCTGGCGTGGTTCCGTGACTACGTGAATGTAGGTAAGTCAAGTGCCTGCGCAAAGATTGCCGATGATGTGGAAGAAATTGATATGAGCACTGTATGCCATAAGGCTGATGCCGAAAAGCAGGTAGCAGAGCTCAGCTGGACTCCTATCGGTAACTATTCTAAGCAGTATCAAGGAACGTTCGACGGCAACGGGAAGACGATCCGTAATCTCTTCATCAGCTCCACCTCTAATGAAATTGGTTTCTTTGGCTATGCTGCTGATTGCCGCATCAAGAACATCACTTTCGACAATGCGAAGGTGAAGGGCAATGATAATAGTAGTACTGGTATTTTGGCAGGATATGCAGGTTCTTGTGTGATTGAAAATATCAAGACCACTGGTAACTGTTCGGTAGAAGGAAACTATGAGACTGGCGGAATAGCAGGAAGAGCTAATGGCAACATCAGCAACTGCGAAAACCATGCAATAGTGAAGGGTTTACATTCTGTTGGTGGTATTGTAGGTATCTGCTTCGATTCAGAAAATTCCATCACTTCATGCGCCAATTATGGTGAGATAACAGGCACGGAGGATTTCGTTGGAGGTATAATTGGATATTTTGGTGAAGGAAGCCTCCAGAACAGTGCCAATAATGGCAATATTTCGGGAAATGCTCGCGTCGGAAACTTGATAGGATATGCTAATATATGCAATATTAACAATGTGTTGGGTATTGGCAATATTACTGCTAACTATGCAGATTGTAATGGTCTCATTGTCGGATACATTGTAGATGCTTCCAGCTCTGCTTCTGGTATCTTGGCATACAACAGCAGTGCTAAGATGACCATCGGTGGAACGGAACTGACGGGTGATGCAGTCGTGGCTATCGGAAGTGGCTCATTGACCTATCCTGAAGGTAAGAATGAAGCAGACGTGGTCAAGGCATTCACCCCTGAGCAGCTGAAGAGCGGTGAAGTGGCTTACCTGCTCAATGGAAGCAAATCAGAAGGCGAACTGGCGTGGTACCAGAAACTCGGCACAGATGCTTATCCTGTACTGACAGCTGCTGAGGGCAATACTGTATATCATGGATCATTCCGTTACTGCGACAATACAAATTCCTCATATAGCAACAGTTCTTCTGAGAATGAATTGGTTCACGTAGCATCTGCCACCTTGACCAGTCCTGAGCATGATGCCAACGAGCATATCTACAACATGGGCTGCCGCAACGAGAAATGCTCAGCGCACAAGTATGTTGCCGACAAGGCTGGAAACATCGTGGTGACAAAGGATGCAAACAACAAGTTTGTGGCGACCGAAGACCTGACACTCGTCGACGGCGAGGACTTCAAGGACTATGAGGCGTTCACCTCCAAGACCATCTCTTACAGCCGAAATATCCCTGAGGGCGCAGCCTGGGGAACACTCTGCTTGCCATTCGCCATCGACCTGAGCCAGGAAACAGAATGTAAGTTCTATCGTCTCACAGGCATTGACAATGATAATAAATGCATTACTCTTGAGAGTTATGAAGAAGGAGCAGTAATCCCTGCCGGCACTCCGGTGCTCTTCAATATGAATGAGGGTGAGACATCACTCAGTCTTTTTGCAAGCAATACAGAAATCATAACTGCCCCAACAGTAGGAACAGCCTCAGATGTCAACCTCGTAGGTTCATTCACCAAGATTGGCGGCAATGACAATCAGGGTCTTGATAAAAACGACTACATCATTGGTAAGGACAAGTTCTGGCGTGTCTCTGACTTGAATGATGGCAATGGCGTGGACATCAAACCGATGCGTGCATATATTCATCCTACCAATGTATCTCAAGCAAGAGCAGCCATGCTGAGCATCGGAAAGGGTGATGGCACGACAGCCATTGACGACCTCAACGCTATCAGCAACGATGCCAATGCAGAATACTATGATGCAAATGGTCGTCGTACCAATGGTCTGCAGAAGGGTCTGAACATCGTGAAGCGTGGCAGCAAGACTTATAAAATCATGGTTAAGTAAAGAATTTTAAAATCAAAAGGATATGAAAAAGAAAGAATATACAAAGCCAGAAATGCAGGTGGTAAATATCACCTCTTGCACCCTCCTCGCAGCATCTACTATGGGGCAAGGATGTGCTGATAGCGGTAGTAGTCCAGCAAAAGATGATGATGGCTGGTATTATGGTGATTAATAGCTTAAAAGTTTTAGGAGAAGTTATATGGATAGCTTTGGAGCGGATGAATCATCACATGATGTGATTACCTCTCTTGAATATCCAAGCGACGGAGTGTAATTTTACGCTTCTGATACTAACATAAGTAAGGGCTGCAAATGGTAACAATGCCGTTTGCAGCCCTTTTGTGATATGATAAGAATGCAGACAGAGACGGAAATTATATGTTTTATGTTGTCAGTCAAGCAACTCAAGTAGTTCAGTAAGCGAGTTCAGACGTCTCAGTTAGCTGATGCAGACGTCTCGATAAGCTTACAGATACGTCTCCGTTAGCTTACGCAGCCATATTC
>OIZT01001458.1_pt1 | contig 10664 bp, 7 predicted proteins | sample 1588611 | NCBI WGS metagenome assembly OIZT01 (sample SAMN03283278) | human gut metagenome | biome: human-associated habitat; material: feces | host: Homo sapiens | place: Peru | collected 2012
ATCGGTGCATCGGGAGCGAATGGAACAAAACAAAGCCGTGTTCGACTTCACGCTTTCGCCCGAAGAGATGGCACGCATCCAAACGCTCGACCTTGACCGCTCGGCTTTCTATTCTCACTTCGACCCCGAAAAAGTAGAGTGGCTGAATCAGGTACGTTACAATATTTAAGGTAGGAGAAATGATGAAAAAGAATAAATTATACCCCAGTTCGGGATAACCGAGTGTCTTATACAATATAAATGCAGCGTGAATACGCCTCCTCCCCATGCCATTAGGAGTGGGTAATAACTTGTCCATCTTATACAAGGAGTATTATTTATAGAATATCATTCGTAGTATATACTGAAGGGAAGAAGTTCAAAAAGAGAATGGCGAACTTCATAATATACGTATATGATGCAGGAGTGGTAGAGTTTCTTTTGAATGTGACCTATGTTATATTTGTTGGTATCATATGCATAAAGAAATATCAAAACTTAGGTTTCTTATTTAGTAAAGAAATAGATGACGTAATCTTAAATGCCTTTGTAGTATTCCTGTCTTTTGAAGGCATTAGAAGCTCGTATAAGAGAATTCGTTTATCCGCAAAGTCTTTTTTCTTAAAAATACTAATGATATTAGATTCTTAACAGAATATAAAAGAATGACTATCTGATGGAGATAAAGTAACCTCAAACGGTTCAGCAGGTATAATTGAATAGGCTTTAGCCTGTGGAGCGAAACCACTACCTGCTACTGCAAGTCGGAATTAGGAGTGGGGTGCCGGAGGCATTTTGAGTTTTGAATTGTTTCGCATCTTGACAATTTAACACTTAACATTTAACACTTAACATTAAACTAAGTAATTCATGGATAATTCGTGGTAATTCGTGACAAAAAGATTGCGTGGGCCTTAGTCACAAATTATCGTAAATTAATCATAAATTCTATCGTCATATTCGTTTGATTCGAGTGATTCGTGTTCTATGCTTTGGCAATTTTGAGTTTTGCGCTCGGCTCGTAGAGACGCTTGCCAAAGCAAGAATTTCAAATTCGTGGATAATTCTTGGTTATTCGTAGCCAAAAGATTCTCATACTGTTTGCTTTGTTGGGCAAACGGTATAGGAAGTATTATAAATACTGTTTGTAGATGCTTATTTTGGCAATGGTGTCTTCGCCATTGCTTTCTATTAATATATAAAAATAAATATTTTCAATCGTGGAAGAAAGAAAAACAATTTACTTGTGCCTTGCCCATATGAGTGAGGCTGGTTTGGAACAGAAATATGTGAAGGAGGCATTCGATACTAACTGGGTGGTACCAATGGGACCGAATGTAAATGCCTTTGAAAAGGATTTGGAGGCGTTTGCCAACAGTAAGAGTGATGGTACAGAGCCTCTTGACCGCAAGGTGGTTTGCTTGAGTGCTGGTACTGCTGCTGTTCACTTGGCTTTGATTGGTTGTGGCGTAAAGGCTGGTGATGAAGTATTGGTGCAGAGCTTTACATTCTGTGCTTCGAGTCATCCGATAACTTATCTTGGTGCTAAGCCTGTGTTTGTTGGTTCGGAGGATGAGACATGGAACATGGATCCTGTTTTGTTGGAAAAGGCTATTATTGACCGTAAGGAGAAGACGGGTAAATATCCGAAGGCTATCGTGCCGGTGGCTCTCTATGGTATGCCTTATCGTATTGATGAGATTATGGCTATTGCTGATAAGTATGGCATACCCGTTGTGGAGGATGCTGCTGAGGGTATGGGTTCACGCTTTAATGGTCAGGTGCTGGGCACATTCGGCAAGTATGGCGTATTGTCGTTCAACGGCAACAAGATGATTACCACTTCTGGTGGTGGCGCATTGATTTGCCGTAATGCAGAGGATGCCAATGAGGTTATGTGGTATGCTACACAGGCTCGCGACGCTTATCCTTACTATCAGCATACAGCAATCGGCTACAATTATCGTATGTCGAACGTGTGTGCTGGTATCGGTCGCGGTCAGATGACTGTCCTCAATGACCATATCGCCCATCACAAGCATGTACAATCGCTCTATGAGGAACTTTTGAAGGACATACCAGGCGTACATATCCACAAGCAACCTGCCGACAAACGCTATGATGCCAACTTCTGGCTTTGCGCTGCCACTTTGGATGCGGATGTGAAGATACAAGGTCAGGAGAACGCATACAAGGAAGTTATCAAGACTGCCGTAGGTGGTGCAGCCGGTGTAATCCATGCCGTAGACTCTGCTACTACCGACTGTCAGCCTAATGAAAATGTAGAGGCATTGCGTGTGTTCATGCTTGGTAAGAAGATAGAATGTCGTCCAGTATGGAAGCCGATGCACAAACAACCCGTATATGAGGGAACTCCAGTATATACCAATGGTATTGAAGAAGAACTCTTCAAGGTAGGTTTCTGTCTGCCAGCTGGTCCGTATGTGACAGATGATGATGTGAAGTATATCGTAGAAAGCATCAAAGAAGCAATCGTAAGATAAGCATTTGATTGATGAGCGATTAATGGACGTGATGTGCTGGCTGCATCTATGTCCGTTAATCGCTCATTTGTATAACTATTATATGCATAATGAGAAATGTTATAGTAGCAATTTGGAAATTGATTTCACCGAATGCCATCACGACTCGGCAGAACTCAAACAAGTTCGGTTTGCTCTCACTGCTTTGGCAATTCTGCTCCTTCCTTTTTGTACCTCGTAAAGCGAACAGATTACCTAATGACTAATGATAATGGAAATAAGCAAAGAATTTTTGGGCAAACTCTTTGAACAGGCTGTAGAAAATCCGCGCTTACGTCAGAACCTTGATTTGCGCACGTCATCGGCTGATACCAGCCAACGCATGCTGAATGTTCTGTTGCCAGGAACCGTTGTTCCTATCCACAGGCATGAAGACACGACAGAAACAGTTGTCTGCTTGTGTGGAAAATTGGATGAAGTGATATATGAGGAGGTAGTGACATACGAGAAGGATGCATCTAAAGCCTTGCCTATGGCTATAGATGTGCAAGATGTAACACGAAAAGTAGAGTATCGCGAGGTGCAATGCATTCATCTTTGCCCAGCGGAAGCAAAGTATGGATGTCAGATATCAAAAGGTGCATGGCACACTGTGGAAGTAATAGAGCCGAGCGTGATATTCGAGGCTAAGGATGGGGCGTATAAAGGATAAATGATGAGTGGTTAATGGATGTGTTGTTCTTGATGAATAATGTCCATTAGCCACCTGTTTATTATTACTTCATTTTACTATAGAAAGAACTCCTAATAGTAATTTGGAAGTTTTGCTTCTTTATATTTGTACCTCGCAATGCGAAAAGATTATATAATAACTAGGGATTATTGATGTCATATTATTCTTATGTGATTTGTTGGTTTGAACAATAAGAATGACGATTATTTACTTTTGAGACTTTAGCTATTTTATATTTTATGGAGAATAATTTTAGTATACCTGGCCTATTTTATAAATACCGTTCTTTGGAAAATCTTGAACGGTTTCTTTCTATTATTATAGATCGAAAATTATATGGTGCACTTTATAGTGAAATGAATGACCCTATGGAAGGTTATTATAAATATGACCCGAAAATCGAAAAAGGGTCGATGGAAAATATTGTTAATGGGAAAAAGAAAACTTATATTTGTTCATTATCTCGTAGCGGTAATATAGGGTTGATGTGGACACACTATGCAAATGAAAATAAAGGGTGTTGTTTAGAAGTTGAGGTTACTTCAAAAACTTGGAAGGAAGTAGAAGTAGTGTATTCTGAGAAAATGCCAGAAATTGGTAAGAACACCTCTGTAGAAGAGGTGTTAAAGACAAAAGCCAAAATGTGGAGTTACGAACAGGAGACAAGATTCTTAAGCCCAGAATTTGAAGGAACTATAAAGAAGAGGCCCCAATTAACTGTTCGAATAAAACGGATTTTAATTGGTTGCAATGTTGATAGAACTAAGAAATCATATTTAGAAAAAATCATTAAAGCGCTTGATTCTGATATTGAAATAGTAAAAATGCACAAAGATAATTTGGATTATGGCTATATTTATTAATTCGATAAGGAGGATATAAGAGTATTATAATGTTAGGAGTAAAATAAACGACATTAAACATGCTATCTATACAAGTTTTGAAAAGCGTAATACTTCATGTTGTGTATTTGTTTGTATTTAGTATTAGAGGAATAATCAATAGAAAAAGGTAGAAGCATTAAAGACAACTATAATATCGTAAAAAGCTAATAGTTAACAACGTATATGAAAATATCGACATCATATAGTGATAGTGTAGAGCATATTGAAAAAATGCTCTCATGTTTATCTCATTATATAGAAATCAGCAATACACAGGGAACAAATGACATCAATGTGGCATGTGAGAATCTTGTGTTGATGTTGATGAACTCTGTTTATGGTTATAAGTTGGAAAATTTCAACGGCAAAAAACATATGAGCAATGCCGCTGGAATAGACCTAATAGATTTGACCAATAAGGTTTGTGTCCAAGTAACGAGCAAACAGACGAAAAAAAAGTTAGATGATACATTAAAATCGTGTAAAGAGAATTCAAAGCTTAAACATTATAAGCTCAAGTTCTTTATAATTTCCAACAAAGCGAACAATACTGTTCTTTCATATAGAGATGAGGAATTCAAATTTGACGGTGCTACTGACGCTGTAAACTTCAAAAGTTTATGTGCCGAATTGAAATCATCAGATCATGAACGTGTCATAGAACTCGATTGGCGAATAAAGAGTTGGTTGGGTGAAAACTATTATGATGTAGATGAGTTTTGCAATGCCATCGAAGGAAGTAAAGACCCATTGTTTTTTAAGGATGGCGAACAATACTATCCCAGAAGAATTAGTGCTTATTCCAATAAAGAAGATTCTTATCTTGTCGAACGTTTCATAAATCCAGATAAATATAAGGAATATACATTAGAGGAATATGTAATGGGTAAAGCCAAAGGCTTTGAAAGCAAACAATGGCTACTCATAGCTGCTGGGCAAGCAGGTAAAACATATGAAGCAAGAAAGTTGTATTCTTTTCTAAAAGAGGAAGAGTCAGATGTCTTTCCTATCTTTTTTGAAGCCAAAATGTTTAACTATAACCCAGTATTAAGAATTCCTTATTTTTGGCAATCAAATCATATCGTTTACATCATAGATGGTTATGATGAAATCAGCAGTGACGAACTGCGGGAGAAATTTTTGAATGAGATAACAACCCTACAACGCAAATATCCAGAATTGCGTATAGTCATCACATGTAGAAGAAACTTTATTGCTAACAACGAAATTTTAACTGATTTCCAACGTTTATATCTTGAGGATTTAAGCTTTGACGATGTTAAAAGTATAATTAAACAAAGTGGAATAGATAACCAAGAGACTTTTTTGCGTCAAATAGAAGAGAACAATCTGTATTCTTTAGTGTATGTACCTTTCTATCTAAACGGATTGCTGGATTGTTATCGCATGCATACTAAAATTCCGAATGACAGACTTTCCATTTATGAATTCCTTATCGATAGAAGTTTTACTGCTGACAATGAACGAAAGTTGGGTTCTGTGGTAGATGTAAGACTAAGAGGAATAAAACTTCTCCAACGCATTGCCTTAGTGATGCAATTTACAGAAAAGAAAGAATTGTCTATAGAAGACATTGCAGACATGGACATCTCAGAAGACGATATGAGATGTTGCCTTGGTTATACTTTATTTCATAGAGACGACAGAGGATATTATCGGTTCGAAAAGAATGCCTTTCAATTGTATTATGTTGCAAAATATCTTTCAATGCTTAATGTAGATGCAATTCTTGGTTTAATCAGTTATCGAAACAATGGCATCAATCGTATTAAACCAGAATGGCTTGATGCGTTTGAGTTGCTTTTGGCAGTGCAGTCAAATGGTTCGAAAAAAGAATATCTGCTCGATTGGACTTATGATAATCATGCGGAAGCGTTGCTAAATATAGATACAAATTGTTTGGACTCCTCTTTTTGCCATAAGGTTTTTAAGAAAGTTTTATTAGAATATAAGGATAAGCGCATATCCAGTAGTCCAGATTGCGGATGGTCTTTTGACCGGAAACTTGCTGCCTTCTGTTTAAATAAAGACTCATTAGATTTCTTTTTACAAGAGTATGACAATGAAGCCGAATTAGGAGCATATCTTTATTTGTTGTCATTCATTTTCTGGTTTATCTCTCCTGACATTATAAACAGAAATGGTTTAAAAGCGGCTTACAAGGCTTCAGCTTACAAACGATTAGAAGAGTTCGGAGATAATGACGGCAGATGGTATGAAGCACCCTACATACCATTTAGCAATGAAATATTTGCAAATACGGATGACATCAAGAGATTGATAGAGCTAACGTCATCAATAAAACATGTTCTTCTAAAGAAATCAATCTATAAACTGATTGTTGCCTCAAGTTCCTATGATGAATTCGTGGACTTTGCAATTAAGAACGACTCTGAAATTCATGACTTTGCAAGAAAAAGCGACTCTGCCAAAGTTTCGGTCAATAGAGACGATGTTGTCACAGCATTGGGAAATGTATCCCAATATGTCAGTCTAATCAAGCTTTGGCAATATTATCCTACAATCGCAGATAAGACGCACTATAACTATCATGATGACGAAGCCATTAAAGTTTTATCGCAGTTGATAGTAAATACAGAAAAACTTATAATCGAACATCCAAATCTGAAAGATTTTGTTGATAATGCATGGCTGAAAGTTTACGATAATCGACATACCTTCTTTTACGGACAAGATGGCAAAAAGATATTTAATGCTTTCAGTGGTTTTATGTCTACATATTGTGACATTGATGAGATTCGCACTATATTTGAAGAACTGCGTATGATTCACAAAACCTCTGGCTCGTACCGTGACTATGTGCAACTCCAAGCTAAACTATTTATTCGTTTAACCCCTGGTGACATAACGTCAATAGCAGAAGAATGGGGAGATGACGAAGATTTTAGAACAACTGTCTTCTATTTAAGAAATGCCCCTTCAAAAGAGCTATGTGACGAAATTGAAACTCTTATAAAAACCAAATATGCTCATTATTTTGCAACTATACCTAAGCCTCTGGATTATGAGAGTATACATAGACATGATAAAGAAGTTGCTTTTGATAGAAAGAGATTCAATCAGTACATCTCAAGTATTGTGGATAAATATGCTGTTACAAATAGGAAAGAGCTGAGATTACAATTAAAAGATGATGAGGAAGAACAAATAAATGAATACTTATGGCAATATCTTTCCCATTACAATCTGAATAATTCGGACGAATATGACAAAAAGGCAATATTAGATAGTCTGGAGTCGAAATGCCATTTCGCGTTGTTTATTATAAACACATTTCATAATGATGATACGCTTTCAGAGAAACAGATAAAAGTCCTCGAGGAATCTGTTTGTAACCTTCTGTCTTCAAAACGCTTTCGTCTGGATTATGCAGGATGTAAAATCTGTTCTAAAATCTTAGTCAAGTACAGATTTGATATGCCAGAGGAATTTATACTGTGCTTGATACCATATGCAGAATTAGATTATGGTCTTTCTACGGATAAGGAACATTCGGATTACATAACATATGCAGTACAAAAATGTGGTTTTGAGTTGGTAAAGAACAAAATAGTCAATCTGTTAAAGCAAAATACGGAAAATATCAATTATGACACATTGATTTTGTTGGTTCGAAGTGTTGCATATTATTCCATAAGGAAGTCATATGAAGATGTTCTACGTCATATTATGAATGTAAAATATCCCATCAGTCTCGCTGACTTTTTCTGTCGCTCAAACGAAAGTGAAGGTCTGTCGTTATTAATGAATAATTATGACTCCTTACCAGCAGACGTTCAATTGTATATTATTTCTAAAGCAATCAAGGATGATAAAAATAAAGATTGGGCAATAGAAGCTATTAAAAGAAACGTTTCTGTTTACGATGAGGAACAAAAAGCAAAAGCAATAAAATATCTCGTCAGATTGGGTGATGGTCAAGCCTTAAAAGAATGCGTGGCTGCGACAAGAAAAGACTACAAGGCTTTATGGGAAGCTTGTGATGTACCTTCGTTTATGTACACAGATACTAAGTACTTAGAAGACATACTTGAACTTTTACGGTTAACATGGAATTTGCCAGACACATTTAACACTTGGTACTCCCGTTTACAAAATACATTACTTAATATGGCAAGTCAAAGCATAGATCAGTTCACTCAGGTTTTGTCAGCTCTTGAAAAATTAGTGAAATCAGATGCCAAATACAGTTCTCTGAACTATTTTATTGGTGAATTGCGCTGTACATACGAGCCGCATGTTGTTGGTGCTAAGCCTTTGACCGTAAAAGAGGCTATGCGATTTATTAGTGAACATGATGTGTAAAAAAATAATAAACTCTAAAACACGCACTAGACTCATTCGATTTCGTCTACAACGCTGAAGGCGATTATTACGATTTGGTCGTAGACAAGAAAAATCAGAAAGTCGTAGAAGAGTTGAAGGCATTGTCTCATGAAGTACTAATCCGCTACCTGGCCTATTGGTCAGAGGCCATAGATAGCTGTAAACATGTTGTGGAGAGTGACATTCTGCTGCCATGCGCACGGTGAAGTCATGGAAGAACTACAGTTTTATAGGGTTCACACCTGCCATGTGTGAGAAAACAGACAAGGTTTGGATAGAACTGAACATGTGGAATGATGGTAAAAAGGCTGCTATGGCATATGTTGGGAATTGGTGGGACACTATCTGATAAAGGACTATAATGTAACCGTGAAGCGTGGTGACGTAATACTATGGTTGCCAGAGATATGTAAGGATAGCCCATTCAATAAATTGATGGACGAGGTATATGGGGTGTTGGATGACAGCACCCGAATAACTGTGATATACCCGAACAACGGCAAGAAAGTCAGTGAGTTTATCAAGGAAAACATGGAAGAGATAAAGCGCATGAAATTGATTTGATGTGTAGATAATAATTGGCGTATTAGTCAAAACGGGTGCTAAAGCAATACGTAATGCATTGATCACGCCCCCCTTCTCATAAAAGGTCATAAAAAGAACCGCTGACAACCAATGCAATTTATTGATTATCAGCAGTTTCTAATCGTTGTCGGGGCGACGGGATTCGAACCCACGACCCCCTGCTCCCAAAGCAGGTGCGCTAACCGGACTGCGCTACGCCCCGCAATTCAAAGTGGTTTATTCCTTGAAAAGCGGTGCAAAGATAATACTTTTTTTTGAAAAGACCAATAGTTCAAGAAAAAACTAGTTAGATCTGCACGGTGTTTTCATTTAAAAACGCTTGTTCTTTTCAAAAAATCTTTCTATAAGCACATTTTTTAGGCTCATCCGACATTTTGAGTGATACGACTGTCATGCAATGCGTATAGTCTCAGTTTGAAGTATTCTTCATCTCTGAAGCCATACGCATTGCGTTTCATCACTTTAATCTTATTGTTTATCCCCTCCACCTTTCCTGTTGATATATGACAGTCGAACCATGCAAGTATTCCTCTATATGCAAGTATAGTCATAGTCATTTTTTGTAGCTGTGGTATCTTGCTACTTTTGGCTTGTTCTACCCAGTCTACTAACACCTCTTCTGCATCTTCCTTATCAACTTGTACCCATATCTCCTTACAATGTTCTTTCAAATAATAGGCTTTAGAAAGAGGCTCGTTCATAGCCAAGGCATTATCAAGTCTTGTTCGGTATTTGTCATCATAAATGTCTGATCCGTTACCAAGGAGTATATATCTGGTTCCTTTAAGAACCTTGCGCTTATTCACGTCTTTCTCCATATTGAATTGTATCCTTCTTATGTCGTCAAGTTTGTTATTCATAAGTTTTAAGCTATGAAAGTCGTTTCCTTATCTCGCGGGCATGTGGTTGGGAATACTCATCTTCATTTCATGACATGGAAATGATCAAACACATGTATGGCATTAGGACAATTTTCTAGAACAGAACCGATTAATGCAGTTGACAAGTCTGTTGTAATGTACTTTTGGGATATATTCTTGCGCTTTACCAGTCTCCAGAAGTCGGATAGAGCGTCAATCTCCTTACCTTCACCTACATATATAATCCGACCACTTACCAAATCGACGACTATTGTTTTATACACATGTCCTTTCTTGACTGCATTCTCCTGCTGGTCGTAATCGCAACCATCGCATTTGCACTTGTAGCATTGAACTTTCATGCGTATGATGATTTTCTTGCCTCCTATAGGCAAGCCTAGAAAATCTCTTGTGCGGTATCCGTTCTTTATCAAATAACATTTTCCACACTTCGGACATTCCTTTTGGCGCTTTTTGCTTTGCACATGAAGAATAATTGTATTACCTTTGTATTCCTCTCTTGTACATTCAAGGCTGTAAAGCCCCCATGCATGATATAGAAAACTGCTGTTCATTTTTATATATTTGTTTGTGGTTATTCAAATATACAAAATGTTCAGCGGTTTTCTTTTGTTCTATACTGACTTTATCACTCGAAATGTCGGATGAACCTTTTTTTAGCAGCGCATTCTCCGCTCTCAGACGGAGGTTCTCTGTCTGAAGCTTCTCAAGTTCGGTCTGTGGTTCTCTTTTCTTTGGTCTTGCCATATCT
>OIZT01001462.1_pt1 | contig 10654 bp, 9 predicted proteins | sample 1588611 | NCBI WGS metagenome assembly OIZT01 (sample SAMN03283278) | human gut metagenome | biome: human-associated habitat; material: feces | host: Homo sapiens | place: Peru | collected 2012
ACCAATCAATGTATAATATTCTGATGCAAAGTTTGAAGAAATCGAAATATACGAAGAATGTTCATCTTGTTTTGTCATTTCAATTTGTTTTTTGAAACTCTTGGTTTTCAAATAATTTTCACCCCAAATATCAACCTCATAAGACATCGTGAGCGGTAAATTGTAATGTGCCTGATTGTAATCGGGAATTACCAAATTACCGAATTTCTCGTCACTTGCCGTAAATACACGTTGCAAATTTCCGTTAAAATAAACTTGCGGAAGTTGATTTGCAAAGGCTTGCTTCATAATTTGTTGTGATTGTTGAGATTTTATTGAAGCAATCTTCAAATCCTGATTATTTGAATACAATTTTGTTAAATTACTGTTTAAATTTTCATCATTAAACTTTTCCCACCACGTCATATTCATATAAGAAATCCTCGATTGCTCGGAGTTTTCTTGAGTTTTGGCACCTGCTGTCGTGGTAAATGAGAGTAAACATATTAAAATAATTAATATTTTTAAATTTTTCATAATAATTTCCAACTTAAAGTTTTTTCCCATAAAACATAACTCTACGTGCTGTGAAATTCCAGAACATTACTATAATGGATGCTATAATTTTAGACCAGATGTAGTTTATATTTCCATAGTCTACAAATGCGTATAATAATATTTCAGTAAAAATAAGTCCGATAAAGCTGATTAAAATAAATAAATTGAAATCCAGAACCTTATTATTTCTGTCTGCCTGATTAAATACCCATGAAGTAGACATGTAATAATTAGCCAACACTGATATAAAAAAAGCAATAGCTGCTGAAATTAAATAATTTTGTCCTAAAAAGTTAATTAATGATAAATAAATAATGAAATCTATTAAAAAAGATGCAGTTCCTACAAATAGGTATCTAAACATTTGTAAGAAAATGTTGTCAGTACTTTTTCTAAATAACTTATTAATTAATTTATCCATAGTTATAATCTTAATTTTAATTATTTAATAAGTTTTAGTTTTAATTTTGTTTACAGTGTCTGTGTTGTTGTAGCTGCTTGTTGTGATGTAGTCACCAGGATTTAACAAATAAAAATTATAATCATAAATAATTAATACTATTAGTCATAAAATCTTTATTATAATGAAAACTGCAGTTTTAATCCCCTGTTATAATGAGGAACTTACAATAAAAAAAGTTATTCTGGATTTTAAAAAAACCTTACCTAAGGCAGATATTTATGTCTATGATAATAATTCAACAGATAATTCTTATGAAATAGCTAAAGACACAGGAGCTATTGTAAAAAGAGAATATAGACAAGGTAAGGGAAATGTTGTAAGATCCATGTTTAGAGATATTGATGCGGACTGTTATATTTTAGTTGATGGTGATGATACCTATCCTGCTGAGGCATCAAAAGAAATAGAAGAGTTAATCCTATCTAAAAAAGCAGATATGGTAATTGGAGACAGGCTGTCCAGTACTTATTTTGAAGAAAACAAAAGAAGATTTCATAATTCAGGAAATAAACTGGTTAGAAAACTTATAAACACCATTTTTAAAAGTGATATTTCAGATATCATGACAGGTATGAGGGGATTTAGCTATGAATTTGTTAAATCATTTCCTATTTCATCTAAAGAATTTGAAATTGAAACTGAAATGACTATTTTTGCCCTAAATCATAATTTTTTAATTAAAGAACTGCCAATAGAATATAGGGACAGAATGGATGGCAGTGAATCTAAATTAAATACTTTCAGTGATGGTTATAAGGTTATTAGCTTGCTTTTCGGACTTTTTAGAGATATAAGACCTTTGTTTTTCTTTTCTTTAGTAACATTAGTTCTTTTAATAATAGCTGGTCTGTACTTTTTCCCGATTTTAATTGATTTTTATAGAACCGGATTTGTGGAAAAGGTTCCTACACTTATTACTGTAGGAGTAGTAGCTATTGTAGCAGTTATTATATTTTTCACAGGTGTTGTTTTGCATGTTATTAGAAAACAGCATGATGAAAACTTTGAACATCATTTAAATTTAATAGCTCAAAATAAAAAAAGGTAAAATGTTAATATTTAACAGCTGTTGTCAGCATTAACATTCCGGAAATAAAACTGATAGCTACAGTCAGTACTAAAAAGCTTAAAGTTTGCTTATCTATTTTTTTATTGCCTATTCCAAATATAAACGGTAAAAATATTAGCAACGGCATGAAGTAACGACTGAATACACCACTTGTTACATTTTCCCCTCCAACTGGAGACCATGTTAAGTATTGAATAGCCATTACACCACTATAGATTAAAATAATTATTAAAAATCCTTTAATACGTGTTTTTAAATTTAAATCTTTGAAATTACAATAAAATACACTAAATAAACAGAAGAATACAAAGTAAAGCCCTGCAAGAAGAGTTGATGAATATTCTCTTACACTATTTGAGAAATAAAAGAATCTGTCAATAACAGTTGGCAGTGCAGTACTGTAGATTTCACCAAATCTTTGAAGTGCAATTAACGGATTGGCCAGTAAGTAATCAATTTGACCACTTGCACTTACATTTCTTTGGATAAAATATTCTCCTCTCCAGGAATTAGCTAGTTGTGTTGTTGCATAGCTGCTCCAAGCAATTCCAATACCTAAAGCAACTAAAATACAAAGTTTAGATATGATATTTTGCTTTTTATCACTAAAATGGGTATTTGGAACCAGGAAAATCAATAGACTTAGAGCCAAGTAAGGAGTTTTAAGCAGTCCGCATAGAATTACAGCTATGTAAAATATTCCTAAATCTGTCCAGGTAATTTTAGGTGTTTTATAGAAATATAAGAAATAGCTGAATGCTAAAATAGCCAGTGCACTAAATAATCCGTCACAGCTTGTTGATGCAGCTTGATAAATAGCCAGCGGCAGCAGTGACACTATAAGTAATGGAAACTTAAAAACTGGTGCTTTTTTAATAGCTATTGTAATTATTCCAGCATATAATAATAAATTAAAGAATCTTCCAAGCCACAACATCCAAATTGCATTTAAATCCAGACATTTTGCTAAAAATACTCCAAGACCCTGTGCCAAATAGGCATAAAATGGATTTTGAGCAAAAGCAGAGTTGAAATATGACGGAGTATAATTTATTTTCTCGTCATCTACATGTGTATTAAATACATTTGCACCTGCATTGTCAAAAAATGAGGTTACACTTGCAATTGTTTTATAACCGTTTGCAGTTGTATTTGGAATTGGCACATAGCTGGTTGATAATTCTCCGGTTGATACTATTTCTGAGCGAACAAAATGCTCACTTTCATCAGATACATCATAGATTGGTGTTAAAAATAAACTTATTATTCCAAATATTATTATTAGTACCAGTGCGACTTTATGTAAATTTTCATTGTTTTTTGTATAATATGCAATGGAAAATATTCCTGCTATTAGCAATATACAAAACATAAGCACTTCAAATTCGGGATTTGAAAAGTTTGCCCTATATGTGAAATACAGGCTGAATAAGCTTAATATTAAAGCATATATTCCAATGAAATATTTCTTATTTTCTAATTTAAACATTTTAATAACCTTTATTTATATTAACATTGATAATTGTATTCTATTTCTAGCTAAATCAACATCTAAAACCTTAACATCAACAATATCTCCGACACTTACAATATCCAGAGGGTGCTTTACAAATTTATCAGCCAGCTGTGAAATATGAACTAAACCATCCTGATGAACTCCAATATCTACAAAAGCACCAAAATCAACAATATTTCTAACAGTTCCTTGCATAATCATGCCTTCTTCCAGATCATCTATTGATAAAACATTTTTTCTTAAAACAGGTTTTGGCATGTCTTCACGAGGATCTCTTCCAGGTTTTTTAAGTTCTTTAACAATATCCTGCAGGGTAATAACACCAACGTCTAACTGCTTAGATAATTCATCATAATTCAGGTTATCTAATTTTAAGTTGTCTGAACCGATATCTGCCAAACTGTATCCCAATTTATCTAAGAGTTTGACTGCAGCATCGTAAGATTCGGGATGTATTGTAGTGTTGTCTAAAGGATGTTCGGGATTGTCTATTTTTACAAATCCTGCACATTGCTCAAAAGTCTTTTTACCAAGTTTTTTAACATTTAAAAGTTCATTTCTATTGTCAAATTTACCGTTTTCTTCTCTATAGCTAATAATATTTTTAGCAGTTGATTTAGTAATTCCAGAAACATAATTAAGTAAGCTAGGTGAAGCAGTATTTAAATCAACACCAACTTCATTAACTGCTCTTTCAACAACTCCTCCTAAAGACTCGTTTAGCTGTTTCTGATTCATGTCATGCTGATACTGGCCAACACCAATGGATTTGGGGTCAATTTTAACAAGTTCAGCTAACGGGTCCTGCAGTCTTCTAGCTATTGAAATGGCGCTACGTTCCCCTTCATTAAAATCAGGAAATTCTTCATCAGCTAGTTTACTTGCAGAATAAACAGATGCACCAGCTTCATTAACAATAATGTACTCAACAGAAGTGTTTTTAATTATATCTGACACTATTTCTTCAGATTCTCTTGAAGCAGTTCCATTTCCAATAGCTATTACATCAATATCATATTTTTTAATCAAATCAAGCACGACTTTCTTGGATTCTTTAACCTTATTTTGAGGTTCAGTCGGGTATATTAAGGATGTTTCTAAAACCTTACCTGTCGGATCAATAACAGCTAATTTGCAGCCTGTTCTGAAAGCGGGATCCCAGCCTAAAATAGTTTTTCCACTTAAAGGACTTTCCATAAGAAGCTGACTTAAATTTTTAGCAAAAACTTCAATGGATTTCTCTTCAGCCTTTTTAGTTAGATAACTTCTAATTTCCCGTTCAATAGCTGGTGAAATTAAACGTTTATAAGAATCTTTAATGGCTTCTGTAATGATTGGAGTAGTATAAGGATTGTGTTCAATCATTTCAGGAACTTTAGAGCAGTTTTTAAGAGTATGTCTTTTAAGATATTGAATGATATCATCTTCTTCAATATCAACTTTTCCTCTAATGATTCCTTCATTTTCTGCTCTGTTAATAGCTAATATTCTATGTGGGGGAATTTTAGAAAGTTTTTCTGAATAATTAAAATAAATTTCATATTCTGAAGCTGATTCATCTTTAGTTTTAGCTTTAGTTTCAATTAATCCATTGTAAAATGTGTTCTGTCTGATTTTTTTTCTGAAACCGGAATTATCAGAAATAATCTCAGCAATTATGTCCTGTGCTCCTTTAATAGCTTCCTGTGGTGTTTTAACATCACCGGTAACATAATTTTGAGCTATTTTAGAAACAGGTTCTTTAACTTCCTGAGCTAAAATAAGATTGGCCAATGGTTCCAGACCTTTTTCTTTAGCTATTGTTGCACGTGTTCTTTTTTTACTTTTATAAGGTCTGTATAAATCATCAAGCTCAACTAATGTTTGTGCATTAAGAATCTGATTTTTTAAGTTTTCATCTAACTTTCCTAAGCTATCGATTCGCTCAATGATTTTAGTTTTTTTATCTTCCAAATTTCTAAGATATTTAAGCCTTTCATCAAATTTTCTTAAAAGCTCATCATTTAAAGAGCCGGTAACATCCTTTCTGTATCTTGCAATAAAAGGAATAGTGTTACCATCATCAATTAACTTGATTACTTTGTTAACTTGCCATGGTTCCAGGTTTAATTCTTTTTCGAGTGTTTTAGCTATCATTAAAATTACATTCCTATATATTACAAGAAATTATCTTTTTTTTAATTAATATAATTTCATCTTTTAAAAATTCATATTCAGAAAATTCTTCAAAAAATCGAAAAGTTTAAGTTGTTTATCTTCCAATATAGAATATGGAGCTTTTATATTGTCTTTATTCATATTAATATATTAGCTCCACTTAATATATTAAATTTACTATCTTATTTTAAAAAATAAAAGCCAAAAAAGCATTTAAAAAATTTTTTGAAATTAAAAATTCAAATCACCAAAGTCCTTGACAGAGCCAAATCAAAATTATTAAATTCCTGCAATAAATTTTGAGCTTATTTTAAAACTTTATTATATACTGAAAAGATACTATGATTTAATCAAAAACTTTATTATATGCTGAAAAGATACTATGATTTAATTAAAACTTTATTATATACTGAAAAGTTAGTGGTGTAATAAATGGTTAAACGAGAATTATATATTGATAAAATCAGGCCTTTAATTGATAAGGATATAATTAAAGTTATAACTGGAATTAGAAGGTGTGGAAAATCCTATTTTTTAAATTTAATAGTTGAAGAACTTAAAAATAATGGGATTAAAGATGAAAATATAATTTTAATAAATTTGGAATCTATGAAATATAATTCTTTAAAAACAAAAGAAGAACTGGACGATGTTGTTTTAAATTTAACTAAAAATATTTCTGGCAGGTTTTATCTTCTTTTTGATGAAATACAAAATATTGAAAGATGGGAGAGAGCTATAACTGGTTATAAAGTTGATTTTAACTGTGATATTTACATTACTGGATCTAATTCTAAATTATTGTCTGGCGAACTTGCAACATTTTTAGCTGGAAGGTATATGGAAATAAAAATGTATCCTTTTTCATTTAATGAATTTTTAAGTTATAAAGGTGGTAACAATGAAATGGAACTGTTTCAAGAGTATTTTAAATACGGTGGAATGCCATTTACTTTAGAATTAAATTCTCAACAAAAAATAGATTATTTAAATGATATTTATAATTCCATTGTTTTAAAGGATATAGTTGAAAAATATAAGTTAAGGGATGTTAATTTATTAAATAGACTAATTTTATACATATTGGACAATATTGGAAATCCTTTTTCAGTTACTGGTATTTCTAAGTATTTGAAACATTTTAATATAGGATTTTCAAATAATACTCTCTATAATTATTTGCAATATTTGGAAAATGCATTAATAATCTCTAAATTGCCGCGAGAGGATATTCAAGGCAAAAAATTATTTAAACTATCTGAAAAGTATTATGTTACGGATCATGGTTTTGCAGCAGCACTGCTTGGTGAAAGACAGCAGAATATAGATGGAATTTTAGAAAATATTGTTTATATTGAATTTTTAAGACATGGCTATGATGTTTCTGTTGGCAGAATTAAAAATTATGAAATTGATTTTATCTGCAGAAAAAACAAACGGAAAGTTTATGTTCAAGTTTGTTTCCAATTAAATTCACCTGAAACTCAAGAAAGAGAATTCAGACCTCTTAAATTAATTGATGATAATTTTGAAAAGACTGTTATAAGCATGGATGATTTTGATTTTTCCTGTGACGGGATTAAACATTTAAATATGATTAAGTTTTTAAAAGAATTTATCTAGGATGTGATATTATGGCAGATTTTGAAGAAGTTGTAAATACAAGACGCAGTATTCGTGAATATGACTCAAAGGAAGTGGAAGATGAAAAAATAGAAAAAATTCTTAAAGAAATGGAAGATGCACAAAAAATTCTTATTGATAAATCTTCCTCTAAAGAAAAGAAAAATGAAGCATATAATACACTAAAAGATTTAAATTATAAAAAAGGAAAAACATCTCAAATTGAAAATTTGATTAAAGAAAAATTTAATTTAAACTCTTGTGTAAAAATCGAGGGAGATAAAATAAGTGTAACTGTGGATGATAAAGATGCTTCTGTAGAAAAAGCAAATAATATCATCAAAGAGGTTCAATCATTATATGATACGCAAATGTATATAACCGTTAAATTTCAAAATAAATAGGCATACCACCGTGCCTTTTTTTTACTATATTCATATATTATTATGAAAAGGTAAGAAAGGATGGCATATGAAAAAAATACTAACTAAAAGAGAACAAGAAATATTTGATCTTTTAGCTAAAAATAAAACTACAAATGAAATTGCTATAGAACTAGGAATAAGTCAAAAAACAGTTAGAAATCATATTTCAAATACAATGCAGAAATTGGGTGTAAAAGGAAGATGTAACGCCATTTTAGAACTTCTTCGACTAAATGCAATTTCACTTGATTAAATAAACCCTTCGGGGTTTTTTGAATAATAAAAAAACTTATTAATATATTTTAATAAGGGGGCTATTATGCTTAAGAAAAATGCCTTAAGAAGAATATGTATATCAACATTCTCACTTTTAATTGTACTTTTACTATGTATATTTCCTAGTAATGAAACATCTTATCCCGAAGAAATAATAAGTATAAATGAACTTACTATGCCGTTATATATAAAAGATCAAAATGGTTATGTAGCAAGAACAAATATTATTAAAAAGAAAGATAATGATATTGAATATATAATTAACTTATTAACTAAGGGGTCATTATATGAAAATTATTTACCAGTAAACTTTGAACCTTTAATACCTGAAAATACAAAACTTTTAAATTATTCATTAAATGATAAAGTTTTAAAACTTAACTTTTCTAAAGAGTTTTTGCTTGTTAAAGAAAATGATGAAGAAAAAATGATTGAAAGTATTATATACTCATTATGTGAACTAAAAACTATTGATAAAATTTTAATATATGTTGAAAATGAAAAGCTAAATGAACTTCCAAATTCAAAAATTAAACTCCCCGTTTCTCTAGATAAAAGTTATGGAATAAATAAAGTTTATGATATTAAAAGTTTTAAAAATGTAACTAAGACTACTGTATATTACGCTAGTAAAACTGATGATTTAACTTATTATATTCCCATTACTAAAATTACAAATAATGATACAAATGCTGTTGAAATAATTGTAAATGAACTTAAAACTTCCCCTATCTATGAAAGTAATCTAATTAGTTTTTTAAATGCTTCTTATGAACTTAAAAATTATGAAATAATGGAAAGTAGTGTTAATATGTCATTTGACAATAAAATGCTTTTAAACTTAAGTGATGAAAGTATTACCGAGAAAGTAAAATATACCTTAGCCCTTTCAATTAGGGATACTTTAGGAAAAGATGTAAGTATAAATATCAATTAAATGAGCATACTAATTATGGAGATGATTTAATGCCAATAATTGCATATAAAGCCAAACTTTTAGGGTATGATATTAGTTTTGCCTTTAATACAACATATACAAAAGATTTTAAATTAAAAATTAAGACTTCTGATGAATATTTAACTTCAGAAAAAGATATTATTAAAAAAGTAATTAAGGACTTTAATGAAGAAGAATTTAATATGTATATGACTAACTATAATGTTGAACTTTTAGCTCTTTCAAAATATTTTTTAGATAAAATTCCTAATATTTTTTCTATAAAATATGAAACAAAATACGAAAAATGCATATTTTATGCCTCAGAAATCGAAGAAATTACAAAAAATGACTAATTTTTATACAAAAATGATATATTTTTACTTGCTATTATAAGCACTTTGATATATAATTTAATTGTGCTGTCTCCGTAGCTCAGCTGGATAGAGCAACCGCCTTCTAAGCGGTCGGTCGTTGGTTCGAATCCAATCGGGGATACCAATTAAAAATTACTTATGATTAAATTCATAAGTTTTTTTTATGTCTAAAACGACCGACCGCAAAAAGATAATCAAATAAAAAAGTAAGGAACATCCCTACTTTACAATCTTGCCATCTAAACTAAAACTTTTAGCATCAGTTATTTTAACATTTACAATATTGCCTATTTCTTTTTTATCACAATCAACATTTACAAGTTTCATTGTATCTGTATATCCATAACATTTAGTTTTATCTTTTTCACTTTCACCAATTAATAGTACTGGAACTACTTTATTAAGCATTTTCTCATTACTTTCTTTTGAATATTTATTAACAATCTCATTTAATCTATGAAGTCTATCTTCTTTTTCTTTTATAGTAACATCATCTTTCATAAATGATGAAGCAGTACCTTTTCTTTCTGAATAAATAAATGTATAAGCACCATCATATTTAAGTTTATTAACTATGTCAAGTGTTTCTTCGAAGTCTTCATTTGTTTCACCAGGGAAACCCACAATTATATCAGTGGTTATACATACATTAGGTATTCTTTCTTTCATTTTGTTAAATAATGTGATGTATTCCTCTTTTGTATATTTACGATTCATTTTCTTAAGTATCTTATCACTTCCTGATTGAATAGGAAGATGAATATATGGCATCACATTTTCATATTTAGCAATGACATCAATCATTTTATCGGTAAAGTTCCAAGGATGTGATGTAACAAATCGAAGTCTCGGTATACCAAGTTTAGCAACATTTTCAAGAAGATCTGCAAAATCATAGCCTAAATTTAAATCATTACCATAAGCATTAACATTTTGACCTAATAAAGTTATTTCTTTATAGCCAGAGTCCACTAAACATTTGCATTCCTCTACAATAGCTTCCATTTTTCTACTTCTTTCTCTTCCTCTTGTAAATGGAACAATACAGTATGTACAAAATTTATCACAGCCAAACATAACATTTACCCAAGCCGATACTTTTGAATCTCTTTTATAATCAAAACCTTCAGGTACAACATCACTATTTGAATGAACTAATATATTTTGTTTATCTAATTTTTCTAAAAGTAAATGTGGTAAATCAAATAAATTGTTAGGACCCACAACGATATCAACATATTTGTGATTTTTTTCAATTTCCTCGACTACATCTT
>OIZT01001463.1_pt1 | contig 10647 bp, 9 predicted proteins | sample 1588611 | NCBI WGS metagenome assembly OIZT01 (sample SAMN03283278) | human gut metagenome | biome: human-associated habitat; material: feces | host: Homo sapiens | place: Peru | collected 2012
GTCCGCCCGGAAAACCGCCGTGCGGAAGCCGAAACGGGTCCGGCACACGTCCAGCGTCTGCCCCTTTTCATCCAGCAGCTCCGCCATGCAGGTATAGAGCACCGGTGTTTCCGGTGTCCAGGCTGCCGCATCCGGCAGGGAAATGCGCGCGTGGATCTCCGCCATCTGGGAAAGGAGTTTGGTTTCCACGGTCTCCCCAGCCGGATTCTGCAAAGACAGGCGCAGCTGTCCATTTTCCCGGGGCCGGTCCAGCTTTAAGCTGATGTCGGCCTCCGTCAAAGACGGAGTATATACAAACAGCTCCTCCATCCGGCATTGGGCAGAGGTTTCCAGCCAGACCTCCCGGTACAGCCCGCCATAGGTGAGATAATCAATGACAAAGCCGAAGGGCGGCAGCGTCGGATCCTCCCGGGTGTCCAGGCGGACAGACAGGAGATTCCCCTCTCCGGGGTGCACCAGGTCCGTGATTTCCAGGGTAAAGGCCGTGTAGCCGCCCCGGTGCTCCCCGGCTTTTTTCCCGTTGACGAATACCTCCGCCTGGTGGGCCGCACCGTCAAATCGAAGAAAAAGTCTGTCCCCAGACTCCGGTGCCGCAAAATACCGCCTGTAGCCGCAGACCATTTCATAGTCCTTGGGGGCAGCATAGTGCAGGGGCAGCTCCCGGCAGGTGTGGGGCAGCCGGACGCGCTCCGCCTTTGCCGGTTCTCCCCGCAAAAAAGCATCATCGCAATGTTCCGTGAAAAACCAATCATTGCACAGACTGTAGTTCATGCCATTCACTCCTCTTTTTACACTCTACCGGTATTGCACACCAGGTACAGAATCTGGTGTGTTTCCGCCATTTCTTGCAGCATCGCCAGCGCCCGCCGGGTGTGTTCATCGTCCAGGTTTACAAAGGGGTCATCCAAAATCAGGAAGGGAGTCTCCTCGCCAAACAGCGCATCCACCAGCGCCAGACGCATACACAGCAGGATGCTGTCGGCTAGCCCTGCGCTGAAGCTCTCCACCTCTCGGGCCGCCCCCCGGATATCGATATGGGGCTTCAGATCCTTGTCCACCATCACGCTGCCCAGCTGCCGGGGGAAAAGCTGCTGGGTATAACTGCGGAACCCCTGCTCGATTTTGTCCATATAGCTGTTTGCCAGAGCGTCCTTGGCCTTTTCCAGCAGGGCCATGGTGCGATCCGTCAGATCGCACTTTCTCTCCGCCTCCCGAAGATCATCCTCCAGGGCCGTCAGCCGATCCTCCCATTCCGGGATGCACTCCACGCTTGCCTGCAGACTTCTGCGCTGTGCCCGGGCCTGCTGCAATTCCTGCTCCAGTTCATCCAGCCGCGCCTGAGTAAGCCGCTCCTGCTGCTCCAGCACCTCTGCCTCCGGCAAAGCGTTCTGCTGCGCCGGGCCCACATCTCCGTTTTTCTTCAGGAAGTCATCCAGGGCATTTTTCGCATTTTCCAGTTCCTCGCAGAGCAGCTTCCGGCGGTGCAGGTCTGCCTCCATCCTTTCCAGGCATTCCGATTCCGTATCTCCAATGAGGTCATACTCTTCCAGAAAATCCCGCACCGTTTCCACAGCCTGTTTGGCCTCCTGCCGGTCCTGGGCATTCTCTATATCGCATCTTTTTCTATTCTCGGCAATGCGCCAGTTCAAACGCCGGTAGGTTTCCAATGCTTCCCGCAGTTTTTTGAGGAAAGCATCGTCATAGCACTCGTCGGGATAAAAGCGGTCAAACACCTGCCGCAAATCAGACTGCACCTGCCGCAGCTGCGTTTCCGTCCGGCTGCGCCGATCTGCCCAGTCCGCTTTTCGTCCGGACAGTTCCAGGTAGCGCTGCCGGTCCGCTAACAACGCCGCCAACCTTTCTTCCGGGGTTGCTCCATCAAGCGCATAGTGCCCCAAGAAAGCATTCAGCTGCCGCTGCAATTCCTCCAACGCCCGGACATGCTCCGCAACGTCGTTCGCAGCTGCCCGGGATGTTCGAATTCTGTCAACGATCGTCCAAATCAGGGCCCCAACACCCAGCGCCATAGCGCTAATTCCGGGAATTGTCACTTTCAGCAACAGTCCCAGGATCGCAGATAACAGCCCGAAAATCAGCCAAAAAAAGTCACGCTTTTTCCCGTGTCCTTTCGTTTCCGTGCTTTGGCTATTTTGCAGTTCTTCGATGCGCCTGCACCGCCGCTGGGCCTCCCGAATCTGCGCATCGTCCGGGATGCCCTGGGCAAAGGTTTTCGCCAAGGCCTGATAGTCTGCCTGTTCCCGTGCCGAAAAGCAGTCCGCATTCCGGCTTTCCAGCAGAGCATCCCGCTTCTGCCGCATCTTTTCCCAGGCTTCCAGCTCCTCTTCTCCGGGGATACCCTGAGAGAATTGCCTGTTCAAGGCCTCCAACCGTGTTTTCTCTTCCTCCGACAGGCCGGAAGCATCCGCATTGGCCCGGCGCTCGATCCGCTGCCGGGCGTGGGCTGCTCTGGTCAGATTTTCCTGCTGGGCACGCAGCGCCTCCAGCGCCGGATATCCCTTCGGATATCCCTCATCCAGGTCAGAAAGTTCCTTCTCCCGCCCCCGGACCTGCCCGCGCAGCCGCTCCAGATTTTCCTGCTGCAGGCGCAGCGCCTTCTGGGCATCGGCCTGCCGGATTTGCTCCCGCAGAAATGCCTGCTGCGCAGTTTTTTCGTTTTTCTCCCGGTTCAGGGCGTCAATTTGTTGGCAAACCGCTTCCAGCGGCTCCTTTTTCTCTGCCGTAGTGTGAATGGACGCTTCCAGCTCCCGGCACTCCCGGCGCAGCTGGGCGGTCTGGCCTCCCTCGCCCTTGAAGAGTTTCAGGCTCTTGCGGTATTCCTGGAGCTGTTTCATAGCGGTATCATAGTTATTCAGATCGTTGGTATCCTCCACCAGGTTTGTCAGCTTCGCGCGAATAGAAGTCGTGGCCGTGATCTCCCGGTCGGAAAGCTGGGGAACAAAGGTGCTCCTGGCAAAGGAATCCCCGTCCAGCTGAAAAAGCTCCTCTCCCAGGTTTTCCGAAAACGCGGTGCTCTCCGCGCGGTTTGTCAGGTCCGTCAGAGAAAAGCTATCCTCCTTCTTCCCAAAATAGCGAGTCACCCGGTATTGGTTTCCCCGGTATTCAAATTCCAAAAAGCCACCGTATTTTCCCCCTTGCCAGGGGTCATAGCGCTTGCGTTCGCTTGCCTTGGCGCGGGTTTTGGGCAACCCATAAAACATGGCCTTGAGAAACGCCGCCAGGGTGCTCTTTCCGAAACCGTTCTCCCGGCAGAGCACATTGAGGCCCTCTGTAAACGTAAGGTCAAAGTCGGACAAAATGCCGAAATTCTCCACATGGCACCGCAATAGCTTCATAGCCCGATCTCCTCCCCTACCAGCGCTTCCAGCCCCGTGCGGATGATTGCTGCACGGTCGGCTTCCTCTTCCACCTCAGAGAGCACCATGCGGATAAACATTCCTTTCAGAGAAATGTCGTTTTGGAACTGCTCCGGATCCAGCGCCATGGCGGTTTCATCTTTGACCTTGGCAAAGGCAAATTTTCCCTTCACCAGCTCCTGCAAATAAGGTACAGACAGGTCCGTCCCCGGGTCCGTCTTCCCCGTCAGCAGAAATTCCACCATATCCTCTTTGGGAATTTCCGCCACGGCCTGCTTCATGGCCTGGGCGATCTGGGCATTGTTATCCAGGCCGGTAACATCCACAGTCACTCTGTGCAGGCGGCATTTGGCAAAGGGCACAAACGTGGGGTGGACGTTTTTCTCGTCCACGTCCAGCAGTACAAAGCCCTTCTCCCCGCACTCATCAAAGCCCCGGCCCTCCAGGCAGCCGCAATAGCAGTAGACACCTTTCTCGTCCAGCGGCTGCAAGGTGAAGGAATGGATGTGGCCTAAAGCCAGATAGTCGATTCCCCTGCCCTTGAGCGCATTCAGGTTCACCCGATTCTCCCCGCTGACAGTGCCTGCCTGGCCATGGAGCACCGCAATATTGACGCAGCCCGGAACATGGGGAACGTTTTCATAAATGGTTTCCCCATTGTCCGCGCAGAGCTGCACACCGGAGATTGCCGCATATTCGTAACAAAAGGTGGTCCAGTCGGTTGAAAACTGCTTCAAATTCTCCGGCAGCACCCGGTCGGAAAAGGCTCTGGCTGCACCGTCATGATTTCCCGGAAGATACAGGTAGTCAACCTCCGGTGTCCGCTCCATGGCGGCAAGAATTTCGTCTACAGTCCGGCTTCGGACACGGGTTCCATCGAACAGATCCCCTGCAATGATAACTGCCCGAACGCCATTTCCCCGCGCGAAGTCCGTCAGCCGCAGGAACGAATCCGTGATCTGCGTATTCCGCGCAGACGCCTGCTGCATGGTCATGTGGGTCCCCATGGGGGAATCCAGGTGTAAGTCGGCGCAGTGGATCAGTTTCATAGGCCCCTCCAAATTCATCCGGCGCAGAATTTGCTGCATCCTGCTGCCGGGCAAAAGCTCTTGCCTATATTATAGCAAATTCGTTCGGAAAATCAATGTATTTCCAGAATCGCTGCAAAAAGGCGGCCGCCCTATCCGGCAGCCGCCCCGCAATTTACTTGAGTCCCTTTGTCAGCGGGATCAGCATCAGCAGCACCACGATGCCGATGATACCAACCGCAATTCCCAGGACCATCTTGCCGAACACCATGCACATGCACATCCCGACGCCCAGCAGCAGCGCTCCAACGATCCCCAACAGAACGGTTCCAATGGTCTTACCGCTGACCTTGATTGGGGCCTTGCCCTCCATTTTCCGCCAAATCAGCCAAGTGGCCGACATAAAGAGGATGGGTATGTGCTTGTTGACCCGGCGAACACTTTCCGCAAATTCAAAGCCGTCAATTTCCGGCATCATATGGTTGCAGCCAGTTTTTGAACTGGCTGCGCAAAATGCCATCGGCATTTTGCATTTGAGTGGGTTCGAGTCCCAGCCACCAAAAAAGAAGCACCATCCTGCGGATGGTGCTTCTTTTTTGGTGGAGCAACGCAAGTCATATCCGAACTTAAAGCATCTTCAATTTCTTTCAGTGTTATGGGCTGGGTGCCGTCCTTGAAGTTGTAGGTCAGAACCAATTTATCATCGTACACGTAGACGGAATTTACAAACACATCGATAATCTCCCGCTGGTAGGCTTTGTCGTTGATGTTGCCGTATTTGAAGCGGCTGATCCATTGGACGATCTGCTCCTTGCTATACTGGGGACGGGCAATCTGGGCTTGAAGAATCGATGCCTTTAAGGTCTCCCGCTGTTGCTCCAACTGCTCCAGGCGCTCCTTGGTGGAAACGGTCAGAATTCCCATCTGGATGGCATTCAGAATATTTTCGATGCCTTTTTCACAATCCCGGAGTTGCTGCTGCAATGCCGGGATTGTAGTATCCTCCTTTGCCTGCATGGCAACCATAGCGTCCGCAATGCGGTCAATGGCAGTATCCGTCAAAACCTTTGTTACGGTGAGCTGGACTACCGTTCGTTCAATCCAGTCCTTTTTCAAAGCCTTGCGTTTACAGCCTAAATGACGTTTGGAACCGCTGCACTTGTAATAGTGATAGATTGTCCCTTTGCTGCCCTTACCGCTTTCGCCGGCCATGATGCGACCACAGGTCCCGCAAAATAGCTTGGTGGTGAGCAGGTATTCTTCCGCCGCTTTCGCTCTCGCAGGAGCTTTTTGATTCGCTTTCATTCTTCTTTGCACCCTTTCAAACAGTTCCTTATCGATGATTGCCGGAATCCCATCCGGGATCACGACCTTGGAATACCTGTATTCTCCGATGTACTTCCGATTTTTCAGAATCAGGCTGACCCCACCGATGGTGAATGGAACGCCACGTCCGGTTCGTAGGCCACGGTCATTGAGCGACTTCCGAATGTCCGTGATCCGCTCCCCGGCATCAAACCGTGTGTAGATTTCCCGGACCACCGGCGCTTTGACAGGGTCAACTGCCAAAACGCCGGTGTTTTTGTCCACATAATATCCATAAGGAATATTGCCACCATTATTCTTGCACTTCATGGCGTTGTCGTACTGCCCACGCTGGATTTTCTGGGACAGTTCTGCCGAGTAGTATTCGGCGTAGCCCTCCAACATGGATTCCAGGATAATTCCCTCTGGGCCATCCGAAATATTCTCTTTCGCGGAAATGACCCGGACACCATTCTTTTTCAGCTTTGCCTTATTGATGGCACTGTCATAGCGGTTGCGGGCAAAACGGTCCAGCTGATATACCAAAACGCCCTCAAAGGTGTGCCTGTCGCTGTCGGAGATCATCCGCTGAAATTCGGCACGGTTGTCCGTGGTGCCGCTGATGGCCCGGTCAATATATTCTCCGACAACGGTATAATGATTCGACTCCGCATATTCATAGCACACCTTGCGCTGTCCCTCAATGGACTGCTCCGTCTGGCTGTGGCTGGAAAAGCGGGCGTAAATGACTACATTCATACAGAATCCTCCTCTCCGATTTTTATTATAGTCATCCGCTCTCCGGTGTCGAATGTGCCGCATATTCCGGGTGCTTCAGGAGCCACTTTGCAAAATAGGCCCTGCCCTCGTCGCTGGCGTAAAACCTGCGCAGCTCCGGGAGCATGGCCTTGGCAAAGGAGGTAAGCAGTTCCTCCGGCAGTGCGACCTGCGTGTAGTCGATCTTGCAATATTCTCCCATAGGCCGCACCTCCTTATCGTTCCCGGTCGGTTCGTCGGCGGTAGTCCCGCTCGCAGAGCTTCACCACGGCATCCTCAATCTGGGCGGCGGTATAGCTCTGGGGGAAATACTTTCGGATGCGCTCCATTGGGATTTTCAGGCGGGCCTTCTGGTTAGCTTTTTCCTCTGACATAATGGTTTGAATGGCTGCCTTGGACAGTATGCCCTCCCGGTCGGCCTTGTGCATCCGCCACGCCTGCGAATAGGATGGGGTGCAGTCGTTGATGGCGCACTGCTCCAGTACCTCCCGCTGGCTGGATTCGTCAAGAAACGAAAGCTCCACACCGACGGATAGGGCGATTTCACCTTTATCCATCTTTTCAAGAAACTCTGGGATGAGATAGGTCAGGCGGATATAGCGGCGCACAGTTTCTCGGCTTTCGTTCAGCGTTTCTCCGACCATATCCCCAGTGCGCAACTTCGACACAACTTGTGGCGAAGTTAAATCCGTCCGTTTGCCCTGATGTGACAGAGCCTCCATTTTCAGCTTATAGGCAAACGCCTTTTCACTGGGCAAAATATGCTCCCGGTGCAGATTGCTGTCCACCAGCATAATGGCTGCTTCCTCCCGGCTGATTTCACAGACAAGGGCAGGGACTTTGGAAAGCCCTGCCCTTTGTGCTGCATGTAATCTGCGGTGGCCGCTGATTACTTCGTATTCGTCCGTGCTTTCCAGTGGGCGAATAATCAGTGGGGAGAGAATGCCCTCTGTGCAGATGCTTTCTGTCAGCGTTTCCATTTCTTCGTTGTCGAGAACCTTGTAGGGGTGGTTCTCAAATGGATGTAGCTTGGATATTTCAATTGCGATTGGGCTACATAATTTCTGTTCTATAATAGTTGATTCCTCCTGTGTATTTGTATTCATATTGATTTTTGGATAATGCTTATCTGTGATCCCGCATCTGATTTTGGCTTACCCTCTGGGGATGCTCTGCTTCAAATGCCCGATCCAGTGTGTCCTGGATTTCCAGGGAACGCTGTTCGATTTCTTTACTGTCCCGGATTTCCTTGCGCAGGGCTGTGATTTTGGCAGTGACCTCCGCTTTCACTTTTCGGAGAAGAATTTTCTGTTCCGGGGAAGCACGGCGGATTTTGTTTTGGAGCTTGGTGCGTTGGGTGGTCAACGCTTCCAGCTGCGATTCCTTTGCCGCACGGTCTGCCAGTAATTCTTCCACAGTTTCAATCTTGCGACTGGCCAGATACCGGGTCTGTCGGTCAATATCGTCAAGATGCCGGAGGTCAGCCCGAAGTTGGGGACTTACCGGGTGGTAAGTCGTGCCTTTGGGCAAGATTCCCAGCTGATAGCAGTAATAGAGGTACAGCCGGTAGATTTTGGTAGTGCGCTTTCTGGGCTGGTAGGCTTCTTTTAACCAATCCGGTATATCCGGCTTGCAGGGCGGCTTGGAGCGGCTGGAAATCAGCTCATCCCGGTCATAAATCAGGTGCTCGATTCCCTGATTTGTCCACTGGGGATTTAGGGTATCCAGCCGGGTAAAATGCGGATACTGGGGCAAGCGGATTTTCAGATTCGCTCCTCTGGTATCTACAATGTATCCCATCTTCCGCAAGTGCTGTACGACCTGTTTCCCGGTGGCGTTGCAGTCGATGGCTTTCTGCACATCCGCCCGGTAGATGTTGTACCGGGTGGGCTTCCCTGCCTGTTCATCCAGCCACACCTGCCGGGATGGGGCTTTATGGGGATGCTCCACCACCGATAGGCCATGCTCCCGGCACAATCGGTCAGAGGTGTCCCGTAAACGCTTTAACTCTTTCTTGGAGAAATTGTACTTGCCGCCGTCCTTGAAGGACACGGAATTTACGCAGAAATGATTGTGCAGATGCTCCTTGTCCAGATGGGTGGTGACAATGACCTGAAACCGATCTCCCCACATCTGCCTTGCCAGCTCCACCCCCAAAGCGTGACATTGTTCCGGCGTGACCTCTCCCGGCTTGAAGCTCTGGTAGCCGTGCCACGCGATATAGCCGTCCTCCTTGCCGTAACGTTGCTTGGTGAGAATCATCTGCTGCAAGGCAATGTCTTTCTGGCAGTTGAGGGCGGTGACGAATTGGCCGCCCGCTGTCTTGTCTGGATTTTGAGTGTAGGAAAACACATTGAAGAAATCCTGCAATCCCGGTTTCACCGTCTTTTCCGGGTTCTCCACATAGTCCACCAAGTCTTTTAACCGTCCCTGGATATGCCATAGCTTTGTAGTCGCCATCTACACCGCCTCCTGTAACCGCAGAATCAGCCCGGAAAGCCGCTGCTGTTCCGGCATTGGGAGAAGTGCCGCTATAACGTACAGTTCTTCCAGCAACTCCCAGAACACATCCGGCGGCCTGCCTTTCGGCTCCCGGCCCAGGCAACATTGCCGGACATACCCGGATACACTCATACCGCAACGTCTGGCGTTGCGCTCCATTTTTTCTTTCTCTTTCAGGCTCAACCGCAATTGAAGCCTTGTGTCGTTTTTCTTCATATACCTCCTTTGGTTTGGGTAGTCCACACCCGGAAGCGGTGTGGATTTTGGATTTGTGCCAACAAATCCGATGCTCGTTATCTTTAAGGACATACCTTTCCTGCGCCCCCCGGTTCTCGTCCTCCGCTGGGAAAATGGAACACACAGGTCGAACGCTGTGCGTTCCACTGGGATGCAGGAAGAAATCTATCACGAATAGTCCCGCCAAGTCCTGACGGCAAAGTGCCGTCACGGGCATTCCATCGCATAGAAGCCGTGACGGCACCAGGGGCGCGCTTCTGCCGTCAATTACAGGGAAAAGCTTTCCAGAAATTCATCGATCCCTTCCTCTACTTCTTCCGACTTCTGAACTATGGAATCATCCGGCTGAGAAATAATTTGCGGCATTGCGGGAAGCCGTTCCTGCACATTTTGAAAGCACTTTTCTACGGCAATCTGGATTTCGTGTAAATACATTTTCTGCCATTCTTCCTCCGACTGCCTAAAGCGCAGTGCATCCACCGCTTCCATTATGATTTTTCGATAGGGTTTTCTATCTGCCAGAAATTCATAGACCGCCTTTTCTTCTGGGATATCCATATTCAATCGCAGGGTGATTTTCTTTACTTCCGACATTTCTCGTTCTTCACAATTTCCCGCAGTGCCAGATGTTCATATCCCTTTGCCGTAGCACAAATGTCGTCATTGATGGTCACGGCACTATTCTCCAGAGAAGCAAAGTTTTTCAGCATACAGCCTCCGCCGCCTACCACATAGAGCTTCATAAGCCGGGGATCGTAGCCATGTTCCCGAAGCACACGAAAGACCTCCCCGGTATATTTCACCGCTGTGGCTCGCATGGTTTCTTCCAGGGCCGCATCAAGCCCTGCTGTGCCCTTGCGCAGAAATCTATGGAGGATCTTTTCGCCAGGATTGGCATTGTGTTCCCGCATCAAAGCCTCCCGCATAGCGAGGATGCACTGTTGAACACCGTACTTTTCCGTGAACATTTGTCGTCCATCCGGCTTCCAATCAATGATTTGCAGGATGTTCATGGTACCGTTTCCAATGTCGCAGAGCATATGACTGCCTGTGAACGTCTCCATATTCTGTACAACCGCCGCATATCCTTGCGGAAACACACCAGCTCCTACAAAGCGGATGCGGTAATGTTTATCCCGGAAATCAAATTCTGCACTGCTGTTCCGCAGTAGATAGGTCTGGAACGCTGCCCCCTGTTTCTTAGCCCAGGACAATGGCAGGCCGACTGCCAGATACACGCTGGCTTCCGTCAGGTTTTCTCTGCTCAGCTCCCGGGCAATGGCTGCCAGGGTCAGAATGTAGTAATCCTCGTCCATTACTTTTTCAGCGGCGTATTCCTTGTGCCCAACGCCAATCTGGTAGTAGCGGCCCTGATAAATCAGCAGGTCGTTCTTGAAAGTCGGTTCCGTGTCGCTGCTTTCGAT
>OIZT01001464.1_pt1 | contig 10638 bp, 10 predicted proteins | sample 1588611 | NCBI WGS metagenome assembly OIZT01 (sample SAMN03283278) | human gut metagenome | biome: human-associated habitat; material: feces | host: Homo sapiens | place: Peru | collected 2012
TGGCTAGAGCATCTGCCTTGCACGCAGGGGGTCGCGGGTTCAAGTCCCACATTCTCCACCATTAGAAATTTAGTCTCAGTAATGAGGCTTTTTTTGTTGTTTGAATTTGGGACTTGTTTTTAAATATTGTGTATAAAATATGTCGTACTATTAGAAATTTAGTCTCAGTAACGAGGCTTTTTGTTGTTTGAATGTGTGAATTGTTTTTATATATTGTGTATAAAATATGGTGTACTATTAGAAATTTAGTTTCAGTAATGAGGGTTTTTTGTCGTTTGAATGTGGTACTGCATCTTTACTTTAAAAGTTATTTGTTATATTATTTATAATAGAGGTAGATAAGATATGGGACAAGTTAGAACTAAAAAAGAGATAGTAAAGATGTTACTTAAAAATAAAGAACTAGAAAATGAAGATGAATCTCAATTAATGGAAATATTATTTAATGAACCAATTGCGATAGATGTTGATAAACAAGCTGAAGAGAATGAAACATGGAAAGATAAACTTGCTGATAGAATAACAGAAAAAGCTGGTAGTTGGGGATTTATTATAGGATTTATAGTATTCTTATTAGCATGGATGGGTATTAATTTAATAATTCTAAGTGAAGAAGATGCTTTTGATCCATATCCATTCATATTGCTTAATTTATTTTTGTCATGTGTAGCTGCTTTACAAGCACCAATAATAATGATGAGTCAAAATAGAGCTGCTAAAAAAGATACTTTAAGAGGTAAGAATGATTATAAAACTGATTTAAAGAGTGAACTTATTTTAGAAGAGTTGCATGATCAAATGAGTAAAATAATATCCAATCAAAATAAAATATTAAGAATGCTTAATGATGATGAGAAAGATAAGTAGGTGAATGATGAAAAAGAATAAAAAGAATATATTTATATACTTTCTAGAGATGTTAATTGTTTTTATACTTATAGATAGTGTAATAACAGTTCTTCCTAGTGTTATAACAAATAATATTACATATTACAAATATGGTACTGAATTATTACTTGAAATTATATATGCTGCATTAGTACTTATAGTAATGTTATTATTTAAAAATTCTTATGTATTTACTGCTAAGAAACAAAAGTTTTTTAAATCAATTACTTTAGGTTTTCCAATGTTTATAATAGCTTTAATATCGTTATTAGGCAGTTTATCATCTTTAGGTGGATTTAATTTTGGTAACTTTGTGAATTTATTATTACTTACTGTATTTATAGGCATAGCAGAAGAATTTTTATGTAGAGGATGGCTACAAAATGAATTTATTGAAAGATATGGAGATACTAAAAAAAATATTATTCTTTCTATAATGTTTTCATCTCTAATATTTGGATTAATACATTTTTCAAATATGTTAGCTGGTCAAGATTTATTTACTACGATTATACAAGTAATACAAGCTACATCAGCAGGCTTATTACTTGGAAGTATTTATTATAAAACCAAAAATATATGGGCAGTTATATTCTTACATGGTATATATGATTTTTGTTTAATGCTTGGAAATATTAATTTAATTAAAGATTGTACTTTTAATACTCCAACTACTGGTATTGTTTTATATCAAGCATTTTTAACTTTGATGCTTTCGGCTATAAATATAGTAGGTGCATTACTTGTATTTAAAAGAACTAATTTAAAAGATGGTACTAAAGTTATAGATAAAAATGATAAAAGACTTGTTACTATTATGATAACATTATTTGTAATAGTTATGTTACCGCTTGAAGTGTTCATTGATGGCTATGAAGATTATGAAGTATGTTATGAATTTAATAGTAAGAATGTTAATTATCGTGATATGGAAACACATTATCCATATTATGACAAATATACTATTAACTATACTCGTGATGTATATGTAGGTGAGAATGATAAGATAGAAGCAAATTATGTATATGAATTCTTTATTAATAATGATGGATTATTAGAAATTAAGAATAAAAACAATAATGATTTTATTGTTCTTGATTATAAAAATATTAGTTCCTTTGAAGTAGTAGAGAATGTTAATTCATATTTAGTTGTTATCAATTGTACAGATACTGAGACTAAAATATATTATAGTAATTTTCTTAGTAAGAGTAGTTTATCTAATACTCAAGGTTTCTTAGATGAATTTAAAAAATCATTTAAAACATTTGATGTCCCACTAATAACTCAAATTGGGTATATGACTCTTAGAAATGAAAACTATAAATATCCATTATTTATTTCTGAAATTAAAGATAAGTATATTATTGATATAGATTCTAATCTTTATAAAGTAGAATATAATAAATAGAGTTTAAAAAACTCTATTTTTATGTTATTATATTTTTTGCTTTGGAGGGGTTATGACTACTAATGTTAATTTTGATGTATATGAACATATAATTTATTTAGTTAAGTTAGATTATGGTGTAGATGATATATCTAAATGTTTAAATCTAGAAAAATCTTATATAGTATCTATGCTTAAGAAAATAAGAAGTGATATAGTTTTTTCTATGGAAGAAAGTAATTTTTATTTAATTCCTATGCTTGATAAATTACTTGGTAAAAATGTTAAAAATGTTACTAGAAATTTTGGTGGGATAAAAAGAAATCAAACATTTGGTTTACTTTGCGATGGTAAAAGTTATTTTGAAATTATTAATGTACTTAATATTAGTCCTTCATCATATTTATCATTACTTAGAACTATGTATATAGATTTATATACTTATGGAACTTCTGATGAAAAGATATATTTATCTTTAGTTAAAAATGCTATTGATGAAGTATTAAATTTATTAAAGAGTGATAGTATAATCAAAAGAGAACATGTAGATAATATACCTAGAAGAGAATTATTAGTACAAAAAGGTCTTAATAATGAAGAAGCTTTATCTCATTCTTATGTGTGCGATACATTTAATTTAGAGTGTGATGATAAACTTAGTTTTATTGTTATAAGTGATACTCATATAGGAAGTAAATATGAAAATTTTGATTATTTAAAGATAGTATATGATTATGCGCTTAGTCATGGTATTAAATATATATTTCATGCTGGTGATTTAATTGAAGGATGTTATTCTAATTTTAGTAGGTGTAATCGTAAGTATAGAAGTATTCCTTCTCAAGTAAATCATATTATAGAAGATTATCCATATGATAGTAGTGTTAAAAATGTAATACTACTTGGTAATCATGATGCTTTTCCAATAGTTGTTTGTAATTATGATATTGCAGATACTTTAAGTAATAGAAATGATTTTACCATTACTGGGTATAGAAGTTCATATTTAAGACTTAGAGATGAATACATATCTTTAAAACATGATATATCAAGAATGTTAAATGTTGTGGGGGATTCTACAGTCCTTTTAAATTTTTTTGGACATAGTCATCAATATAGATGTTTATTCGATGGTAAATATGCGATATTTAGAGTACCTACACTTGCTGATATGCCATCTAATTCGTATACTATTGTTAATAGAGGGTTTTTGGTAGGTAGTATTGATTTTGAAGATAATAAGGCAAGCAACATATCAGTTGATTTTATTAATTTTGATGATAAAGATACTATTAGTTTTGAAAGAAAACTTACAAAATAAAAAAACTTGAATTAATCGTTATTCAAGTTTTCTTTTGTGCTTAATATCATTGGTATAATGATTGGTCTTCTGCCAGTTAGTTCTATGACATAAGAATTTATTTCTAAGATAATTCTATTTTTTAAGTCTGTTAGACTGAAGTTATCTTTTTCAAGTTCGTTTAGTGCGATTATATTCGTTTTATCTTGTATTTTTTTAATTAAGTCTTGATTATCGTTTACTACTACAAAACCTCTTGTAGTTATATTTGGTTCTAATAATAGTTTTTTATTTACTAGGTCTATATTCAATATAACAATAAGTACTCCATCTGTTGACATTATCTTTCTATCTTTTATGATTGAAACACCAACATCTCCAATTCTACTTCCATCTACATATATATCATTTATTGGAATAGAACCTTTTCTATAAACAACTCCATCTTTAAGAGCCATTACATCTCCATTTTTACATACGAATGTATTTTCTCTTGGTATATCGCAAAGTACACCTAAGTCTGTATGTGAAACTAGCATTCTATATTCACCATGCATTGGCATAAAGTATTTAGGACGTATAAGTCTAAGTAGAAGTTTTAATTCTTCTTGTTTAGCGTGTCCACTTGTATGAACATCATATTCACTTGTATTAGTATAAACTTTAGCACCTTTTAAATATAACTTATTAATAATTCTATTAATTGACATTGAGTTACCTGGTATTGGTGAACTTGAGAATATAACAGTATCATCTTTCATAAGTGTTATGTTTCTATCATTTCCATTTGCGATACGTGATAGAGCAGCTAATGGTTCTCCTTGACTACCTGTACAAAGTAAACATACTTTTGATGGAGGAAGTTTATTGGCTTCATCACTTGTTATAAATATATCTTTATCTTTTATATAACCGCATTCTATAGCTATTTCAATATTTGTATTCATACTTCGACCAAATACTGCGATTTTTCTATTGTTTTCTTTACAAGTTTCTACAATGTGAGTAAGTCTATAGATGTTACTTGCAAATGTAGCTAAGATTATTCTTGATTCAGTGTTTGCTGCGAATATTTCACCTAGTGCTTCATCTACTACAGATTCGCTTGCTGAAAAACCTGGTGTAAGAGCATTTGTTGAATCACTCATCAAAAGTGTTACACCTTCATTTCCAATTGCAGCCATTTTACCCATATTAGCAACTGGTCCAATAGGAGTTAAGTCTATTTTGAAGTCTCCTGTTTCTACTATAGTACCATTAGGTGTATGTATAGCCATACCAAATGAATCTGGTATAGAGTGAGTAGTTGTGAAGAACTCAATACTAAAGTGCTTAGTTCTAATATATAATTCCTCATTAACAGTTACCATTTTAGGACATGGTATGTTTCTTTCTTCAAGTTTGTTTTTAATAAGTTTACCAGCAATATTAGGTGTATAGATAACTGGTATATTAATATTTTGAAGTAAGAATGGTATACCACCAATATGATCTTCATGACCATGTGTTATAATTAAACCTTTTATTTTGTTTTGCATAGTCTTAAGAACATTATAATCAGCTAGTACATAGTCAATCCCCATTAAATCATCTTCTGGAAACATAACTCCACAATCTATTATAAATAATTCTTCTTCATGCATAACAACATACATATTTTTACCAACTTCGCCTAAGCCACCTAAAGCACAGACTAAAGTCTCATTGTTTTTACTATTCATTTCATCATCCCTTCGAAAAGTCAATTTGTATTTATAGATTATATCAAAAAAATTAAGTTTTGTCTAGTTATCGAGATTTTATATGGTATAATAGCAATTAGGTGATGAAGATGGGATTATTTAGTAAGATTAAAAATATTTTTAGTAAACAAGAAGAAATAAAAGAAAAGATTAATGAAGAAGAAATAGATAATAGTGAAGAGTTAGAAGAAGCAAAAGAGACTCAAAAGTATGTTGAAGGTCTATCTAAGAGTCGTGATAATTTTGTTAGTAAACTTTCTTTATTAGGTATTAAATATACTAAGATAAGTGATGATTTTTATGATGAACTTGAAGAAATATTAATAACTGCTGATATCGGTGTTAATACTGTTATGGATTTTGTTGATAGATTAAAGAAGCGTGTTAAAAGCGAAAATATAACTGACTTTGAATATTTAAAAGAAGTAATAGTTGATGAATTATTTATGATTTATGTAGGTAATGATATATTATCAAGTAAATTAAATATTAAAGATGGAGAAACTAATGTAGTACTTTTTGTTGGTGTTAATGGTGTTGGCAAAACTACAAGTATTGCTAAGATAGCTAATAAGTTTAAGAGTGAAGGAAAAAAGATTATGCTTATAGCTGGAGATACTTTTAGAGCAGGTGCTGTTAATCAATTAAATGAGTGGGCTGAAAGAATCGGAGTATCTTTTTATGGTGATGATAGAAAAGATCCTTCAGCTGTAATATATGATGGTCTTAAGAAAGCTAGAGATGAAAAGTATGATATAGTACTTGTAGATACAGCAGGTCGTCTTCAAAATAAAGCTAACTTAATGAAAGAACTTGAAAAGATGAATAGAGTTATTAATGAGATAATACCTGGTAATCCAGTTGAAACATTACTTGTAATAGATGCAACTACTGGACAAAATGGTATAACTCAAGCTAAAAGTTTTAAAGAAATAACTAATATAACAGGAATAGTTCTTACTAAACTTGATGGTACTGCTAAAGGTGGTATAGTTCTTGCAATTAAGGAACTAGTAAATATTCCAGTTAAATTTGTTGGACTTGGTGAAAAAGAAACTGATTTAATACCATTTGATATAGAAAAATATATCTATGGATTATTTAAGGAGTTTTAATGATAGAAAGAGAATATATAACTAGTTTATATCTTATATATAAAGAATTACTTAGTGAAAAAGAAAGAAACTATTTTGAATATTATTATTTTGAAGATTATAGTCTTGGAGAAATAGCTGATTTATATGAAGTAAGTAGAAGTTATGCATCAAAATATTTAAATCAGATAACTAGTAAATTAACTAAATTTGAGGAAATACTAAAAATAGAAGAAAAAAATAAAAAGATTAAAGAAATACTTAATGATATTAAAGATCTAGAAGTTAAAAGTAAAATAGAAGAATTATTATAGAAAAAATACTAAATATGATATATAATTTAAGTAGGTGAATTTTATGAATAAAAATGGTTGGGGACTTAGAGTAGAATTATTTTATATACTTATATTCTTATTTTGTTTAGTAATTGCGACTATTGGACTTAATAGATTGGGTCTTTTAGGAGAAAATGATAATCCATTAGTTAAACCAGATAATACTGGAAGTGAAGTGTATTCTTATGAACCACTTGAGACTAAGGTTGTAAATGCTGCTAAAAAATATTATCAAGATATGTATAATAATAGTGGAAATGATATTGTCATTATTAGAGTTTCTACATTACAAGCTAATGGGTATTTAGGTACATTAGTTGATGATAGAAATAAAACTTGTAGTGGTTATGCAAAAGTAATAAATTCAAATGGTGGTAATCAAGTATATGTTTCCTACATTAAGTGTTCTAGATATACTACTACTGGTTATGAAAGTGAAAATGATTATTAATGAGTAAAAATATAATGATTATATGGACTAGTCTAATAGTTCTAATATGTGGTATGTTATTAATTCTTGGATATAACTTAGAAGATAATAAACTTGAAAGAGAACTTAGAAGTGCCACTAATAATTATATGAAAGATAATAATATATCAGTTTCTGTTGGAAATGCAGCTATAGTGTATATAGATGAATTAATAGATTCAAAGTATTTAGATGATAATAAAAAATACAAAGATAAATGTATTAAGAGTGTAGTTGTTTCTAAGGGGATATTGTTAGATGATTATGAAATTAATATATTATGTGATGAAGATGAAGAAGTTTCAAAATAACTTCTTTTATTTTGCGATTAAATATAATATAATGATAATAAGAGGTGAAAGGGTATGGATTATTTATTTTGGATTATAGTTATTATTATAGTAATTGTACTACTTAGAAGTATTGTTCAAATTGATGAATATGAAAGAGGAGTTAAATTTTCTCAAGGAAAATTTAATAAGATTATGGAACCTGGATGGAACATAGTTTTACCAATTTTTCAATCATATAAGAAAATAGATATAAGAACTAAAGCAGTAGATGTTCCAGAACAAGATGCTATTACTAAAGATAATGTATCTGTTAGAATAAATGCGGTAATATACTATAAGATATTTGATGCGTCAAAAGCAATATTAGAAGTAGAAAACTTTTATTATGCAGTTAGTCAACTTGCACAAACTACTATGAGAAATGTGGTAGGTAGTGTTTCATTAAATGAACTACTTGGAGAACGTGAAAAAATATCTACAGAAATTTGTAAGATTATTGATGAAGCTACTGATCCCTGGGGTATAAAAGTAGAAAACGTTGAGCTTAAAGATGTGAGTCTTCCAGAAGAAATGAAGAGAGTAATTGCTAAAGCTGCAGAAGCAGAAAGAGAAAAAGAGGCTATTCTTACTAAAGCTAAAGGAGAAGTTGAAGCATCTAAGAATTTAGCTATCGCTGCTGAAACTATGGCTAATACTCCAGGCGCTATGCATTTGAGAACATTATCTACTATTAATGATATTAGTAGTGACCAATCAAATACTATTATATTCTGTGTACCAATAGAGGTATTAGAAGCAATAAAAGGTAAGAGCGTTGATACAACTGATGTAATTAAAAAATTAACTAAGAATCATAAAGATACTAGTGAAATGTAAGAAAAAAAGAAAGACATGTTTAAAAAAATATGTCTTTTTTAGTAGTAATTAGAATGTTTTATGATATAATTAAAATGATAGATGAAGTATAGATAAAAATATGTTTTTAGAAGTGATAATATTTTTTTTATTAGTTGTTACTTTGATAATTTGTATATTTTTAGTAACTTTATTTAAAAAATGCTAAAGAAGAGAGGTAAGATTATGGGATTTATTAAAGCATTTAGTGGTGCTCTTAGTAGCACATTTGCTGATCAATGGAAGGATTTTTATGGACCAACTGAAGGTGTTCCAGCTACAGCAGCATTATTTAAAGCAGTGCCAAAAGGTACAAATAATGGTGTTGGAGAAAATTATAAGGGACAAGAAAATGTAATTTCAAATGGTAGTAAAATTATTGTTCCTGAAGGTACAGCATTAATTACATTACAAGATGGACAAATTACTGGTTTAATTGCAGAACCAGGAGGATTTGAATTTAAATCAGACGATCCTAACTCAAGAAGTATGTTCGCAGGAGATGGAATTTTATCATCAACTATAGGAACATCTTGGGAAAGATTTAAATTTGGTGGACAAGCTACTAGTCAACAATTAGCTTTCTATATCAATTTAAAAGAAATACCAAACAATAGATTTGGAACTCAATCAGAAATTTATTGGGATGATGCATATCTAAATACTCAAGTAGGAGCTGTTACTAGAGGTACTTATACATTAAAAATAGTAGACCCTCTATTATTTGTTAAAAACTTTGTACCACAAAAATATTTAACTCCAGGAGCTCCAGTATTTGATTTTGCTGATATGGATAATGATGCAGCTACTCAATTATTTAATGAAGTAGTTGGTACTTTATCAGCAGCATTCTCTAATTATACAAATGATCCAAGTAAAGGAAATAGAATTTCTAAAATTCAAGGAGATCAAATTGGATTTGCTCAAGCAATGTCTAAAGCTGTTGAAGATGCATATCAATGGAGAGGAGATAGAGGTTTAGAAATCGTTAAAACTGCTATTTTATCTATTGAATATGATGCAGATACTAAAGCACTTCTTAGTGATGTTAAGAAAGCTGATGCTTTATCTGGTGCTAGAGGTAATTCATTTATGCAACAATCAGTTGCTCGTGGAATTCAATCTGCTGGTGAAAACGGTGGTGGAACAGGTATGGCATTCATGGGAATGGGAATGCAAGCTGGAAATGGAATGATGAATGGTATGCAACAACCTGCAAATGCTAATCAAAATCCATTTATAAATGTAGCTGGTGCTGCAACTGCTCAACCTGCACCTGAAGCTCAACCACAACAAGCTCAAGCTGATCCTTATGCTGAACTTAAAAAAGCTAAAGAATTATTAGATGCAGGAATTATTACTCAAGAAGATTTTGATGCTAAAAAGAAACAATTATTAGGTATATAATTTATGGAAGGGAATAATACAGAAAATATTACTCCTACTAATAATAATGTAAATGTTACATCAACTGAACCTAAAGTCATTAAAACTGATGAAGGTGCAGTTGATGGACAAAATAAATGTCCTAAATGTGGAGCTACTGACATATCACTAAATCCAAACAATGGTAAATTAAGATGTAATTTTTGTAGACATGAATTTGAACCAGAAAAAATAACTGGTATGGAAACAGATATTAAAAATTTAACTGGACAAGTTATGGGTTCTGGGGCTCAAAATATAATTGCTGATACTAAAGATGTATTAACTTTTAAATGTAGTAGTTGTGGAGCTGAAGTAGTTATTGATACAAGTGAAGCTAGTAGTGCTAGATGTCACTGGTGTAGAAATGTTTTATCAGTAAATCAACAAATACCAAATGGAGCTATTCCAGATGTGGTATTACCATTTAAAATGACTAAAGATCAAGCAAGAGGTTCTATAGAAAAGTTTGTTGGAAAGAGAAAATTTTTTGCTCATCCTAAATTTACACAAGAATTTACCACTAATAATGTTATGGGTGTTTATTTTCCATACATGATAGTTGATGTAAATTCTCATGCTAAGTTGGTAGGTCAAGGTGAACATTTAGTCCGTTCATATACTGTTAAAGTAGGTAATAGTAGTCAAACAAGATATGATGCTGATTTATTTAATGTAGAGAGAGAATTTGATTTAGCTATTAAAGGTTTAACTGTTGAATCAAGTAGTGATAGATTAAATAATGAAGATAAAAGTAAAACAAATAATGTTATAAATGCTATTATGCCATTTGATACAGAAAATGCTG
>OIZT01001465.1_pt1 | contig 10620 bp, 8 predicted proteins | sample 1588611 | NCBI WGS metagenome assembly OIZT01 (sample SAMN03283278) | human gut metagenome | biome: human-associated habitat; material: feces | host: Homo sapiens | place: Peru | collected 2012
GGCGGAGCGGGGCGCCCCGCCGCCGGACTGGGGCGGAGGCGGCGCGGCGGTCAGGTGGCGGAGAAGGCGCGGAGCGTCTCGAAGTAGCCGGAAGGATTGCCGATGTCGTGACGGCGACCGGGGTAACGGTAACCGTAGACGGGTTTCACGGCGAGCAGGCGGCGGATGGCGTCCGTGAGCTGGATCTCGCCGCCCACACCGGGCGTCTGTGTGGCGAGAAGATCGAAGATTTCCGGGTCGAGCAGATAACGGCCGGCAATCGCAAGGCGGGAGGGAGCCGCTTCGGGTGCGGGCTTTTCAACGAGGTCGTCGAGGCGGAGGATGCGTGCGGCGTCGATGCCCGTGAGTCCCGCCGCCTCGGATGCCGGACGCCCGGCGACGATGCCGTAGCGGGAAACCTTCTCAAGGGGCACTTCTTCGAGGCCGATGACGGAGGCGTGTCCGTACGCGCGGGAGAGCACGGCCATCGCGGGGGAGGGCGCCTCGCCCGAGACGAGCGCGTCGCCGAGCAGGATGAGGACCGGTTCGGCGGTGCCCTTCAGGATCCCCGCCGCCTGGAGGACGGCGTGGCCGAGGCCCTTCTGTTCCGTCTGCTCGACCCAGACGATGCGGCGGCCGATCTCCTCCAGCTGGGTGAGGGCGGCATCGAGCGCGGGCTTGCGGGCGCAGCGGGCGTGCCAGACGGGATCGGGGTCGAAGTGGCGTTTGAGCGCGGGCTTGTCGGGCGAGGTGACGATCACGACGTCGTCGGCTCCGGCGGCCAGCGCCTCCTCGACGATGAGCTGGATGGCGGGCTTGGCGCCGACGGGCAGCATCTCCTTCGGAATCGTCTTCGAGGCGGGGAGGAAGCGCGTGCCGTAGCCGGCGGCTGGAATGAGGGCGTGCATTACTTGGCGAGAAAGGAGCGGAAGTAGGCGATGGTCTTTGCGAGGCCGTCGCGGAGGGGGATGCGGGGTTCCCAGCCGAGGAGTTCCCTGGCGAGGGCGATGTCCGGCTTGCGGCGCTTGGGGTCGTCCTTCGGCATGGGGCCGTAGACGATCTTCGAGGTCGAATCGGGCAGCTGGCGGAGGGTTTCCTCGGCGAGTTCGCGGATCGTGTATTCGCCGGGATTGCCGGTGTTGATGACGGCGGCGCCGAGGTTGTGGCGCGCGACGAAGGCGTCCACCGTCTCGCGGGGGAGGGCCATGTAGCGGCGCATCGCCTCGATGAGGTCGTCGCAGTACTGGAAGGAGCGCGTCTGGCGACCGTCGCCGAAGAGGGTGATGTCCTCGTTTCGGAGGGCCTGCATGATGAAGTTCGAGATGACGCGCCCGTCCTTCGGGTGCATGTTGGGGCCGTAGGTGTTGAAGATGCGCACCATGCGCACGTCCACGTTGTACTCGCGGCGGTAGTCGGCGCAGAGGGTTTCCGCCACGCGCTTGCCTTCGTCGTAGCAGCTGCGGACGCCGATCGTGTTCACGTTGCCCCAGTAGGTCTCGACCTGCGGGTGGACGAGCGGGTCGCCGTAGATCTCGGAGGTGGAGGTGTGGAGGACGCGCGCCTTCGTCTTGAGGGCGAGGTCGAGGACGTTCATGATACCCAGGACGGAGCTTTTCGTCGTCTCGACGGGGTTCTTCTGGTAGTGGATGGGCGAGGCGGGGCAGGCGAGGTTGTAGATCTCGTCGAACTGCCCCCAGAAGGGCTGGGTGACGTCGTGCAGCACGAACGAGAACTTCGCCTGGCCGAGGAGGTCGTAGATGTTGGCCTTCGTGCCGGTGAAGAGGTTGTCGAGCGCCGTCACCTCGTAGCCGTCCGCCAGGAGGCGGCGGCAGAGATGGGAGCCGAGGAAGCCGGCACCGCCCGTGACAAGGGCCTTTCGGGAAAGAAGCATGGGAAATCCTTTCAAACTTTGCCGCAAGTATAGCACAAAACCGCGCGTGGCGCGCAGGGCCGGAGATGTGGTATACTTAAAGCTCCATTTTCAAGCGGAAAGGTTGAACGGATGATGTCGATGAGAACTGTCGCGGCGTGCGCGTGCGCGGTGGCGTGTGCGTGGGCCGTTTCGGCCGATACGGTCGTCTTCAAGAGCGGGGCCCGCCTGACGGGCGAGGTCGTGCGGATCGTGGGGGACGAGATCACGTTCAAGTCGGACGACGTGGGCGAGGTGAAGATCGCCTCGGGCAAGGTCGCGACGCTGGAGACGGCCAAGACGAACACGGTCCAGTACGTCGATCAGACGACGGCGGAGGGCGTCGTGGCCCTCAAGGACGGCGCCTACACCCTCACGGGCCGGCCGCTCGACATGAAGCGCGTCAAGGCCGTCAACCCCGAGCCCGAGGCCTGGCACGGCGCCGTCAACTTCAGCGGCACGGCCGCGCGCGGCAACACGACGAGCGAGAAGGTCGCCCTGACGGCGAACGCGACCCGCCGCTGGGACAAGGACCGCTACACGGGTAGCTTCGGCTACTACTTCGCCCAGAACGGCACGACGCGCGACAACAAGGAGAAGACCGAGGACCGCATCGAACTCGGCTCGCAGTTCGACCACTTCTGGGCGACCAAGGTCTACTCCTACCTGAACGGCAAGTACGAGCGCGACGGCATCAACGACCTCCAGTACCGCTACCGCCTCGGCACCGGCTTCGGCTACCAGTGGCTGGACGGCGCCGAGCACGACCTCACGGGCAAGTGGTCCTTCAACCAGGAGGCCGGCCTCACCTACATCAAGGAGAAGTACGAACACGCGAAGGACGACGACCGCTGCACGGTGCGCTACGCCCACCACCTCTCGTGGAGCCCGCGCTGGATCGGCGGCCTCGCCTTCACCCACAACCTCGAATACCTGCCCGACGTGGGCGACTGGGCGGATGCCTACCTGATCGACGCGGACGTGGGCTTCACCTACGCCCTGTCGGCCGCCTGGCAGCTGATGGGCAAGATCGACTGGGACTACAACGCGAACCCCGGCCCGCACACGAAGTCGAGCGACTTCCGCTACATGCTCGGCCTCGGCTACAAGTGGTAAACGGGCCGGCGCCATGCGCATCGCGATCTGCTATCCGCCGCTGCCGAGCGAGAAGGGCGTGCCGCTCCTCTCGCAGAACCGCCAGTTCCAGTGGTTCTCGCGCCCCACCTACATCTTCCCCGTCGTGCCCGCGACGGCGGCGACGATGCTGAAGAAGGCCGGGCACGAGGTTGCGTGGCTGGACGGCATCGCCGAGGAATGGTCGCCCGAGACGTTGAGCGACCGCCTTGCGGCTTTCGCGCCGGATGTCGTGGTGCTGGAGACGAAGACCCCCGTCGTCAAGCGCCACTGGGCGTGGATCGCCGCCTTCAAGGCGACCCATCCGGCGCGCGCCGCGAAGGTCGTCCTCGTGGGCGACCACGTGACCGCGCTCCCCGACGAGACGATGGAAAACTGCCCCGTCGACTACGTCCTCACCGGCGGCGACTGGGACTTCCTCCTCCTCAACCTCGTCTCCTCGGGCTTCGACCCCGCCCGCTTCGAGCCCGGCATCTGGTACCGGGGCGGCAACACGGGGCGCTTCCGGCTCGACCACGACCTCAAGACGACACCGTGGATCGACCGCGACCTCTGCCGCTGGCGGCTCTACGCCTACAAGAACGGCAACTTCCGCAAGACGCCCGGCACCTACCTCATGGCGGGGCGCGACTGCTGGCACGCGAAATGCACGTTCTGCAGCTGGACAACGCTCTACCCCACCTACCGCACGCGCGACCCGATCGACGTGGTGGACGAGATCGGCGACCTCATCGCGCGCTACGGCGTGAAGGAGATCATGGACGACTCAGGCTCCTTCCCCGTGGGCGACTGGCTGCGGACGTTCTGCCACGAGATGATCCGGCGCGGCTATCCGAAGAAGGTGCGCATCGACTGCAACATGCGCTTCGGCCGCCTCGCGTTCGAGGACTACAGGCTCATGCGCCGGGCGGGCTTCCGCCTCGTCCTCTTCGGCGTGGAGTCGGCCAACCAGGAGACGCTCGACCGCTTCGTGAAGGCGCTCAAGGTCGAGGACGTCGAACAGGGCGCCGCCTGGGCGCACAAGGCGGGCCTCGACGTCCACCTCACCTTCATGTTCGGCCACGCCTGGGAGGGGCCCGCCGAAATCGAGAACACCGTGCGCCTCGCGCGGCGGATGCTCGCGAAGGGCTGGGCCTCCACGCTCCAGTGTACGATGACGATCCCCTACCCCGGCACGCCGCTCTTCCGCGAGCTGCAGGCGCAGGACGGCCTCACGACGCTCGACTGGGACGAGTACGACATGCGCCGCCCGATCACGAAGACGCCGAAGGCGACGGAGGACGAGATCAAATCCGCCGTTCGGCGCGTCTACGCCGGGTTCTTCCAGCCCGAGGCGCTTCTGCGGCGGCTCTGCTCGTTCCGGACGCTCTTCGACTTCGGGTTCTATTATCGCGGGTTTCGGTCGATCCTTGGCCACCTGCTCGACTTCCGCGCGTCGGGTGCGGCCCGAAAGTAGAAAGGAGAAGACATGAGGGGACTTCATCGGGGCTGGGCGCCGTGCGCGGCGCTCGTGCTCGTGGCGGGCGCATGGGCGAATCCGCTTGCGGAGCGCGTGAGGGGGCTGCGGACGGAAATGCCGGCGGAGTGGCGCAGCGTCGGCCCGGGTGGCGGCGGCTGGATCCAGTCGCTGTGCTGGAGCCGCTTCGACACGAACCGCCTCTTCGTCGGCTGCGACGTGGGCGGGTTCTACTACTCAGAGGACGCGGGGCGCCACTACGAGATGCGCAACCGCGGGCTCAGAAACATGTTCATCGAGACGATCGCCGAACATCCAACGAACCCCGACGTCCTCTTCCTCGGTTCGCCGGGCGGCATCTACAAGACGTGCGATCGGGGCCGGACCTGGCAGGAGAAGCGGACCGGCCTTCCCCCGGTTTCCGCCTCGTCGCACACGGTCCAGATCTCGAAGTTCGCCTTCCACCCCGTCCGCCCGGATGTCGTCTACGCGGCGGTGGGGCAGCCGCGCACGCAGACGGGCGCACGCGGCGAGATCTGGCGTTCGGACGACGCGGGCGAGTCGTGGCGGATGGTCGTGACGGGCGGCCTTGCGAAGGACGTCAACGTCTTCGACCTCGCATTCAACGCGACGAACGGCGCGTCGATGCTCCTCACGTCGAACCAGGGCGTCTTCCGCAGCGAGGATGGCGGCTGCACCTGGGCACCGTCGAACGCGGGCCTGCCGGCGCACCGGCGCACGCGCCGCCTCGCCTGGAGTCCGTCCGAACCCCGCGTCGTCTACGTGACGCTGCGCCAGAAGGGCGGCGAGGCCCCGTGGTCCGCCGGCGTCTACCGCAGCGACGACGGCGGACGCTCCTGGCAGGCGCGCACGGTGGGCATCCCCCAGCGCGCCGGGCGGCCTGGCTGCGACGACAACCTCTGCACGTGGACGGACGGCCTGGCGGTCGATCCGCGTAACCCCGACGTCGCCTGGACGGGTGGCGCCGCCTGGTGGTGTACGGGCATCTTCAAGACGGTGGACGGCGGGCGCTCCTGGCGGGACACGTTCCCGGCGCGCCGTCCCGGCTGGATCACCTTCTGGGGCCCCGCTGCGACGTGCCTCGCGCTTTCGCCCCTCGACCCCGCGCGCGTCGCCTTCGGCACGTCGGGCATGGTCTACGCGACGGAGGACGGCGGGGCCGGCTGGGCGCAGCGCTACTGCGAGGAGCGCGCGGACGGCACGTTCGCGGGGACGGGGTTGGAGGTGACGTGCCTCCACACCGTTGTCCCCTCCCGCCACCGTCCGGGGCGCGTCTACCTCGGCTACTTCGACATCGGCCTGCTCGTGACGGACGACGCGGGCCGCTCGTTCCGCCGCGCGATGGCGGGCGTGCCGTCCGCGTATTCCAATTCGTGTTTCTCGCTCGCCGAGGCGCCGGACGACCCGCAGTGCCTCTGGGCCGGCTTCGGCTCCTGGGGCGGCGGCGGCACGGGCTGCGTGGCGACGAGCGTGGACGGCGGCGCCACCTGGACGCCCTGCACGAACGCGGCGAGCGGCTGGGTGGACGCGCCCGCGCGCGACCTCGTCGTCCTCGGCGCGAAGCCGCGCTACCGCGTCCTCTACGCGGGCCGGAAGGGACTTGTGACGAGCGTGGACGGCGGCGCGACGTGGACGGGCGGCGACACGGCGGCGTGCCCCGTCGCTTCGCGCGTGCGGACGTTTGCGGTGGCGGGCGACCGCCTCGTCGCCGGCGTCGCGGGGACGGATGCGGAGCCGGCCGCCGTCTACGCGGGGACGCTGGACGGCGCGGGCTGGCGCCGCCTCACACCCCCCGCGCTCCGTCTCGGCGAGATCCGGCGCGTCGTCGTGGAAGGGAGCAGGATCCTCGTGACGGCGCGCGCACAGTGGCGCGCCCGGACGCGCGAGATGCGTCCGGGCGGCGCGTGGCTCAGCGTGGACGGCGGCGCGACGTGGAAGCGGGTGCTGGCGGATGCGTTCTGCGACGCGGCGCTCGTGTCGCGCGGCGAACTCTTCGTCGCCCTCTCCGACCACCCCTACCACGACCATTCCGTGGGCGGGGGCGTCGTCCATTCGCGCGACGACGGCGTGACGTGGACGGTCCTGGACGGTCCTCAGCTCCAGAACTGGAACGCCTCGGCGCTCGCCCTCGACCCGTTCGACCCGCGCATGCTGTGGGTCGGGACGGGGGGCAATTCGGTCTTCGTCGGCACGCTGAGGCGCTAGCGAGGGAGAGGGGCTACTTGTTGAACATGAACTCGACGACGTCGCCGTCCTGCATTTCGTAGTCCTTGCCCTCGGGACGCAGCGCGCCGGCGGCGCGGGCGCCAGCCTCGCCGTTGTGCTTGACGTAGTCGTCGAAGGCGATGACCTGGGCGCGGATGAAGCCCTTCTCGAAGTCGGTGTGGATGACGCCCGCGCACTGGGGGGCCTTCCAGCCGCGTCGGAACGTCCAGGCGCGCACTTCCTTGGGGCCCGCCGTGAGGAAGCTCGCAAGGCCGAGCGTGTGGTAGGCGAGCTTGATCGTGCGGTCGAGGGAGGATGAGGTGAGGCCGTAGCTCGACAGGAACTCCTTCGCCTCCGCGTCCGACAGGCCCGCGAGGTCGGCCTCCATCTGGGCGCAGACCGTCACCATTTCGCAGCCCTGTGCGTCCGCGTAGGCCTTGAGCGCCGCGACGTGCGGGTTGGCCGAAGGATCGGCAAGGTCGTCTTCGGCGACGTTTGCGCAGTAGATCGTCTTCTTGTCGGTGAGGAAGTGGAGGTCGCGCAGGACGGGCAGGATGGGGTCGCCCTCGGCGCGCGGGAACGTGCGCACGGGTTTCCCCTCGCCGAGATGCGCGAGGAGGGCGGTCATCGCATCGAATTCGGGGCGCTTCTTCGGATCGCTCTTCGCCTCGTTGCGCGTCTTGTCGCAACGCTTCTGCAGCTGTTCCATGTCCGCGAGGACGAGTTCCGTCTCGATCACCTCGGCGTCGCCCGCCGGGTCGATGGGGGCGGACTTGTTGCCGCCCTCCTGCACGTGGATGATGTCATCGTTCTCGAAGCAGCGCACCACATGGAGGATCGCGTCGCACTCGCGGATGTTCGCGAGGAACTTGTTGCCCAGGCCCTCGCCCTTCGAGGCGCCCTTCACGAGGCCCGCGATGTCCGTGAACTCCACGGTCGCGCGGATGATCTGCTGGGGGGCGACGATCTTCGCCAGCGCCTCCAGGCGCGGGTCGGCCACCTCCACGATGGCGGAGTTCGGCTCGATGGTGCAGAACGGGTAGTTCTCCGCCGCCGCCTGCTGGCGCTTCGTGAGCGCGTTGAACAACGTGGACTTGCCGACGTTCGGCAGCCCGACGATACCGACTGAAAGTGACATCCTGAATCCTTCCGATTGAAAAACGAAAAGATAGTATAGCACATCTTCCCGTATGGGGGGCGGGGAGGGCGCAATTCGTTCGCCGTAGGTTTTAGGTTTTAGGTTCTAGGTTTTAGGTTTTAGCAGACTTGAGGAGCTGGGGGGAGGGCGACCTGTCGGCCCGGCACGCGAAGTACCCGCGCCGCCCTCGGCGCGGGACGCTGTGGGGCGGCCCGTTCGGACGCCACGCGCCGAGGGCGGCGCGGGTACTTCGCGCGCGGAGTTCTTCGGTCGCGCGGGAGCGCGACCCTCCCCCAATCCTGCTAGAACCTAAAACCTAGAACCTAGAACCTAAAACCTGAAACTGTGAAAAGACCGCCACGGGCGGGGGCGGATGTGCTATACTTGCACCATTCATCTCCCCGTTCGGCATTCAGGCGGGGAGGACGTAGACGTTGAGGATTCCATGAAGATACTTACGAAAATGGCGGTTTTGACGGGGCTTCTGCTCGTTGTCGCAGGTTGTGGCGAGGCGGCGGGGACGGCCGCGCAGCCCGATGACGGGGCGGAGGAGGTCGCGGAGGGGATGGCGGCGCTGGAGGCGCAGAACGTGCGGGGCGCGATCAAGGCGTTCGCGGCGGCGGCGCGCGTCTGCGGGACGAACTTCGAGGCGCGCGTGCAGCTCGCGCTCGCGCATCTCCGGCAGGGCGAGGTGGCGGAGGCGGACCGTGCCGTGCGGGAGGCGTGTGCGCTGTGCCCGGAATCCGCCGAGGCGCGGCTCGTGGACGGCCAGGTGGCCTACCTGAAGAAGGACTACGCGCGGGCGCGGACCGCCTTTTCGTCCGTCGCGGCCGAGGCGGCGCTCCCCGCCGCCGTGCGGAGCGAGGCGTTCGTCGGGCGCGGCATCGTCGAGCTTGCGCAGGACGCCTGCGACGCGGCGCGCATTTCCTTCCTGCGCGCACTGCGCCTCAACCCGCGCAGTGCGGCGGCGTGGTACCACCTCGGCGTCCTCTCGCGCGACACGTACCGCTTCAACGAGGCCGCGCTGGAGCAGTTCGAGATGGCCGCCCGCCTCTCCGACCCGCGCGACGCGCGCACGAAGAAGATCAGCCACGAGCTGATTCCCGCGCTGCGGAAGGCGCTGCAGGCGGCCGCCGCTGGGAAGCCCGGCGCGGCGAAGCGCGATCCGGCGGCGGCTGCGAAGCTGTTCGCGGAGGGGGAGCAGCTGCAGAAGAAGAAAATGATCCGCGCGGCGATCAAGAAGTTCGCGGCGGCGTTCGCGGCGGATCCGCTCTCGGAGGCGGCGGCGGCGCGTTACGCCCATCTGCTCGCGCTCAACGACAAGTCCGCGTCGGGCGTCGACAAGGCGCTCGCGGCCTACCGCGCCGCGATCGACCAGCGTCCCGGACGGCAGGACTACTACCTCGCGGCGGCCCGTCTCGCCTACGCGAACAAGCGGTGGAGCACCGCCGTGCAGATCATGGACCGTGCCGTCGCGCACGACCCGGAGAAGCGCGCGACGCTCGACCTGCTCATCGCCTCCCTCCTGAAGGCCGGAAAGGCGAAGCAGGCCGAGGCGTGGAAGGCCTATCGCGCGGAACTGAAGTAGCGGCGGCCGTCGGCGTGGACGTGGAGAACCTGCGCGATACGGATCTGATGGCGCTTGCGGCGGCGGGACGCGAGGAGGCCTTCGCGGAACTCGTCGACCGCTACAAGGATGTTCTGCTGAACTTTTTCCTGCGCAAGGGCGTTTCATACAACGATGGACAGGATCTCGCGCAGCGGACGTTCCTGCGGCTCTGGAAGTATCGCACGAAATACGAGCCCCAGGCGAAGTTCACGACGTTCCTGTTCCTCCTCGCGGGGCAGGAGTCCGTGGACTTCTTCCGCGCCGAGGGCCGCAGGGCGGGCCTTGCGGAAGGGTTTGCGCACGAGGCGGAGGTGCGGGCGGACGTTCGGAAGTCCGCGCACGCCGTTGACGGCGAGGCCGTCCGCCGGGCCGTCGCGCAGCTCTCGCCGGGCCTGCGGGACGTTGTGGAGCTGGGCGTGTTCCAGAGCCTTCCCTACGCGGACGTGGGGGAGATCCTCGGAATCCCCGTCGGGACGGTGAAGTCGCGCATGTTCAATGCGCTGCGGAAATTGAAGGAGATCCTGTCATGAAGGATGCCAAGGAGACGGAGAGGGACATCGTGCGGGCGCTGGAAGGCTCGGACGCGGAGATGCGCGCGTTCGTGGCGTCCCTGCGCGCCGCGCCCCAGGCGCGGACGGCGGAGGGATTCACGGCGGACGTGATGGCGGCCGTGCGCGCCGAGGAGGCCGAACGGGCGCGGCGTCCGTTCTGGAGCGTCCTCACCCGTCTGGCGGCGGCGCTGCCGGTCGCCGCAGGGCTGGCGCTCCTCTTCGCGGTGGGAAGTGTGTTCCAGCGCCCGGCGCCGGCCTGGACGACCGCGCGCCTCGTCGCCTGCCAGCGTCCGGACGGTACGTTCACTGCGTCGTCGGCGGCCCCCTATGTGCAGGCTTTTGCCGTGACCGTGCTGGCGAAAGATCCGACGGTGGCGCCACGCGCGCTCGATTCCGCCGTGGCGGCGCTGGTGCGGGAGCAGAACGCGGAAGGGGGGTGGGCGAATCCGTCCCTCAGCGCGCGCAATGTGGTGGCGCTTGGACAGGCGGCGGCGGCGGGGTCGGTCCATGCCCTCCAGGCCTATCGGCGTGGGATGCGCTATTTGCGGACGCATGGGATCGGCGAGATCTCGCTGGCGGACCTCGTCCGCGAGGCAAAGGCGGTGTCCACGCGCCTGG
>OIZT01001466.1_pt1 | contig 10618 bp, 16 predicted proteins | sample 1588611 | NCBI WGS metagenome assembly OIZT01 (sample SAMN03283278) | human gut metagenome | biome: human-associated habitat; material: feces | host: Homo sapiens | place: Peru | collected 2012
TGATGTTAAAATTATTTCTGATACAACAGGATTAACCATTGAAGAAATAGAAAAATTATAAAAAAGTAGTGTTTTAAAAAGTTTTTGCGTATCTAATTAATAGAGGGTAAAAGACGAGTATTCGTCTTTTTATTTGAAAGAAAGGAAAGATATGTCAAAAATAATGATTAAAGACATTCCGTTAAGTGAACGTCCAAGAGAAAGACTATTAAAATATGGTAAAGAAAGTCTTTCTAATGAAGAATTATTAAGCATTATATTAAAAACTGGTACTAAAAATTATTCAGTAAAAGAGTTATCTAATCATATATTAAAAAACTTTAAAAATATAAAAGAAATGAAATACATTACAATAAATAAATTAACTGAAATTAATGGCATAGGCGAAGTAAAAGCAATAGAATTACTAGCAGCTTTAGAATTAGGTAAAAGAGTATATTACATAGAACAAAAAGAAAAAGTACTTTTAAATTCCTCAAAGAAAATTTATGAATATTTTAAAAATATATTTATAGAAGAATATCAAGAATGTTTTTATGCATTGTATTTAGATACAAAATCAAAATTAATATCATATAAATTATTATTTAAAGGAACTATTAATTCATCATGTGTTCACCCAAGAGAAGTATTTAAAAATGCATTCTTAGAAAGCGCTTATAGCATTATTGTTATACATAATCATCCAAGTGGAGACCCAACTCCTAGCAAGGAAGATATAAAAGTTACAGAAACACTAATGCAAATAGGAAAAATAATGGCCATTCCAGTAGTAGATCATATAATAATAGGCAATAATCAATACTATAGTTTCTATGAATTTATGAATAAATAATTAAATATGGAATAATATTTACTATGACATACGAAGAATATAAAAATAATAAAAATGAAAAACCTAAAAACGAAATACTAAAGAAAATATTAAGTAAACTATTTACAATAATTATTTTCATTATGCTTGTAGTAACAATATCAAATTATTCACCTGGATTTAAAAACTTTATAATAGATGATGTTTTAAATAGTACATATGATTTTAGCAAAGTGAATAAACTTATAAATAATTTTACAACTGTATTTAAAAATGACAATACAACAAAAGTATCATTTGTAGAAAATAAAACACATAAAAAATATTTAGATGGAGTAAAATATATAATTGGTGAGAATGAAGAGATTAAATTAAAAAGCAGTGGAATAGTTACATATATAGGTAAAAAAGATGGCTATAATAACACTATAATTGTACAACAAAGCGATGGATATTACGCATGGTATGGTAATGTTAAAGAAAGTATTAAATTATATGATTATATTGAAGCTGGTGAAACTATTGGAACATCTAGTGATGAATACTATTATGCTTTATTTAAAGATGATAAGCCAGTTGATTTAAATGAGGGTTAAGATCCATGATACCACATATATATTTTTGTTCTTATCTTTTTTATCTGGCTATTTTGAGTATTTGTTTTTACTTCTCATAACTATATTAATTCATGAAGCAGGACATTTATTTTTTTCGATTTTGATAGATTTTAAATATGACAAAATAACTATATATCCTTTTGGAGGAATAACCACATACAATGAAGATTTAAATGTTAATTCAAACAAAGAATTATTTGTTTTACTTGGAGGAATAACATTTGAATTGATATTTTATTTTATGATAAAAACATTTTATTTTAATGGTTTCATAACCAATCATGTATTTTATTTATTAATGAATATAAATTATTTATTAATTTCTTTTAATTTCATGCCAATACTACCATTAGATGGAGGAAAACTATTAAATATATTGCTAAATAAAATAATGCCATATAAAATATCTAATATAATTTCTTTAATGATATCAGTATTATTTACTATAGTTTTTATAATTACTAAGAAAACGTTATTTGCATTTATTTTGACTATCTTCTTATTCAAATGTATTATAATAGAAATAAAAAATTTAAAATACAAACAAAATAAATTTATATTAGAAAGATATTTAAATAACTATAATTTTGATAAGATAAAAAGAGTAAAAAACACAAATAATTTTAAAAGAGATTATTATCACATCATAAATAATTGCTTAGAGAAAAAATATTTATCTAAATTATTTGACAGAACCAAGTAAATATGCTAAAATACTGATGTTTGTAGAAATCTTTCTCTACAACCGCGTTGAAGAGGTTAGAAATATTTATAATGAATTACCTCAAAAGCGAGTCTTATTGAAGGAGGAAAAGTAAATGAAAGCAATTTTTGTAACTGGTGGAAAACAATATATGGTTGAAGAAGGCCAAGAATTATATGTTGAAAAACTAGATAACGAAGTAGATAGTGAAGTTGTTTTTGATGAAGTTTTATTTGTTGATGGTAAAGTAGGAACTCCTACTGTTAAAGGAGCAAAGGTTGTTGCTAAAGTTTTAAAACATGGCAAACAAAAGAAAATCCTAGTTTTCAAATATAAACCAAAGAAAAAATATAGAAAAACTCAAGGACATAGACAACCTTATACTAAGATACTAATTAAATCAATTAATAAGTAATGATAAAAGTAAATATCAAAAGAAATAATGGGTTAATCGAAAGTATTAAATGTCATGGTCATGCAGGTTATGATGATTATGGAAAAGATATAGTATGTGCATCATTTAGTACAATGATAATTACAACTATAAATGCAATACTTGAAATTGACAAAGACGCTATTAGTTATACTGATACAAATAATTTAGAAATTATTAATATTAAGAAAGATAATATAACAAATAGCTTACTTAATAACTTAGTGAATATGATTTATGAACTAAGAAATAATTATGATAAAAATATTAATATTAAGGAGGAAAACCATGAATAAAATGAATTTTAATATACAATTATTCGCATCTAAAAAAGGTGTTGGTTCTACTAAAAACGGTAGAGATTCAGCTGGTCGTAGATTAGGAGCTAAATTATCTGATGGTCAAACAGCTAAAGCTGGAGCTATTATTTATCGTCAAAGAGGAACTAAAATTTATCCTGGAACAAACGTTGGTATGGGAAAAGATCATACTTTATATGCTAAAGTTAGTGGAAATGTTAAGTTTGAAAGAAAAGGAAAAGATAAAAAACAAGTTAGTGTTTATGAGAACTAGTAATAGTTCTTTTTTTATGCTAAAATAAACTGCAAAGGTGATTATTATGAAGAAAATATATTGTGGTGATGCAGCTCTTATTAAAAAAATGGCAAATCCAAGTCAAACAATTACAAGATACTACCTAGATAATATTAATTCACAAGCTTGGACATATTTAAGAAGAATCTCTAATTCAAATGCCTTAAGAGATTATATCGGATCTTTAGAAGTTTCAGGATATCAAAAAGAATGTTACAACACAGGAGCAATAAAGTGTTTAGACGAAGCCTATAAAGATCCAAAAGTAATGTTATCAATTTGTCGTTCATATACTTATGAAAGAAAAATATTCTTTGAAAAAGTGGTTGATACCGAAGGAAATGTTTATGCTAGAGAAATAACTACAGGATTATTATTTCCATTATTAGAAGAATGTAATGTAGAAAATAGATACTATTTTACTAAACCTGAGTTAGTTACTAAAAATAGTGTCCTTCTAATTATTAAACAGAATTTTACACATGAAAGTTTTCATGCTTTAAATCTAGGAATTTTTCTTTGTAGTCCAGCATCAATTGAGGAAGTAGAAGAATACGTGAGAAGTATTTCAGAATCAAAGATAAAAGAACTATATGAAAATAATTCATTTGCAAAAAACATAGCTATAGTAGAACAAGATGAAGAAGAAAAAGAATTAAGAGAAAAAGTAATGACTTTATTAGAACAAATAGAATATAAATTATCATTATTAAAACCTAATCAAATGATAGATACTATTAATTCAGAGTTAACTAACTTATCAAGTAATAAAATAAGTGATGAAGAATATTTAAGAAAACTATTAGAAATTAGTGATAGAGTAGAATTACTATCTATAAGTAAAGGATATGATGACTTTAATGCATTTTTAAAAATTAAAGCAGCATCATGCATCAATTCTATAGGAAGAAAAGAAGATTTTGATATAGATTTAAATTGGATAAACAGCTTATTTGATTTATTCCTTAGACAAAATACAGACTATAGTGCAAGTGAACAAAGAAGCATAACAAAAAGTTTTGTAATGATGTACATCGCAGTTATTAAAAAATATGATTTAACTGAAGAAGATTTAGAAGAAAGTCACTTTAAAGATTTATTATTAACAGCTCATGTTTGTTTAAATGAACTAGCTAAAGAAGGTTTAATTTTAGATACAGTAAGTGAAACAGAATTAACTAATATTAGTTTATCTTCAGTAATAGATTGTATCAAAGGAAAGAAATTTAAATCAGCAAGACTTAGTTTAAGCAAATAATTAGATAAATAATGTAAACAAAATTTAATATAATTCATAACCTATTAGTAGATATAAAGGAGTGGATTATATGTGTAATAATAATAACAACGATAATAATTGTTGTGATAATTGTATCATGGAAATATTAAAAGTTATAAATGTATTACAATCTAATGCTTGCCCAGATAATTGTTTGCTTTCATGTGATAGACCTGCATTAGGTGGTGGAAGCAACTGTGTTATCTGTAATACTAGACCAATTATGCTTTATGCATGTGGAAGTAATGGAACACCTTGGAGTATGCCAGTAAGTAGAACAGATACAGAAACAACAAGTAATGTTTTTAGAGTAGAAAAAATAGATGGTTGCTGTTGTACATTTAGAGTTCTAGCGCAAAACCCAGATACGACATCACTTTATCCATATGTAAGTACTGATTCAATATTTACTATGGATTGCAACTGCTTATGCTGTGTAAGATGTTTAAATGATACATACGTAGAATGTTTATAATATTAAATTAGACTGTTTAAAACAGTCTTTTTTCTTGAAATGTGATATAATTCATATGTGGTGATTATGAAAGAATACGAAAACGAATTATATAATAAAGGAATAAAATATATAGCTGGAGTAGATGAAGTAGGAAGAGGGCCATTAGTTGGTCCAGTAGTTACAGCTGCAGTAATCTTACCAGCTGATTTTTATGATGAAAGAATAAACGATTCAAAAAAAGTAACAGAGAAAAAAAGAGAAATGTTATACGATGTAATTATGGAAAATGCAGTTAGTGTTGGTATTGGTATGTCTTCTAGTGAAGTAATAGATGAAATTAACATATTAGAAGCAACTAAAAAAGCTATGAAAGAAGCATTAAATAATTTAAGTGTTAAACCAGAACATGTTTTAATAGATGCAGTTAAATTAGATATTGATATTCCAAGTACATCAATTATAAAGGGCGATGCTAAAAGTCAAAGTATTGCAGCTGCGTCAATAATAGCAAAAGTCACAAGAGATAGAATGATGTATGAACTTGATAAAGAACATCCAGAATATGACTTTGCTCATAACAAAGGATATGGAACAAAAAAGCACATAGAAGCAATAAGAAAATACGGAATATTAAAAGAACACAGAAAATCATTTGCTCCATGTAATGAGTATGATTTAAAGGCCTAAAAAGGCTTTTTATTTGCTTTTTGGTAGTAAATATGCTATAATATATTGGCTTTTTAAGAGAGTAAAAGCACAAGGGAGTAAAAATACATTAAAATGAAAGACACAATTACATTAGTTCAAAGATATATAAATATTAATTCTAAATGTTTAAGAATTAGAGCTTGGACTAAAAACTTAAATAACAAAAGTAGTAAAGCAGAATTAAAAAGAGTATTAGAAGGAGCAGAAACTTTAAGAGACTCAATCTATAATGAACTTGATGAAAAAATAGTTTCAGTAAGTATACCAGATATAAAAACTATTATTGAATGGTTAGAAAAAGAATCTATAAAATTCGATAGTATCAATACAGGAAATATCAATATAGATGAACCAGCTTATTATAGTTATATAGCTTGTCAAAGATACATAAAAGAACTAGAAGAAGAGATTAACAGAAGACTAGTATTAGATATTTAATTGACTTTTGTTATTATTTATGTTAAAATACATAAGCTTTTTAAAGGGGGGAATATAATGAGAAGAGATTATCTATCATTAGAAGTATTATGTAAAAGAGAATACAAAGGTGAAGAAGAAAAACTTGTTTGTCAAAATGGAGAATATTCAACTGTTATTTATTCTGATAGAACATTTATGGCAAATGAAGGACCTCTTGCTAGATGTGAAGAATTAGGCGTTAATTTATTAGATTGTGAAGATATTGATAGTTTAGAACTACCAAGTGATATTAAAGAATTTTCATTAAGTCTTGCTAGAAAAGTTGTTTTTGAAAGTGCTCAATGTAAAGTAGTAAGTACATTAAGTAGAAAACCTATAGTAAGAGTTAGTAAAGATAATATGATAAACTTTAATAGTGAAGGAGAAAAATCATTAATTGAAGCATTAAAAGAATTAGCTAAGGCTACAAAAGAAAGAACAATCAAAACAGCTAGTGAAGAGCCAGAATTAAAATTAAGTTTCAGATAAATGGAGGATTTATGGATATTAGATATACAACAAACCCATATATAGATATGGATGATTTAGCAAAACCATGGGAAGTTAATAGAAGATTAAGTTATGAAGTAATTGAAAGAGAATACATGACAAAAGGAACTTTAAAACAAATAGCTTCAGAATACTATCCTAAAAAAGATGAAGAAGTTAATGAACAAGAACAAGTAAGTACTGAAAAACCAGCTTCACTAACATTAAGACTAAAATAATATTGACAATATAAATTATTGTGCTAAAATGTTAAATAAGTAAAGCGATAATAGTGTGATGGTAAAGCACTTAGGCTATATAAATAAAGAGAGATTCTTCTAGAATAAGTAAGGTGGGACCGTCCTATGTGGACCCTTACAATATTTTAGGAGTTTTTTAATTTTTAAGGAGGATTTATGAAAAGTGAAATTTCAATGGAAGAAATGACAAATTTCTGCAAGAATTATGGATTTATATTCCAAGGAAGTGAAATATATGGAGGTTTAGCTAATACTTGGGATTATGGACCTCTTGGTAGTAGATTAAAAAATAATGTTAAAGATGCATGGAGAAAAAAATTCATTCAAGAAAGAAAAAATGCTTATGAATTAGATGCAGATATATTAATGCATCCAAGAGTATGGGAAGCTAGTGGACATGTTGACTCATTTGCAGACCCTCTAACAGATTGCAAGCATTGTAAAACTCGTCATAGAGCGGATAATTTAGTTAATGATTATACAGGCACAAGCATTGGTGACACGTTATCTAATGAAGAATTAATTAAATATATAAAAGATAATAATATTCCATGTCCAAAATGTGGTAAATGTGACTTTACTGATATAAGACAATTTAAATTAATGTTTGAAACTTATAGAGGAGTAGTAAAGGATAATAAGTCAATTGTATATTTAAGACCAGAAAATGCTCAAGGAGAGTACGTTAACTTCTTAAATGTTCAAAGAAGTATGAGAGCAAAATTACCATTTAGTATAGGACAAATAGGTAAAGCATTTAGAAATGAAATCACACCAGGTAACTTTACATTTAGAACTATAGAATTTGAACAAATGGAATATCAAACATTCTGCAAAGAAGGAAATGATCAAGAATTATATGAATATTTTAAAGATTATGGTAAAAAATTCTTTGAATATCTAGGTTTACCTAGTGAAAAATTAAGATTCCATGATCATGAAAAATTAGCTCATTATGCTAAAGCAGCATGTGATATTGAATATTTATTCCCATTCGGATGGGGAGAAATAAATGGTACTCATAATAGAACTAATTTTGATTTAACTAGACATGAAGAATATAGTGGAGAATCACAACATTATTTAGATCCTGAAACTAATGAAAAATATATTCCATTCATTATAGAATCAACATATGGTTTAGATAGAACAATATTAGCAGTATTATTTGAACATTATCACAAAGAGATACTAGAAAATGGAGAAGAAAGAGAAGTATTAAGATTACCTAATTTCTTAGCTCCATATAAAGCATGTGTTTTACCACTTGTAAAAAAATATCATAGTGAAAAAGCAAGTGAAGTATATGAAAAATTATCTAAATATTTTATGTGTACTTATGATGAAACTGGTTCAATTGGTAAAAGATATAGAAGACAAGATGTTATTGGTACACCATTCTGTATTACAATAGATGATGAAACTATAAATAATAATACTGTTACTGTTCGTGATAGGGACACAATGAAACAAGAAACAATAAATTTAGATGATTTAGCAAAATATATTGAAGAAAGAGTAAAGTTTTAAAATGCACAGTAGTGCATTTTTTATTTATAATTAACTATCATAATGTTAAAATAAAATAGAAGAATAGAGGAGTATTAATATGAACGAAAATAATTTTAATGATGAGAATCAAAACACTATTCCAAGTGTAAATGAAACTCCAACAACACCAAACCCAACTTTAGAGCAAACTGTTCCAACAGATTTAGGAGTGGCAACACCAGTGGTAAATACAGTGCCACAAGAAACAGTTGCACCTGTAACGCTTGAAGCAAATAACATGGTTAATCCTGTAGAATCAGCTCCAGTACAACCTGTTACTCCAGTAGAACCTACTGCAACACCAATGACAAATGAAACACAAAGTGCTAGTACAATAGAACAAAATACGATACCAAACCCAACTGGATCAAATCCTGAAACAAGCAATGATAATAATCAACAAACACCAAAGAAATCAAATAATATTACTATGATTATAGGTGGAATTGTATTATTAATTGTAATAGTAGTAGTTGTATATTTTGTATTTATTAAAAAAGACAACAACAATAATAATGATCAAGTAATTGATAGAACAAAAGAAATAGAAGAAGCAACTAAAAAAGCAGAAGAAATGGATAACAATGTAAACGTTGTGTTATTAGATAAACTATCTAGTAGAGATTTCGCAGTAGAAATAGAAAATAAAAACTCAACAGCAGTTACAGTTGAAGTAAATATCATATTTTATGATTTAAATGGAAATATAATTGATACAGAAGAAGTTAATTCATATGTAGAAAAAAACAGTAAGTGGTATAAGGAAGTATATGTAAGCAGTGATTCTGGCATAAAAAATTACGCAAAAGCAGAAATTACAAAGAAAGTATACGATTGGAGTAAATATTCTTTAACATCATCAGTTGAAGCAAAATTAACACAAGGAGCTGGTGGAAAAGTATTTGCACAATTAACAAATAAGAGTGATAAAATTATTGAAGATGCAGAAATAAGCGTATTATTTTACTATCAAAATAAAATAGTTGGAGTAGAAACAGTAGACTTTGACAATATTAGAGCTAATGCGAGTGAAACAGAAGAAGTAGATATTCCATGGGATGATAACTATAAAGCAATTCAATATGATAAAGTAGAAATTGCTTCTACATTTGCATATAATATGTAATAATATAACAAAAGTTGGAGGGTAACAAACTTCGACTTTTTTCTTTGTCTAACTTTCTAAAAATATAAAAAAATTTATTGCTACTAATGTCTTAATGTGTTAGAATATTATTGTAGTACATACTAAGGAGGCTTTAATATGGCATTTGAATTTAAGAAAATATTTACAACTGAAGATCCAGATGGTGAAGAATATGAAGAAGTAAAAGAAAGTGTTAAAAGCAATACTAAAGATTACAAAAACAAAACTATTTTAGTAGAACCAAGAGCTTTTTCGGAAGCACAACAAATAGCTGATTATTTAAAAGCTAAAAATCAAGTTGTAGTTAATTTCAAAAGAGTAACTTCTGATGTTTCTAAAAGAATAATGGACTTTTTAAATGGTATCATTTATGCTATTGAAGGAACAATGCAAAAATTAGGTCCTGGAATTGTGCTTTGCGCTCCTAAAGGATTTGAAATCGAAGGAAACATTTCTGATGATGACACAAAAAAATCATCTAAAAAAGATGACATGGGAGAATGGTAATTTAATTATAAAAATGGTATATTAGTATATTGAGGTGAAAGGCATGAAAAAGTTTGATACAGTTTTTCGCGGATATGATAAGGTTCAAGTTCAAAAGTGCTTGGATGAAATAATTAATAATTATGAAGTCTTATTAAATAAAAGTAAAAAAACTGAAGAAGAAAATAAAAAACTTGTAGATCAAATAGCTCATTATCAAAGAATAGAAGATACAATGAATAGAGCTATTTATACAGCTGAATCAGCTGGAGATCAAATTAAGTCGTCTGCAAGAAAAGAAGCAGAGAGTATGATAAGTGAAGCTAGACATAACGCTAGTAGAATTATAAATGATGCTCTTCTAAAAGCAGAAAAAGCTCAAAACCATGCTGATCAATTAAGAAGAAATACCAATATACTAAAAAGAAGATTAAGACAAATTATTGAAAATCAACTAGAAGTAATAGAAGAAATGGATAAAGTAGATTTTAGTGATATAGATTCAAAATACTAAATCTGCTTTTTAATTTATATAGGTGAATGGTATGAATAAAAAAGGATTTACATTAGTCGAATTAATAGTAAGCATAGTACTAGTAAGTGTTGTAATGGTATCAATGC
>OIZT01001468.1_pt1 | contig 10605 bp, 5 predicted proteins | sample 1588611 | NCBI WGS metagenome assembly OIZT01 (sample SAMN03283278) | human gut metagenome | biome: human-associated habitat; material: feces | host: Homo sapiens | place: Peru | collected 2012
GGCTAGCTATCTCGACAAATCAGGGATTTGGAATCTCTGGAGAGCCGCCAGTCGCGCGTTTCAAAGAACGTTTCGGGAACCGCCTCAACGGAACGCAGGCTTCTCGTAGACCAGCACGGTGTAGGAAAACGGCGGCAGCGTCGCGTCCGCCGCGAAGGCCGCCGTGAGGTCCGTCGGGACGATGCGGTCGGGGGCGCGCGCCGGGTTGTCGAGGTTCGGGTCGTCCGAGGCGAGCGTCGTCGCGCGCACGAGCCGGTAGCCGTCAAGTCCCGCGATCGCAAGAGGCTTCGGTTCGCCGACGGCGTTGACGGCGTGGAGGACGACCGACGTGCCGTCGCAGTCCCGTGTCGCCGAGACGACGACGTTCGTGTCGGCGCAGGTCGACGCGACGAGCCGGTCGCGGTGGTTCGCCGCCGCCATCTGGTGCGCCCAGCCGTAGCTCTGCAGCCACACCTTGTCGGGCGTGAAGAAGACCATCCCCTGGTCCCAGCCGTTGTCGTTCTGGAGGTCGGGCTGGAGCGCGTTCACCGGGCAGCTCGTCAGGAGGTCGCCGCCGAGTTCCCGCGCGCCGGCGAGCAGCGCCGCGTGCGCAAGCGCCCGTTCGTGCCGGTGGTGCTGCGCGTTCTCCTCGAAGACCGCAAGGCGCATCGTCGTCTGCGGGTTCCACGCGCGGAGGCGTCCGAGGGCGCGCTTCAGCTCCTGTGCCGACGCCCGCGCAGCCGCGACGCTCTCCGTGTTCACATGGACGTCCCAGTAGTCGACGAGGCCGTCCGTCCCGTCGAACGCGATCTTCATCAGCTCCGGCGCGTCGTCCCGCCAGTAGGCCGCCGAGACGAACGAGAGCGCGGGGTTGGCCGCGCGCATCGGCGGCACGAGCCGCCGCACCTTCGCCACGTAGGCGCGGTAGAAGTCGGGCGTGTCCTGCTTGAACCAGGGCAAGCCCTCCTCGTTGCCGATCTGCACGTGGAGCGGGATCCGGTACGCCTTCAGCTCCTGCGCGAACGCAACCGCGTCGGCGACATCCTCGTCGGCGCTGATCGAGAACGCGCAGGGAACCTTCATCTCCGCCGCCAGCCGCACGAATTCGCGCACGCCGAACCCGCCGGACGCCTGCCTGTACCAGAATCCTTCGTAGGGCGTCCGTTCGCCCGTGCCGGGCATGTTGCGCAGCCGGTAGCCGGGCGCGTTCGCCATCGTCCCGCCCCAGCGGAGGAACGTGACGCCCATCTTACCGAATGCCGCCGCAATGTCCTCGCGGCAGCCGAGACGGCCGAAGGCGTTCGCCGGCTCGTCCGCGAGATAGGCGTCGTCAATCCAGACCGACCCCGCGCCGGAGGCGCGGATGAAGAACTGCGCCTTCGCGTCCGTCGCGTCAGGCACGAACGCGAACGCGCGCCGCCGCCAACCGTCCACCGTCCCGTCCAGCGCAAGATCCACCGCCGCGTAGGTCCGCGCGCCGTCGCGGTCCTGCAGGCCGACCCTGAGGCGATCCGTCCGCCCCCACGTCCAGAGGTGCCCCCGCATCGGCTTCCCCGCGCGGACGGGCACGCCCCAGCCGTTGAGTCCCCTGTTGGCAATCGCGACCACGCCGCCGCCGGGGGCGAGTTGCTGCGAGGCGCGCCCCCCGTGCCAGCGGTTCGTCTGCCAGTAGGTGCAGCCGCCCGCCTCCGCCTCGGCCAGGAACCACGTGCGGCTCGGCCCCGCCGCCGTGCCGCCGCGCGTCGGTTCCTCGAAGCTCTCGCCGAAGAGGCGCTGCGCGTCGAGCCCGCCGTAGATCTCGTGGTTGACGTCCTCCATGCCGATGCCGTAGAGCGTCTTCGGCACGTCGGCGGTGACGTTCTGCACATCCACCGTCACCGGAACGGCGGCCAAAAGGACTCCTGCCAGTCCAATCATCTTCCATCTCCCCTATTCGACGTTTCCGGGCCCGACGAGTTCCAGCTTCCCCGCGCCGACGGCGCGGGCGGGCAGACCCGGCACGCGCACTTCGGCCTCCACGCCGGGCGGCACGGCGAAGTCGTAGGCGATCCGCCCGTCCGGCAGGCGCCGCCACGCGGCGGCGAGGCGTCCATGCGGCGTCTCGACGTGCGCCCGCACCCAGTCGAGCTTCGCAATCGGCACGGGCGCGAGCAGCACCTGCGCGAACGCGCGCTTCGGCGGGTCGGGATAGGTGACGAGCCCCGTCGCGCCCGGCGGCAGGCGGATGCCCGCGAGGTACTGGTAGGCCCAGCCGGCGAAATCGCCGAACATGACATGGTTGCCCGAACCGGCGCGCCAGCTCTCGAAGAGCGTCGTGCCGCCGCACCGCCGCCAGTGTTCCGGCGACGGGGCTTCGGGGTTCGTGAGCAGATCGTAGGCGAGATCGGTCCGGCCGGCCTCGGAGAGCATCCGGAAGAGATGCTTCGCGCCGAGAAGCCCCACGTCGGCGACGCGCCCGGCCGCCTCGACCGCCTGGACGAGCCGGGCCCGCGCCGCCGCGACATCCGCTGGCGGCACGAGGCCGAACGCGAGCGCCACGGCCTGCTCCGTCACGTTCCCCCCGCCGTAGAGGCCGCCCCCGCGCGCAAAACGCCGGTTGAACGTCGCGTGCGCCGTCGCCGCGCGGGAAGCCAGCGTCCGTTCCGCCTCCGCGTCGCCCGCCACGCGCGCGAGCCGCGCGCCCAGCTCCAGCGAGAGGTACAGGTAGGCCGTGGCCGTGTAGTCCTGCGGCGTCTGGCTCTTCCAGGGGATCCAGTCCCAGTAGCCGAAGCGGGAATAGCCGTTCTCGGACCGTCCCCATTCGTAGTCGAGATACCGCCTGAGCGCCGGGAACGTCTCGCGCGCGATCGCCGTGTCGTCCCGGTAGGCGACGAGCGTCCAGGCGAGAATCGGGAAGCCGCTGTTCCAGGTCGGCCCCGCGAGGCCGAAGCCGAGACCGCCCCAGCCGCTGGACGGCACAATCACGGGGCAGCGCCCGTCCGGCAGCTGCGCGTCGACGATGTCCCGCAGCCACTTCTCGTACCCCGCCGTGTTCTCGTAGCGGTACTGCGCGAACTCGGCCACCGTCGCCGCGTCGCAGAGCCAGCCCAGCTTTTCGCGGTGCGGGCAGTCCGTCGGCACGCCGTCCGTGAAGTTCGCGACGTAGGCGCGCTCGGTCATGCGCACGGTCTCCGTGAAATTCGCATCGGAACAGGCGAAGTCCCCCGCATCCGGGAACGCCGTCGCCACGACGCACGCCACGACGTCCTCGGCGCGCGGCGCCTCCCGGAGCCCGCTCACCTGCACGTACTGGAAGCCCTTGTAGGAGAAACGCGGCTCGAACGCCTCGACCGGCGCGCCCGAGGCGACGAGGAAATCCGTCTGGAAGCCGAGCGCAAACGGCATGAAGTCCTGCGAGGCGCCATGCCGCATGAGCGAGTCCGTGCCGCCATGCCCGTGGGCGTCCTGCGTGTAGCAAATGCGGATGCCGTCCCCGCGCTTCGCCCCGCGCACCTTCAGGCGGATCCAGCCGGACAGGTTTTCGGCAAACCCGATCCGCCAGGTGCCGGGCCCCTGCGGACGGATGAACGACGGCGGGAGCGTCCGGCGCACTTCGGCGCCCGGCTGCGCCTCGGCGGCGAGCCGCCCCGCCGGCCCCGCCACCTCCCGCGCGCGGATCTCCCGGACGGCGAAGTCCGGCCCGCGCCGCTCCCACTCCCCGTACAGTTCGCCCTCGCGGATGTCGTCGTAGACGACGGGGCTCTTCACCTGCCGCCAGGTCCCGTCGGTCGCCACGACCTCCCGCGCGCCGTCCGCATAGTCGAGCTCCAGCTGCGCGAGGGCACACGGCGCATCCCGCCACGGCGCCTCGCGGAAGTTCCACACCGCAAGCGACCGCATGTCGTACCAGCCGTGCCCGAGCAGGAGGCGCAGCACATGGTCGCCCGCGGGCAATTTCCCTTCAAGCAGATAGGTGGAGTAGAGCACGCGCTTCGTGTAGTCGGTCGGCGCCGGATCGAGTACCTTCGCCCCGACCTTGCGCCCGTCCAGCTGCGCCTCGTAGAATCCGGGCGCCGTCACGTGCAGCGTCGCGCGCACGAGCCCCGGCTTCACGCGGAACGTCTTCTCGAAGGCCGGGGAGGCGTTCTCGCGCCGCAGGACGAGCGTGCGGCCGAACGCCGTCCCGCGCACCGTCCCGGCCGGCCTCCCGCCCGTCCAGGCGCCGTCCGTCACGAGCACGCGCCCGTCCGCGAAGTCGAGGCGGGCGAGAAAGGCGTATGCGTTCGTCGGCGAGGCGAGCAGACGGACATTCCCCGGCCCCTCTGTCACCGTCGCCTCAAGGACGTTCGTGCCCGTCACGAGAAACGGCGTCAGGTCGCGGAAATACGGATAGCGGCAGTCGAGGAACTCCTCCGGCGGCCGGTGGAAGAGCTTCCCGTTGACCCGGACGACGTGCGCGCGCGTCGCGGCATGGGCGAGGCGGACGGGCCGTCCGTTCGGACGCGCCCCGTCCCACGTGAAGGCCGTCCGGAACGTGACGCCCGTCCCACCGGGCGGCAAGTCGGCGCACAGCCACTGCGCGTCCCCGAAGTCGAAGTCCGGCTGCGTGCAGGCGGCCGGGCCGATCCACCTGCCCTTCCAGTCTTCGGGACGCATCACCCCGGCGACGAACGTCGCGGGGCGGCTCCAGTCCGTCGCCTCCCCGCGTTCGTTCCACGTGCGCACGCGCCACGCGACGCGCTGCGAGGAGGCCGGCGGCGGCGCCGGCCACGGCACGTTCACATGCGCCTCCCCCGCCGTCTTGCCGAACGCCACGCCGTCGATCTCCAGCTCGTAGGCCGCCTGCCGCCCGGACGGCAGCTTCCAGCCCAGGCGCGGACGCGGCGCGTCGATCCCGACGGGATTCTCCCGCCACTCCGTCGTGAGGCCGAACGGACGGACAGGCGCCGCCGCCTGGACGGCGGCAACCAAGGCAAGCACGGCAATCATTTCGGATCCACCTTTTCCTTAGAGGACGCGACGCCCGCCTCCGGCGCGCGGAAGCGCCCCTTCCGGCGGCAGATCATCGTCCGCGCGCCGCCGATCTCCACATCGAAGATCGTGTCCTCGCTCTTGCGGTCATAGTACGACACGACCCGCACCGCATACGGCGACGCGAACGTCGGCAGACGGCGGATCTTGAAGTTCTCCGCGCGGTTCGCCACGCTCCACTTCACCTCCGGCACGTCGTCGCGGAACGCGGCCTCCCGCGCGGCGGGATCGATCGCGAAGACGAGCGCCGAGCCTGTGCCGGATGCCGGACGGAAGACGAGACGGAACGGTTCGCCCGGCTGCGCCGTGAACGTCTGCGGCGCGACGGGCGGCTCGATCTCCGGCACCCATTTCTGGCCGAGCGTGCCATCCGGGTATTGGATCAGCTCGCGGAAGACGAGCCAGCCGCCCCAGCCGTCCCGATGGCTGAGCCACCCGGCCAGGATGCGGCGGTTGCCCGTGAACGACGCGACCATCGGGACGGACAGGCCCTCGTAGGGCGCCAGCCCATTTTTCGTCCAGTCCACGTAGGTGCCCGGCTTGCCGGACGGACTGTACGCGAACTGGTTGAACCCCTGGAAGAGGTAGTGGTGACCATTCCACTCGAACGGACAGGGGCAGTCGCCGTTCGTCGGCACCTTGTCGTCATACACCTTCCAGTTGTCCAGATCCCGGCTCGTCCAAAATCCACGCATGCCGTGGTAGCCCGCCACAAGGCCGAGCGTGCCGTCCGGGCGGTTGTAGATCGTGGGGTTCTGCGTTTCGTGGATGATTCGCCCCGACTTCGTGAAGTGGATGCCGTCCTCCGAGACGGCGTACGTCGCGCCCATCGGATAGCGCGGATCCTTCGTGCAACGGCTCGTGTGGAGGCCGTAGGCGAGGTGCAGCTTGCCGCCGTACTCGAACGGCGTCCCCGTCCCCAGCGTCTCCCACCAGTTCTCGATCGGCACGGCGTGCGGATGTTCCTCCCAGTGGACGAGATCGGCGGAGGAGATGTGCGCGAAGAAGTGCCCACCCTTCCATGCCTTCGAGGCATGATGGCGCCGATCGTAGAGGTAGAAGACATGGAGGCGCCCCTTGAAGAAGCCCAGCGCGACATCCCCCACCCAGGCGTTGTGGTCGGCGGGCGTCCAGTACTGCACGCTCCCCGCAATCGGGCGCGCGTCCTTCACGAGCGGCAAGGCGTCCGGGTCGGCCGGCGACACGAAGTCCGCCTTCTTCACGCGCGCGGAGAGGACCTTCGCCTTCGCCGGGTCGGCCGGCGGACACGGCTGCAGGAGCATGTCGTCGTCCATGTGGCCGTCCACGGCAATCGAGACGTGCGTCTTCGCGTAGTTGAGGACAACCCGCCGCACGCCACCCGTGCCACCGAGGAAGCCGAGCGGCAGACCGACGCGCGACGCCCTCACGCCCGGCATGTGCGCCTCCAGGACGGGACACGTCCCGTCCGTTCGCCGAAACGGCAGATAGTTGCCGTCGCGCATGTCATACGCCTTCAGCTTCGGATCCTCTCCCGCCATCCGCAGGTCGAGCGTGAGACAGCCGGGAATCTCGTAGAGGCGTTCGCCGCCCTTCACGCCGTCAAGGTCAACGTCCAGCCGAATCGTGAAGCCCGGCTCCGCCACCGCCGAACAGACACCCAGTGCCAGCGCAGCAATCAATCCGCTTATTCTCATTCTCTGTGCCTCCATTTTACCATTATGGCCGTCGTATAACCCGGACGCGACAAGCGCGTCCCTCCCGCATTTCCGCTGAGGTCACCCTATCGGGAGGGACGCGCTTGTCGCGTCCGCAATCGGGAGAGGTTTCACGTCCTTCATTTTACCTCAAGATGAGCACCGTGCCGCCGCCCATGCCGAAGACCGTGCCCGCGCCGGCGAAATGGACGTCGTCCTTGTTCGGCGCGCCCGACGCGCTCGACCCCCAGACACCCGAACGGACCCTCCCGTTGACGACCAGGTCATTCGCGCGCAGCTGCACGCCCGCCGGGATTTCGATCTTCGCGACCGCCCCCTCGCCGTCCACAAGCGTGAACGGAATCTTCTTCGGGAAGATCGTCGCGCGCGCGTCCGGGCCCGCCGTGAGCTTCAGCGTCGCGTCCGTCCCCGCCGTCGCGTCCACCGTCACGCCCGTCGCGTTCGGCCAGCTCGCGTCGAAGAGCTCCAGCGTGCCGCCCGTCACCGCGAGCGGCGCCGTCGCCGTGTGGGTCGTGTTGGACATGACGAGCGTCGCGGGGCCGCCCTTCGCGAGCGCCGCCTGCCCCATGAACGGCACGATGATCACGCCGTCCGCCGTCTGGTTCACGAAGAGTGTCGCCGGTCGGTCGCTTGTGATCCGGCTGTTGCCCGTGGGCGTGACCTCGAACGGCGACTGCGTGGCATCCCTTGGCTGGGCGACGGACGAACGGAGGGTGCCGAGGCGCTGGCTGTGTCCGTTCAGGTTGATCGTGGAGCCGTAATAGTGGCCGTTGCCCCAGTGGAACTTCACGAGGAACTCCGTCTCGTTCCCGGCGAAGGCGTTGTCCGCGTGGAACTCGACGCTGTGGGCATACGACGCAGGCGTGAAGGCGTTCACCGCGTTGCCGCCCACGAAGAAGCGCACGGTCGTCGTGCCGCACGGCGTGTCCCTGAAGTTGACCGCGAGCGGCTTGTTCGTGATCGTGATGTCGCACTCGTAGCTGCAGAACCGGCCCGCGAACGTGCCGCCGCCAGAAAAGACGACCTTGGTCTTGAACATATCCAGGCGAAAATTCACGTCGGAGGCAATGTCGACGGGTCCGGCGAACTCCGCCGTGCAGGCGCTCAGGACGCCGAAGTACCCCGTGCCGTTCCCGTCCGCGCAATACCCCGTGACCACCACCGGCTTGGTGATGCGGCAGTTCCCGAACTTGACGGCGTAGTCTCTGGCCGTCCCCGTGATCCGCACCGTGCCGTCCACGCCTGCGGCGGGACGCCCGAACGGATCCTCGCCGTGCGCCTCCAGCGCGCCGCTCACCGTGAAGCCGCCCGCGAACGTCCCCGCGTCGCCGCGTCCGAAGAGCTTCACGTTGCCCGTGCCCGTCTTCGTGACCATCATCGGCTTCGCCGCCGCCTGGCGGAGGCCGCCCGTCACCGTGAGCGTGTGGCCCGCGCCGACCGCCCACGTCTGCGGGCCATAGATGCCGACGGGCGCGAAGACCGTCGCCTCCGCCGTCTCCGCCGAGGCCGCGAGGCCGCCCGTGCCGATGCCGACCTCGGCCGTGTTCCCCTCCGTGCCGAGCGTGAACGGCGTCACGCCGCCGAACGTGAGCGAGTGGAAGAGGACGTCCCGCTTCGGCACGGCGACCGCGCCGCCCGAGGCGAACGTGGCGTCGACCTTGCCGGATTGGAACTGCCCCGCGACGTCTGCCGTCGACCAGTTTGCCGCCGTCTCAAGATCCGTCGTCCCCGCCGCGCCCGTCCACGTCGCGGGCACCTTCTCGCGCGGCGGCGCGGCGAGCGGGCTAATCCGGCCCGTGCCGGAGAGCTGCGGGATCCTCGTCGCGCCGTCCACGCCGTCCGCGCCCGTGTAGGCCGTCCCGACGGGAAGCCCGTCGCCGTCCACGAGGATCGCGCCCACGTCGAACGCCGCCCCGTCGGGCACGACCACCGTCGCGTCCGCCGCGAGGTCGAGCGTCAGGTCCGCCGTCGTGAAGGCCTCGACGAGGCCCATCCGGAACGTGGCCCCAGCGCCCACCGCCACGCGCGTCACCGACTTGAACGCGCCCGCCGCCGTGCCGTCCATCGCGAACGTCGCGCCGTCCGCGACGACGATCTCCGTCACGTTCGAGAAGGTCGTCGCGCCCGTCACCGCGAACGTGCCGTTGGAGACGGCGATCGAGCCCGTGGTCGGCGAGGCGCGGTCGGCCGCGCACGTCATCGTGGAAGCGGCGTCCGTCGGCCACCAGACGAGCGAGACGTCGTTCTCGAAGCGCCAGTCGCAGCGCGAGTCCCCCGTCGCGCGCATCACGACGCGCGGCGCCTTGCCGGAGCCGTGGTAGAACCAGCGCAGCGGAAAGGTCTCGGCGCACGTCCAGTCGTTCCGGGTGGAAACGAAGCGGTCGATCGTCTGGTCGCAGCCCCCGCAGTTGATCGAGTCGTGATCCTGGTGGGCCGTGTCGCGGAAGTCCGTCGTTCCCGAGACGACCGCGCCGGGGATCGCGTCCGAGCCGTTCAGGACCAGCGCGTCCGCCCCCAGCGAGACGACCTGAATCTCGTTGCCTTTCGGCCACAGGTTCACGCGGCGGCACCAGAAGTTCGGCCCCGTCAGAAGCGCGCAGGCCACCCGCTCGCGGAAGTTGACCGTGTCGGGGTCCAGCACGTAGACCGTGCCGTCGAGCGCGACCGGCCCATGGAAGTTGACGGTCGGCGTGCCGACGAACGCCAACGGCGTGTCGATCGCCCGCGCCTGCCCGTTGTTGAACGAGAGGCTTCCGCCCGTGACCGCGCCCCGGAAGTCCACCGTGCCGCCGGGGAGCGAGGCCTGGACGTTGTAGTTCGCATAGCGATAGCCCTCGTAGGCCGCCAGCGACGCCGACCACGCCGCGAGGCGGATGTCGTTCGTGAACGTCGCGCACGCGACGGTGAGCGCCGAGAGGTTCGCCTGGTTCGCGGAGGTGAACGGCAGGGCGCAGTCGCTGTTGACGAAGACCTCGCCCGAGCCGAGCGCGCCCGTGTTCGCGGCGACGAGGCGCCCCCGCTGGATCTCCGTGCCGCCCGTGAACGTGTTCTCCCGGCCGAGCGCCAGGTCGCCCGTCCCGCGCTTGACGAGCTTCACCGGGCCGGAAATGACGTGCGAGAACGTCTCATCCACGTCGTTGGAGACGACCAGCGTCGCCCGCGCGCCCGTGTTCACGACGCCCGCGTAGCCCGCCAGGGTCGTCACCTCCCTATCGGCGCCGGCGAGGTCGAGGACGCCCCCCCCCCTGTTTTTGAACCCGTCTCGGCCTTGCCGGCAGACGCGCCTAGCACGACCGCCAGCGCGGCCAGCGCCTGGAGGCACCTGATCTTGCACTTTTCCATGTTCGCCTTCCTTTTCTGTCTTGCTCGTTTGGCTTTCCGAATGCATTCGTCCGGACTGCCGTTCACATGAACGCCGTGTCCATCATTTCCGCTCCACGGGCCTTGTCGAGCGGCGCACGACCAGCGGCGCGTCCAGCAGGCATTCGCGCGGCGGGAGCGTCGGGTCTTCCATCCTGTCCGTCAGGCAGCGGAACGCCAGGCGCGCGATGTCTTCGCACGGCTGGTGGACGGTCGTGAGCGGCGGCTCGACGAGCAGGGCGAGCTGCACGTCGTCAAAGCCGACCACCTGCACGTCTTCCGGCACGCGCTTGCCCAGGGCGCGCAGGGCGACGATCAGCCGCGCCGCGTACGTGTCGTTTCCGCAGACGACCGCGTCCGGCGCGTTTCGCCCCGCAAACGCCCGGCGGACGGCGTCGGGCGCGTTCACGTCAAGGGAGATTTCCGCCTTCTCGCCGTCCGGCAGCAGGCTGCACACGCCGCGCGCGCGGCTGCGCACGCTGTTGGCGCAGTTCCGCCACGTCACGAAACGGATGCGGCGCGCGCCCGCGCGACGCAGGTAGTCCGCCAGCCGCCGCCC
>OIZT01001469.1_pt1 | contig 10605 bp, 11 predicted proteins | sample 1588611 | NCBI WGS metagenome assembly OIZT01 (sample SAMN03283278) | human gut metagenome | biome: human-associated habitat; material: feces | host: Homo sapiens | place: Peru | collected 2012
TGGTCAATCACTGGGGCACCATCATCCTTGCGGAACCGCTGGAACTGCCGGATGATGGGCGGCGATATATTGACGAGGAAACCGACTGGGATTATTCTCCCTTGGAGGGCAAGGGCACCGCCGACCATGAGCCGTGTACCACCATTTCCACTTTTATGGCTGTCTACGGCCACCAAAAACTGTCTTAAAGATGCTGTATGGACAGTTTTGTATCAAAATCAGCGGTTTTCAGGCTATTTCGAGCTGCAAAATACAGTCTTAAAAATGTCGCTCGTTATCTTTGAGCCAGAAAGGAGACGCATGAACATCTATGGCTATTGCCGCATAGTCAGTTTTCCCATCAAAAGACTGAACCAGCGCCTTATGTGAAAAGTGCACCTCCACACCTGCACCCTTGCCAATCAGTGCAAGAACTTCATTACGTTTCTTTGCGTATTTTTCGGGAAACTCAAATTTTGTTCTGGTTGTTTCGGCGGTATCTTCTGATTCAAATTCAGGATCCTCAGAAAAGTAGTCTTCAGATTCAAGCTCAGAATCATCAGAAGCGTAGTCTTCAGATTCAAGTTCAGAATCATCAGAATAGTAATCTTCTGTGTAAGACGACTGTGCATCGTCAACCGTTGAATATTCTTCATCGTTTTCCGGAAGTCTGGTTTCCGCTGCAAGCATCAATACAAAAATTCCGATAATAAGTGTTATCGCCATGGAAATCGCATTTTTCTTCTTGTCCGGCTTTTTAATAACCTGTACAAGAAAATACAGAGCAGCAATAACAAACCCTGCACCAATAAAAATCAATATATTACTTAAAATAATGCTATTGGGAAAAATGGACACCAGAAGAGCAAGAACGCTCAGTGCACTGCATATCGTTCCTATCTTCGATTTTTTTGAAGCCGTTCCTGTTTCGTCCGCCTTTGCAGCAAAATAGAACCCCAAAAACTCTGGTACAATAAATTTGCCACTTGTAACTAAGGCGAGAATTCCGAAAATCATCGAGAAAACATCGTATTTCTTTTCAGATGGAGCATCAAGCGGCTTTGTCTGTTCAGCTGGGTCAGTCTGCGGTGGAGGTGTTTCTGCATCCGATTTGGGTACATCTGTAGGCGTTTTCGTATCAGACGATGCCGAGTCGGAAGGTTTATCTGGTTCGGGCTGTGAAATGGGTGTTCCGCATTCTGGGCAGAAGACACCTTCATTGAATTCCGTCCCACATTTAGGGCATTTCATAATAGACTCTCCTTTTTATTTTTTGTAGTTTATCTTTGAGCCGCAGAAGCAGCAGAAATTTGAATTTCTTTGGATTTTCTTTCCGCAGTAAGGACAAAAGATTTTGTCACTTTGGAGCATTTCTTTAGGCCGCACTTGCGCACTCGGCAATTGGCCTTCAGAGCTGGGTTTGATAACCAATGCCTGATTCAGATGGTCAAAAAGAGACGGCATATCAATTGCTGGATTTTCCAGATATTTTGAATAAACCATCTTTGAGCTACTGATCCCGATGTAGCTGGATTCATTGAGCTTCTCCAACCTGAAAGAACAGATGTCCTCAACATGAATTGCAACATTTTGACCTTTGCCTCCGATAAGGTACAAAAAATTGTTTGTAAGGACTATAATACGGTGCTTTTCCCGTTCTCCTTCTGATATTTCGTAATTTTCGAGGTTGATTATAAAGTTTATAAAAGGATTTGATTCATGCTGCAAAATGAACTCATCTTGTGTAATATGTAGCTTCAGAGAACGATCTTTTTCAGGGACCAGCCCTCTCTGTTCAGAATCACTGAACAATATGGAACTTGGTGCCAAACAAATAGCAGACCGTTCACTAGGCATCAGATTATGATGCAGCCTCTCACACAGGAAGGAACCGAAATTGATTTTATTGTTAGAAATCTTCTTTTGCGCCATGGGAGACTGGGCCGTTTTTATGCATTTTTTTAGTAGCTCTAATCCCTCTCGATCTTTGCCAAACTCAAATATGTGGTCTTTCGATTTAAAAATAATTTTGGGGTGATAGCTCTCTCTAGGCTCTTCTTTAATATCTTTCCATAAATAGCCCGTGGTTCCATGATCATCCTGATAGTAGATTCCGCTTGTTGTAAGAACCGTGTATGTGCTTTCCAAAAAGCCCTTCTCTGCATTCTCTCCAATCGGAGGTTGTAGATAGATCACATAATCAAATCTACCCGGTCTCAACAGGGATGGTGGCATATACCTTGTATCGTTAGTAGTAGCAACCACAAAAAGATCTGTGTCCTTTGCATCATCAATACAGGCTTGCAGACAAGCCCATTCCGGAGCATAGGGAGAGGTGGATTCCACATAGAGGTTCAAATCTTCTAGGAGCAGTATACTAGGTGCTTCCTCCTTTGCCATAGCAAATACAGTCCTTAATTCATCCAGAAAACTGTTTTCCTGACTGGTTTTACGAAAAACAAAGGGCTTCCGTTCGGACTCTTCCATCAGGATAGATGCCAGCAGACTTTTTCCAAGACCAGGATCAGATTCCATCAGCAGCCCTCTTGGAATAGAAATGCCCTTTCTTTTATAAACCTCCGGTCTTTTTAGAATATCCAGAATCTGACGCAGAATCTCTTTCGTAGATTCGTAGCCGATAACTTTTTCATCAAACTTATCCATTGTATTCTCCCTTCTTATTTGCGCTTTGATTTTTTGTTCTGATTCATTTGACCTTTTGCTGTCAGAGAAATGCTTCCGTATCGAACGATATCATCGCCATACAATGCAGCTTCTCTTGACTGTCTCATTTGGATATTATTTTGAAGCATCTCGTCAAACTCAGATTTCCATTGATTTGTTACCGTTACAAGCATATTCCACTCAGATTCCCATTGAATATGAAACATATTCTGTGTTTGAAACGATACTGCACAAACTGCAAAATGAATATGTACATTAAATCTATCCGCATGAATTCCATAGGCTGTAATATAACCTTTCTTCGCATAGATACTTGCTATTCTTTCTGCTAGAGATACTACATCCTGTGGCAAAATACAATCTGTTGCTGCGAAGGAAACAATGCGGTGTTTTGCAAACTGCGGAATACCTTTATGTCTTCTCCTGACTTCAAAAAGCATCAGATAATAAACTGAACTCGGATCACACAAATATTCATTGGGAATCATCGCTGGCTGACAACCTGCTAAGGTATTTGTTATAGTATTCGCTCTTTGACTATCTTCTGCTGTTTTATCTAATCTAAGAATATAATGCAGTAACCGTTTTAAATCTTCCAAAGTTTCATACTTCTCATTTTTGAGTTCGATATAACACATATCTATGAACCTCCTCTTTTATCCCTTCCAGATCTTTTTCACTCGCATAATATCCAATATTAGATATAATTTCATCAACAAGGTCTGCATCTATTTTGGTAAAATAGATTGCGCTCTTAAATACTTCTGTTGCATTTTTACCAGTTTCATCCATTCTCTGTTGTAGATGAATTTTATCTTCATCTGTCAATCGTATACTAAAGATATTTCCCATTATAAGCACCTTCTTTCTATTCATATATTTCATAAAGATAAATTAATATCATTGAAAATATAGATGAGAATTTATAGAATAAAATATTATTTATGACGGCATCCGCCTCCCCCTCCTAGCAAGAATAGCCAAATGTATATACACTACACATTCGGCTGCTCTTGTGCGACTGTTTGTACTACAACTATTCCATTCAGTCACTTTATCCTAATGTTAGTGCCGTTAATAAAGATTAACTTTCACCTTCCTACTGCTCTATACATTATTTAGCATTAACATTGGATTACCCGTATGTACATCACTCCATCAAGCACTACTTTCAGGCAATAGAAAACCCACATGGAACATCATCCATGTGGGCTTTTTCATGTTACCACCCAACTGATTTCAGGTGGGATTCTTGTATAATATATTCCTGTACCGCTCTCTTAGGAATCCTCCAAGATCGGCCGATCCTCATGGCCTTTATCTTTCCAGACTTCAAAAGCTTATAGGTAGTGTTCATACCACATCCCAGCATATCGGCAACTTCTTCTGGAGTGATCAGAGTGTCATAGCAATCAAACATAACGGCAAATCCTCCTTTTGTGAGTTACTATAATGTTGCCGAAGGTCAAATCACACCAGATACAGAGAAAGGGCGACCACTTGCGTGATCGCCCTGAATTTATGTCAAAATGCCATTATGTGTCCCTTGTTCCTACACTTTCAAAAAAATTTTGCTTGTAAACTCCCATTTTCCTGATATCAAGGAGCATTTAACGCTCAAATTTTTTCAGAAGTGTAGGATTGCGTCCCAAACTTTCTCTTTTTAGTACATATCTTTTGAACTAATCCTCAACGATTTCTTTTTAAAAATTGAATAATTGCATAGTTCAAATAGTAGTTTTCCTCCTCCCTGAGCTTGTTATCTTTCGGCATAATTTCATCGATTTCTTTTATCGTTACCGGAATCGACATTCTATCCTTTTTTGCATCGCACTCAGTATATAGTTTGATATTACTTTCTTTGTAATTGAACTCTTCTTAGCTTCCTCCAAAAGACTATCGTCTATCACCATTGTATCCATTTTGAGGTCTTTTTTATTAATGTATTCAGCCAATTTCATGTACATTATTTGCATTGCCTTTTCGTCATCTTCTTTTGATGTCATTTGTTGCTTTCTAATATTTTCATTCAGTACAACACAAAAACAAGACATAAATAATGGAAAGATCCAATTCGACCAACTATCCATTTCTTCTTCATATACTTTTTTCCATTGCTCAAAAAAAGATATCTTTTTTTCTTCTTCGAGACCGACCATTCTACCTTCCAGTTCATTTCTAACATCATATTCCCAAGTATCCATCGAAAAAGAATCGGGATCTCTTAATAATGTTGACGAATTCTGTAATCCCTGAAAAGTTAGATTTAAAACTTCCGTCCTATTGTATATATTTCCCAATTCAAAACAACGGCTAAAGAGCCTTATAGATGCTGGATCTGCAAACATTACAATGGTTTGTTCATCTGAAAATTCCTGAAAATTCTTCAGCAGATTTGCTAGCATAGTGCAATTCATGGTTCGTTCAAGTTCCATTTGAATGTACAGATTATCCGCAGCCGTCAAATGTTCAAGTTTGACGGCTGTCATGTTTTTCACTTTCTTATCATCATATTGCTGTTCGTAGAGACTAGTTAACTCCTTGTGCAAAACCTGCAGATTTTGTATTTGCCGCATGCTCAACACAGTATGGTTTTCTCTGGCTTTCTGAATGTTCTCCAAGATATCCATTTTTTTAGCAGAGCGTTTCAGAATCACCATTAAATCCAAATCGCTACTTTTTAAAATAGTTCTCTGATTTTTGGGAGAGATAGAAATGTCGGTTTTTTCTTTGTAAAAGAAACTTCGATAACCGGGCAAGAAGGCAGTAAGTTTTGCATCCACATTATTTGTGGTTATTTTCAATGATTGATTTCGACTACTTAGTTTTTCTCCCAAAATTTCGGTTTTCAGCTTCTCCTTTTCAAATGTAAGCGGTTGAGTATTATCAAACCGGTAGATTTTTCGATTGATAAGGTCATCCATACCTGTAGCAAAGTTACTCAAAATATCAACCTTTTCTGTGTCGAAAGCTTTTGAATCAAAAAACGCATACTCGCTTGCGGCATATGTAGTCAAGAGGTTTTCCTCGCCGATAATTTTACGAATTATGCAGTACAGTTCAGCCACTGCAGCATCGCAAAGAATCTTCTCTCCCTCTTCTTTGAAACTTTTCTTTCTTTCTTCTTGTTTGGCCTGCTGGTCGCTATTCAGTTTGGCCTGCTGATCGCTATTCAGTTTGGCCTCCGAGCCACTCTCTGATTTGACTTGTTGGTTGCTTTCCTGCTTGAACTCTGGGTTTATTAAAAATGGGTGATTTTTCCATCGATCCAAAAAAAGTGGTTTTGCCATTCTATAAGCCTGATCCAGGGAACACGCAACAAGATTATCTTGGAGATCTTGTTCCTCTTTAGGAATCTCCATCCGGAAGGTATATTTGATTATCTTTGCCGACTCTGCTAAGCGCTCCGCAAATTCTGCTGCGCTCATATTTGTTGTCTCCAGCATAAAACTTTTTATCGTCCTTTCTTACTACTTTTTGTTTTTTGAATCTTAATCTCTCAAATTCACTATCGCAAGTGCATTCTTTTCTTCATTATATTTCATATTTTTATCAATTACAATACTATTTAAGCAGCTAGATTCAAAAAATATTCCTGATTCCTATTGTAATAAGGTTGTTGTACAATATGGTCACCGGAAGCGATCCGGGGACTGAGCCAAGCAAAACAAGGCTCACTCGATGCCTAACACACATAACCAGCAGGAGGTATAACGATGATCTACAATGCAGCATAGCCCTTGAGGCACCGGCACCTTGCTACGAAGGAAACGTAGCAGTTGATCCTTGAAAACTAAATATAGAAAAAGGGAGATGTATGGCATGAGCATCTATCAAGCGCCGCAAGTTCCGCAGCCAGCTGTCACATTTGGAGGTGGCAATTATGTAGATTTATCGACAGTAAACATGCTGCAGGCGCAAAACGCTGCTCTACAGCAGGAAAACGTTGCTCTGAAAAGTGCGAACCAGTCTCTGCAGCAGCAGAGGGAGAATCCGCTTTGTAAAGCAGCTAATCGCGCTTACCTGCGAGAATTCACCGCATATAAAACAGAGAGTCTCGTAGAATTTCCCGACGGAAGGTACCACCTTGTTAAGGAAAACCCTCTTGGTGAACTCTACAAGGTTGTCAAGCCCGTGTCAGACTGTACAGAATTCTCTGCTCGATATGCGATCGATCCACGGGACGGCTCTACGAGTATTGAAGTCCGGTACAGACTTCCTAACGGAACTCTTTCAGGCTTCCGTGTTGCCGATGACAAATTTCAGCAGAACGCTTTGATTCAAGGATTTTACAAAAGCGGCGGCACACTCCGCTGTGGAAAAGATGGTCCCCGGTTGTTTTATATGCTCGTTGCGCAGCTTTTGAGTAAGCACGAGATCTATTTTCAACCTATACCTGGGTGGAATATCAACGCCTCAAGATGGTTTTTCAAAGAGTCGGCAGGATGTGAGGCGCCGCTGGATAGTCCGATTCTTCGTCCTGATGCTCTGACATCCGAAGACCAGATGATGATGGCCGCGGTCATCGGATTATCCTTCTTGAAGACACGTCTTCCTGAAGACATGCAGCCGACTAAGCCGTTTGCTGTGATCTCTGAGAGTTTTTCGATCACAACAGAGATCACTCTCAATTGCAAGCTCGCCGAGCTTAAAAAGCAGCTGAACCATCATCGAGACGACTTGCTCATCCATGTCCGTGGTGGATTTGCGTCCAACCGGTATCAGAAAGCTACGAATTATGATTACCTCTCCGATGAAGCCGAGAAGGGAAGCACGAGTCGTTCGATCTACATTGTTCAGGCAAAAGAATTGACGCCGGAGATTCGTGAGCATTGCATTCCGATCCAGTTAAATCCGGCAGAGGCTTGCTCCGCTACTACCGGTGTAGATTCTGTAACATGGGGTGATTTGATTTCCTTGGTAGAGGGCAATCCAAACGAATTTGATTCCCGCGTGTATCGCGCATATAAGGAGGAACGTAACAGAATGGAAGGATCAAATTTTTGTCAGGAAATTGCCGTTTTACATGCTGTAAGCGAAATCATTTGCTGGACGTTTTCTCAAAAAGCGTCTTTATCCGAAGAAAAGGTTCGAGATGCTTATAAAACCGCCTTCGATTACTATCCTTCCCGGTGGGATTCTATGCTAAACACAACCGCATCGGATTGCTTCCGCAATGCCCTTTATGCAGCTGCACGCGAACAGACCATCCGATTCCGGGACATTGGTGATTTAGACGAGACTTATTGCAAAGAAAAGGAGGTACTATATGATGAGTATAAGCTCTATCTCACCCTTGATCTTGTGAAACGTTTGGTCGCAAAGCGCATGCCGGAATTTCTTACATCTGACGTTCTGGCTCAGTTGACTGAAGCTGGCATTCTTTCGAGCTCTATCGTAAAGACGCTCACGCTCTCTACCGGGCATTCCAAAAATGTCAGGCTTCGATCAATTAATCGCAGCTTTGTGAATGGATATGGTCGTCGTGACATTACAACTATTTCAACCTAAAGGAGGTTATCTTATGATTTCAAGGCCAGAAATCCAGGCATTCCTTGGCACGTATCAGGAAGGTGCTGAAAAATTCCCGGTCCACCTTCAACTTCACCCCGGAGTTGATCCTTCCAGTATATTCCTTACTGGATCAAGCGGCAGCGGAAAATCCACGGCGGGGCAATGCATGGCAATTCAATTCGCTAAGCAAAGAACCCCCTTGCTCGCATTGGACCTTGGACACACTTTGTCGCCTGATCACATTTGCCCACCGCTGTCCTCTGAATTTGAGGCACTGGCAATCAGGCATGATCTCTACAATGAACCTGTGCCCACCGACATTCTCAATCCTAAACCTTGTGGAAGCAATACAGAGTCCCCCTATGACACGGCCTATGGTCTTTGCCAGATCATTGGACAAAATAATCGTTTTGGCCCTGCTCAAATCGCATCGCTCACAGCCGAGGTCAAAACGATTGTGGAGCGCCGGGAAATTTGTCCCCATATCTTCCCAAGCATTCTTGAGGCATTGAAAAGTTCCACTTCTGCAAATGTCCGCATGTTGGGAAATCGACTGGAGCCGCTTCTCCAGCATGATGTGTTTGAACGCCGCCAAAACGGAAGCTTTTCCCTTCCGATTTCGCCTCATATACATATTTTTGATGTGAGCAGCTATCCTGATACAATCAGGACTACCTTGGCAGAACTTCTGTTATACGATTGGTTTCGCTCCGCTCGTGCGCTGCAGATTCCCATCGTCATCATGGTCGATGAAGTGCAGAATCTTAGGCTTGGTCGCGGCACGGTTCTGAACCGAATTATCACAGAAGGCCGCAAGTTTTCAATCGGTTCTATGCTAATCTCACAATCTTTGAAGGGCTTTGCTCCAGATGAGCAGTTGGCGTTGAGTCAGACTGGAACCAAGCTTTTCTTCAAACCGCCGCTCACGGAAATTCGAGCCTGTTCCGAGATGCTAGCCGAACCAGTTCGGCGTTCCGGAACGGTCGAGCTTCTTAAAAAGCTGAAGGTCGGTCAGTGCCTTCTGTTATCCGATTTCACGTACATCGGAGACTCGCTCCAACCCAGCTCCGACTGTATTCAGGTAAGCATCAGCCTTCCGACATCTATTATTAAATAAACAAGTAGGAGGATTTATCATGAACATCCCAGATGGATTTTTTAACGATCCTGTCTCCCTAGAGTATTCTGATCTGCTTTCAACTATGGGCGCTCCAATTTACTTTACAACGCCTCCATGTTGCCACTCCGGCGATTGTGGATACATCGATTGTAGTGCTATCACGCTGCGTGACCAGAGTCTATTTTTTAACTGTGGCTATGTCAGCCCCCCTTTAAACGCCCAATATGAGGTGGTACAACCTGATTTACATTCTTTGGAGCGTTATGACTTCTCAAAGGAGCCAGATCTTCCCTGGTACCCTTAATCGCCCTTTAAGAGTCCTATATCTCAAAAAGATATGCTTATTATGAAAAGCCACCTGTGCTTTCCATCATTTTGCGAAAGGAGAAAAAAGTTATGATTGATAAGCAACAGGATTTTCTTACACTAACAGGTGCTGCACGCCGTGCACGGAGCGAAGGTTATGATATAACATACCACGGTCTCCGCAATCTCGTAGCCGCCGGTTACATAAGTCACGTACCGAACGGATCACGTATCTACGTGTTTTACCCCAATGTGATCCGCTTTCTCCAGAAGGGGCTCACGGCTGAGCAGAGCCTGGACTACCAGCTCTCCCGCGCCCGTAACTGATCTAACCGTTCGCCCTCAGTATCCTCCGATGCTGAGGGCATTTTTTGAAGCAGGAGGTTCAAATCTATGTTCTGTGAAAATTGCGGTCATCAAATCTCAGATACCGCTAAATTCTGCTCTGCCTGCGGTCACCCCGTTGGCACAGCATCATCCCCCGGTGTAGGAGCACCGCCCACTGTTCCAGTCAAACGAGAATCGCCCCGGCTGAAAGCATCGTCTGGTAATGGAAGCATCTCTAGAATGTCCGGGATACGCCGGAAGCCATGGCTGCTCCGAATGCCAATCCCAGACCCCCACACAGGTATTACAGTTATGAAAACTGTCGGCACTTATGTCACCCGTGAAGAAGCCGAAGCGGCACGCGCTGAAATGATGAAACGTCCTGCTACACCATATCAGGATTCCACCTTAGCAAAAATTCACGAGATTTTTCTGGAATCTCGCGAGTACAAAGGCCGTTCTGATAAGGCCCGTGAACTGTATGATCTGGCATGGAAATACCTAAAACCACTTTGGTATTATAAAATTGCAGCCCTTTATGCACAGGACTTCCAAAACATCCTTGATAAAATGGCCGATGATGGCCTGTCTCAGAGCATGTTGGAAAAAGAGCGTACTCTTATCAGCAAGCTGTATCGCACAGCCATTGGCTGGCGTGTCGTAGATGCTAACCT
>OIZT01001470.1_pt1 | contig 10598 bp, 9 predicted proteins | sample 1588611 | NCBI WGS metagenome assembly OIZT01 (sample SAMN03283278) | human gut metagenome | biome: human-associated habitat; material: feces | host: Homo sapiens | place: Peru | collected 2012
GTGTAGTCTCGAATTTTTGTTTTTTCGAGTGTCTACTCTATGGGGAGCATATCACCCTATGGGACAGCCTGCTTTTGGTACAGCGGAGCTAACCAAATCCGAACCATCTTCCTGTTCAGTCAGAGCGGTTTCTATGTCATTGAGTGTGATGGTTTCCGCGCCATCCTTGTGGTTAAAGGTGATGATCAGCTTATCATCGTAGAGATAAATCCGGTTAATGAAAGTATCGATTACTTTTATTATAACGTAAGAAAAAGCAAAATGGAAGAAGATTGTCAAAATACAGCTTAACTTTTTAGTGCGAGGGTAAGATTCGTGCCAAGGAACTGGCAAGCAATGCATTTGTATTACAAAATGCGAAAACCCATCCATTCCGTTTTCCATGGAACGGATAGGTTTCTGCTTGTTGAGGCTATGCCCCAAGCCCTGGCGAACACAGTTTTTCAAACTGCGGCTACGCGATTCCGATGAATCGCTGAGGAATATATTGGGGGCGATGAAAAGGAATGCATAGAGGATTGTTTTCATGGGGCAGGTATCCTTAAGAAATACCTGCTGGCGTCGCTGTACAATTCCATTGTTACGACGGGCAACTACTATTCGGCTCTGATGCCGCATGATCTAGCAAGAAGTAGGTAATCAGTTTGGAGGCAACGCGAAGCACGAGGTGCTTTTGCGTTCACACATTACTTTCAAACACTTTAATGTGTGTTTATGCAATTCTGCTTGGCAAACTGTGTTACAATTTATTCGAATACCGATAAATTGGAGGCTTGTAGTATGGAATATGGGTATATCCGTGTTTCCATGAGAGAACAAAATGAACAAAGGCAGCTCATTGCGATGAGGGAATTTGGAATAGACGAAAAAAAGATTTATATGGACAAGCAGTCCGGGAAGGACTTTGAGCGGAGGAACTACAAGAAAATGGTTCAGAAACTAAAAAAGGACGATACTCTTGTGGTGAAAAGTATCGACCGTCTGGGGCGGAATTATGATGAAATTTTAGAGCAGTGGCGCGTAATCACAAAGGAAAAGCAAGCGGCTATTGTTGTGCTGGATATGCCGCTGCTGGATACCAGGCAGAGCCGGGACTTGACGGGGACATTGATTGCGGATATTGTTTTGCAGCTTCTATCCTATGTGGCTCAGACGGAGCGGGAGTTCATTCGTCAGCGGCAGGCGGAGGGGATTGCTGCGGCAAAAGAACGGGGGGTGCAGTTCGGACGGAAGCCACTGCCTCAGCCGGAGGAATATGCGGAAGTGTATCAAAAATGGGAAAGCGGCCAGCTCTCAGCCAGAGCCGCCGCAGCTGCATTGGGTGTGTCGCACAGCACGTTTCTAAAATGGGCGCGCGGATAAATTGGGCAAAAAAGTACACTTTTATTTCCAAACATTATTATCCTGAAAATATCCTAATTATTGGCATATTTCCCTGCATGAGTATAACACATGAATGCTTTATATGCAAGGGTTTACATGGCATCAAAAGTGTACCTTTGCACGCAACCGACAAAGGTATCAGGAATGGAGAAAGAGAATTTGACTGAACAGAATCTGACCGGCTATCCTTCCATCGACAAACCGTGGCTGAAATACTATACCGAGGAGGCTATCCATGCTCCTTTGCCGGAGAGGTCGATGTATGATTACATGACCGCCTGCAACGCCGGACGCATGGACGAGACAGCGCTGAACTATTTTGGCAGGAAAATCACCCACCGTCAGCTGCAAGCAGAGATTGACCGCTGCGCCCGTGCGTTGGTCGTCAGCGGCGTAAGGGCGGGGGACGTGGTGAGCCTGTGCATGCTGGCCATACCGGAGGCGATTTACCTGCTCTATGCCATCAACAAAATCGGGGCAATCGCGAATTTCCTGGTAATGAGTGCCACGCAGCAGGAGCTGCGGGATCAACTGGCTACCACAGAGAGCAAGCTGATCATTACGCTGGACATAGCAATGCCGCAAATCAAAGCGGCTGCCAGTGCTGTGCGGGTCATTCCCGTTTCACTTGCTCAATCGATGCCTTTGACTACAGCCTTGCTGTACCGGCTGAAGGCGAAGCAGCCACGGGCGGAATCCGCCGCATGGCAGGAATTCCTTGCGTCCGGCAATCGGGTATCTCTGCCCTCCTGCACAGTGAAAAAAGAAGACCCGGCGGTCATTGAATACACGGGCGGCACTACCGGCAAGGCGAAGGGCGTAGTGGTGTCCAATGGTGCAGCCAACGCCCTTGCGTTTCAATACCGTGTGTCTGACAACATTCTCGATTTCGAGCCGGGTCAGAGGTTTATGAACATTATTCCCCCATTTTTGGCCTATGGTGTATTTTTTGGGGGGCACATGGCGCTGTGTACGGGGTTGGAGGAGGTGCTTTGTCCCGACCCTGCGCCGGCACATTTTCCTGCACAGTTTGCGCGCTATCGGCCTAACCATTTCAGCGGAGGACCGCTGCACATCGAGGCACTGATGAAAAGCAAACGGGTGCAGCGAATGAACCTGTCCTTTCTGCGGGTCGCGGCCTATGGTGGTGATGCGATGAGTCAGGAATGGGAGCAGGCGGCAACCCAGTTCCTAATGACGCATCATTCTCCGTACGGTTTGCTGAAGGGGTACGGCATGACAGAAACTGCCTCGACACTCTGCTTCAGCACGAATCGCGTACCGGAGATGATCCCGCTGCCAAGAAACAATATCAAGGTGCTGGATATCGACACAGGGAAGGAACTGGGCTATGACCATGATGGAGAGATCTGCGTTACCGGCCCCACATTGATGATCGGCTACTACAGAAACGAGGACGCTACCAAAGAAATCATTTTTGAGGAAAATGGCGTCCGCTGGCTGCGAACGGGAGACCTGGGGCATATCACCCCGGAAGGGTACTTTCATCTTACCGGACGGATTAAGCGGATATTCTGGGGCATTGGGCCGGATCACACACCGCAGCGTATCTACCCCATGGAAATCGAGCGCGTTCTGTGTACCTGCCCCGAGGTGGAGAACTGCGCCGTTATCGGAAAGACCAACGGTGAGCGCGGGTATTTGCCCATTGCATATGTCGTTCCGGCTCCGTCAGCAGATCGAAGCCGTCTTGAGGAACAGCTCGGACAGCTCTGTGAAAAGGAACTGCACGGAAATGCGGTGCCTTACGCGTATCATTTTGTGGACAGGCTGCCCACCACTCCGGCGGGGAAGGTGGATTTCCGTGCGCTGGAGCGCATGGCGGCGAAGAAATACGTCAAATAAAATTTACGCGGGCAACCGTAAAACGGAGGTAAAAAATGGAAGAAAAAACGCTGACCGGTTATCCGTCCATAGATAAGCCTTGGCTGAAATACTATACCGAGGAGGCTATCCATGCCCCGCTGCCGAAATGTACGGCATATGAGCTGATTCGCCGTGGAAACGCTGGGCATCCCGATGATACTGCCCTGATTTATTTCGACCGAAAGATTACCTACGGTCAGATGTTTGATGGAATTGAAAGTGCAGCAAAGGCATTTGCGTCATTGAAAATCGCGCAAGGGGATATTGTGATTCTGTGTGTAGTCAATATGCCCGAAACTGTTTATATGCTGTATGCGCTTGATCGGCTTGGTGCTGTCGCAAATCTGGTCGATCCGCGGACAAACGCAGAACAGCTCCGCAATTACATCACCGAATGCGACGCAAAATTAGTCGTTACCGTCGATCTTGCTTACCCGGTCATACAAAAGGCTGCAAGAGAGACGGCTGTCGAAAGAATCGTTACAGTATCTCTTGCGGATTCCCTGCCGCCCGTTAAACGGATCGCTTACCGACTGAAAAACAAAGTGCCTGCGCTGGCATCAGGTGATATGCGCTGGGCAGATTTCATTGTACACGGGGTCAATACCGTGCCTGAATATGCTCCATATGAAAAGGAGCGTTGTTTTGTCATTGCGCATACCGGCGGTACAACGGGAATCCCAAAGGGTGTCATGCTCTCGGATGACAATATCAATGCCGTTGTGCACGGATACCAATATCTTGATATTCCGTTTGAACGACAGCACAAGTATTTTGACGATTTACCCCCATTTATCATCTATGGCCTGACGCTTGCCATCCACACGACGCTCTGCTATGGCCTGCAAGTTATCCTCTATCCCAAATTCGATTCCAAGGGCTTCCCAAAGCTCTTTGCGAAATATAAACCGAACCATTTTTCCGCTCTGGCAGATCACCTGAAATATCTCGCAGAAGACCCGCTGACAAAAGGCATGAACCTGTCCTTCCTGATTTCAGCCGGTGTTGGCGGGGATACGCTAAATGCAGAAATGGAGCGCACAGTCAACGAATATCTAAAAAGAAACGGCTGTCTTTATGAAGTAGTCAAGGGCTATGGAATGACGGAACTCTGCGCGACGAGCGTAATTTCATTCCGTGGTGCAAACGCAATCGGAAGTGTGGGCGTTCCGCTTGTTTCAAATACGGTCAAAATCGTTGATATGGATACCGGTAAGGAGCTTAGCTATAACCAGACCGGAGAGATTTGGATTTCCGCGCCGTCGGCCATGCTGGGCTACTACGAAAACCAGAAGGAAACAAATGAGGTTCTGGTAACTGATGAAAATGGGACTCGTTGGGTAAAGACCGGTGATCTTGGCCGGATGAACAGTGACGGCCTTCTCTTCCACGAGGGGCGCATCCGCAGGATTTACCTGACAACATTTGAAGGGCAGCCCGCCAAGATATTCCCCGGACTGATTGAGAGCGCAGTGAAAGAACTGCCAGATATCTTTGATTGCACGGCAGTTGCTCGTTGCAGAGCGGGCAGTGCCTACTATGAGCCTGTCGCTTATGTAATACTCCATCCAGAACATAAACCATGGGATACTCTTACAAAAGAGCTGCAACGCATTTGCGCCAAGAGCTTGCCCACCTATATGCAGCCAGTAGAGTACCGCTTTGTGACAGAATTTCCGCATACACCTATCGGCAAGGTGGACTACCGCACCCTGGAACGAATGGCGGCAGAGGTGCAGCTTTGAATGACATAGAAACGAGTTGGGTAAATGAAGCTGATTGAACATATCACCGCTCGAGAGACAGTGTAAGCCGCAAGGACTACACGGCCTATACCGGTGTCCGGGTAAAGCAGTATGGCCTGCTGACAGAGCAGCAGTTGTGCGCCTGGGTACTGGAGCGGGATCCCGCACCGCGAGATGTCTTTGCCCATTTGAAAGAGTTGAAGATATCCGGAAATAACGCATTTTTACTGAGGGAGAATCCATATGCAGAAAACTTCTTTCAAGAGAATAAGCATTCTGAAACGCCTGACCATGCCGGTTTCCTCCCTTGAGACATACTACCGCGAGCGGCGGAAATACCTGTTTGCTCAGGGAACGAAGCTGCGGCATATCCGCTCTCGAAAAGCGTTGTATCCGCTGTTTTCCGCATTTCTGAAAATCGGCCGTTGCTTCCAAAAGCAGACGATTCAAGTTCTGGGAGAACCCCGGAAGGACTACGGACAGGCCATTTTTGCCTGCACACACATCGACAGCGGCGACCTTGAAGGAATATATGAAGTCCTTGGTCAAAGCTGCTGGTGGTTCGTCGGTGACCCGTGTATCTTGTACAAGGACATTTCCGGCTTGCTGTTGTACATAAACGGGAGTATTTTTCTGGAAACACTTGACAAAATCGACCGGAACATTGCCTACCTGCGGGCGGTGGAGCTGCTGAAGGGCGGCGGCTCGCTGATGATCTTCCCGGAGGGCGCCCGCAACGGGTCGGAAAATCGCCCGATATTGCCGCTGTTTCAGGGTACGGCAAAAATGGCGATGGAGGCACATGTGAAAATTGTTCCGGTTGGAATCGAGCGGTATGACAGGCGCTTTGTCATCAAATTCGGGCAGGCGCTGCTTCCGGAGGATTACACCGGCCATGAAGCACTGACCCAGGCCTTGCGTGACTCCATGGCGACGCTGAAATGGGACATCTGGGAAAGGGAGGGCGTTGCATCCCGCAGCGCATTGCCGAAGGACTATGGGAAAAAGTTTTCCGAAGCGTTTGCAAGGCAAATTGCTCCGTGGAACACACTGGAATCCATAGAGGCCACCCGCTTCCACGACAGGGCGGAGCTTACACAGCGGGAGGCTTTTGCCCATCTGGACAGGCTGATTTCCAACAGGAAGAACGCCTTTTTGTGGAGAAAACAGTAGGAGCAGAGAATGAAAAACATTGGTTTAACGCGCTGCATTTCGGCGAAGGCGGAGAACTTCACGACGGATAGGGGGATTCAGCTGCGCCGCAGGATAAGCCCGATGCTGCGCGGCTGCCTGCGGCTTGCGGCCAAGCACAGGATTGTTGTGGAGCAAAGTCCTGTACTGGAGCCAAGAACACTTATGTGACGAATAGCAAAAATACCCTTGACAAATCTCGTCTTACCGCTCTATGCTATTGACATCCGCTTCCGATATGCTATAATACGACCAAGCTAAAAATGCAGACGCCGATCAAGCCGCAGCTTGACAAGCGCCTGCATTTTCCGTTTTCAGAAGGGAGCCGTGCCGCCAGTACAAATCGTCCGCCACCCACAACTGCACCTTAAAAACTTCATATCGAACCGGAGGGAACAACCAGCTTGGACCACAAGAAGAAGCTCATCAACAATTCCGGTATTCCGCAGCATGAGATTGAACACATTGCCCGGTGTATTCTCCCAGACATCCTCGCCTACTATGAAAGCGCAGAAGGCCAGCGGGAGTTCCGGGAATGGCAGGCTCAGCGTGAAGCGGAACAGACGGAAAGAAAGGAAGGGAAAACGTAAGCAAGTGACCAAACAGGGTGCCGTCAATTTGGCGGCACCTTTTCTTATATGGCCGGCACCTCCGCTCCCGCATTTGGGGAGTGGAAAAGCAGCTGATAGAAAGACTTTCTGGACGTTATTTCGGTTAGGGAACACAATTACCTTCGGATGCTCAAAAATGTCTTTCTAAATGCGTGAATTTCCAAAATCCGACCTGGTTTCAATTGCACACCAGCCGTCTAAATCTGCTTCTTTTGCCTTGGCTCTCTCGGCTTGGATTCCGGTTGCTTGGCAACACCGTTTCGGAAATGTGCTTCCTCAAATTTACCCAAGAAAACAAATAACCCGAACCCATCTCCTACTGAGAACAGGTTCGGATTATTCTTCTTTGGTACGCCAGAAGGGACTCGAACCCCCAACCCTCGGAACCGGAATCCGATGCTCTATCCATTGAGCCACTGGCGCATACACCTTAAGTGCCTGAGTATTATAGCAGAGTTTGGACCGTTTGTAAAGGGGGGTAGAAGAAAAAATTTCCCGCCCCTGACTTCTTGCGCAAGCTTTTTTCCTATGTTACAATAAAACATCCTGCATTCGGCTGCGAACCCAGGAAATCCATACCAAAACGGAGGGAACCGACATGAACGAAGAAATTATGGAGCAGGTGGAAGAAATGGAAAAGACGGGGAAAACCTCTTCCGGTACTCCTGCAAGGCCCACCATCAACAGCAAGCTTCGCCACAATATCCTGCGTATGCCGGAGGTCATCCGGGAAGCCAGCGGCATTGTGATTTACGGGAAGCGCATTAAAAGCCTGGCCTTTACCACGGACCTGGCCATTATCAAAAACTGTGACGCGGACGCGGTGTTTGCGGTGTATCCCTTTACGCCCCAGCAGTCCATCAGTGATGCCATTATCAAGCATTCCTCCATGCCGGTATTCTGCGGCATCGGCGGCGGCACCACCAAGGGACTGCGGACGGTGACACTTGCCAAGGATGTGGAGAGTCAGGGGGCCATCGGGGCGGTGCTCAATGCCCCGGTGTCCAATCTGAATCTGAAAATGGTGGCGGACTCCATTGACATTCCCACGGTCATCACCGTGGTGAACATGGATACGGACATTGCCGAGCGCATCCGCTACGGCGCCGCTATCATCAATGTAGCGGGAGGGGCCCAGACTCCGGAGATCGTGAAGATGGTCCGGGAGGCGGCGCCGGGCATTCCCATTATTGCCAGCGGCGGCAAGACCGAGGAGTCCATCCGCCGGACCATTCAGGCGGGGGCCAACGCCATTACCTACACCCCGCCCACCACCCAGGAACTTTTTAAGTCCATGATGGTCAACTATCGGGAAAATTCCGTGACCAATACGGACTTCCTGCCCCCGGATGGGGACTATCGGGAGTATCTGCGCTCCCTGGGCAAGGCCCTGATTCAGAAAGCGGAGGAATAAACACAAAAAACTGGACCTCACATTTCTGTGAAGTCCAGTTTTTCTTAACGGAATGCCCCGTTGGGGAGGGGAAAAATCACTCTTCTACGATGGCAATATGCACGTCGTCCAGCTGCTTGGGGTCTACGGGGCTGGGAGCGCCCATCATCAGGTCCTGAGCGTTTTTGTTCATGGGGAAGGTAATGACCTCCCGGATGCTCTCCTCGCCGGTGAGCATCATGATCAGACGGTCCACACCGGGGGCCGCGCCGGCATGGGGGGGCGCGCCGTAGGTGAAGGCGTTGTACATGGCGGGGAACTTGGCTTTTACATCCTCCTCCCCCAGGCCCACCATTTCGAAGGCCTTGACCATGATCTCAGGATCGTGGTTCCGGACGGCACCGGAGGCGCACTCATAGCCGTTGCAGACCAGGTCGTACTGGTTGGCATTGATGGCCAGCAGCTTCTCGGTATTGCCCTCCGCATCCTCCAGGGCCTTCAGGCCGCCCTGGGGCATGGAGAAGGGGTTGTGGCAGAATTCCAGAGCGCCGGACTCCTCGCCGATTTCGTACATGGGGAAGTCCACGATCCAGCAAAGGGCGTACTGCTCCTCGTCAAAGTGGCCGGGGACCCGCTTGCCCAGCATGGTGCGGATAACGCCGGCGGTCTTCTGGGCGGCAGCCTTCTTGCCGGCGGCCATGCAGACGAAGGAGCCGGGCTTCAGATTCAGCTTCTCAGTCAGGGCCGGGGCGCAGTCTCCCAGGAACTTGGAAATGCCGCCGGTGAGGGCACCATTTTCGTCTACCTTGAACCAGCAGGCCTTGTTGCCGGTCTGGACTTCCACATCAGCCAGAAGCTTGTCGATCCACTTCCGGGCCTGGGCGAAGTTGTCCACGCTGACCGCCTTGACGGTAGCGCCCTCGAAGGGGCCGAAGCCGCAGCCCTGGACAAGATCGGAAATATCCTGGATCTCCAGGTCGATCCGCAGATCGGGCTTGTCGGAGCCGTAGCGCTCCATGGCCTCGTTATAGGGGATGTGCCGCCAGGGTGCCTGGGCGACTCTCTTGTATTTGCCGAATTTCTCGTAGACAGGCTGCAGGACGGTCTCCAGGGTCTCCAGCACATCCTCTTGAGAGGCGAAAGCCATCTCCATATCCAGCTGGTAGAATTCGCCGGGGGTCCGGTCTGCCCGGGCGTCCTCGTCCCGGAAGCAGGGGGCGATCTGGAAATACTTATCGAATCCGGAGGTCATCAGCAGCTGCTTGAACTGCTGAGGAGCCTGGGGCAGGGCGTAGAACTTGCCGGGATGGTTCCGGGCGGGAACCAGATAGTCGCGGGCACCTTCGGGGCTGGAGGAGGTCAGAATGGGGGTGGTGATCTCCAGGAAGCCCAGGTCGGTCATGCGCTTGCGCAGCTCGGCCACCACCTGGCAGCGGAGGACGATGTTGGACTTGACGGCGGGGTTCCGCAGGTCCAGGAACCGGTACTTCAGACGGGTATTCTCGTCAGCGTCCCGGCTCTTGTTGATCTCAAAGGGCAGCTGGTTGTGGAAGCACTTGCCCAGCACCTCGATTTTCTCGGGGACCACTTCAATCTCGCCGGTGGGGAGCTTGGGATTCTTGCTCTCCCGTTCCCGGACCACGCCGGTAACGGAAACGGTGGACTCCTTGTTGATGCCCTTGACCACCTTCATCATGTCCTCGGTCTCCACCACCACCTGAGTGGTGCCGTAGTAGTCCCGCAGCACCAGGAAGGCAAAGTTGGAGCCCACTTCCCGGACATTTTCCAGCCAGCCGACGATGGTCACTTTCTTGCCTGCGTCCCCGAGCCGCAGCTCGCCGCAGGTATTCGTTCTGGATTGCTTCATAAAAAAGCCTCTCTTGTTTCTAAATTTAACGCCGCTATTTTCTCACAAATCCCGGAAAAAGTCAATAGACGGTACTGTTTTCTCAGGGCAACCCTACGAAAAACAGACGGATTTGCCTTCGCTGACAACATCGCTTTCATGGGAGCCATTGTCCGATGCAGAAGATAAACAGTGTTTTTTTACAAAAAGGATATTTTTTGGTAAGCAATGTGGTATAGTAAAAGGGAAATCGGCGCATAGGGGGACCGTAAGCAATATGTATGCCTTGCGCTATATCATCAACGATCTGTTCTGCCTGGTGATCATGGCAATCATTTTTGCCTGCCATCTCCAAAGTACGTCTACCCGCCAGTCCACCGGGCTGTTCCGGGGGATGGTCATCGGCATGATGGCCCTTGTGGCAAAGGGCGTTATTTCCGTCCTTTCCAATGTTGCGCCGCAGCAGGCACACGATATCTGTGCCGCATGGTTTTCCGGTGACACGGCAAAGAGCCTGGAACTGCAGCTGAAAGCGCTGCCGC
>OIZT01001472.1_pt1 | contig 10587 bp, 6 predicted proteins | sample 1588611 | NCBI WGS metagenome assembly OIZT01 (sample SAMN03283278) | human gut metagenome | biome: human-associated habitat; material: feces | host: Homo sapiens | place: Peru | collected 2012
CACCGCCCGCCACCCGCCACATCGCGAACTTCTCCGTCAGTTCCGGACCGAGGATCCGCTCGACCACCCCGTTCCCCCCGGCGCATTTCCCCCGCCGCCTCACGTACTTCGCGCACAGGTCGTCGTAGGCGAATCCCTTGTATTCGTACACGTCGAACATCGTCTCGAAGCCCACGCCGCCGTGGAGCTTCGCCTCGGGGATCGTGCGGCCGGACGGCGTGACGCGCTCGGCGACGACCATGAGGTCGCTCGGCTCCTGGAGTTCGACCATGAAGCAGCCGCCCCCGATTGCGTGCGGCACGCCGCCGTCGACGAACACGAAGTCGCCGGCCCGCACGGGCACCCGGTGCAGCATGTCCAGGATGCCGCGCTGCGCCTCGAAGGCCGCCCGCCACGCCGCGCGCGTGACGCCCGGCTTGAAGCCGAGGTAGACACAGGCGTCGGGCGCGGTGCCGTCGAGGAAGTACCAGCACTCGGTCTTTCCGACGGGGGAGTTGAACTTCGCCCGCGCACAGGGAACCGTGGGGTGGGCCTGCACGACGAGGCGTTCATCCGAATCGAGCAGCTTCACGAGAATCGGCAGCGTGCCGACGGCATCCTTCACGAGGCGGCCGTCCTCCAGACGGCCCAGCCCCTCGCCCGCGATCTCGCGCGTGCCGTTGAAGGCCGTCGTCGTGGAGGCGAGCCAGTCCTCCGGACGCGGCACGCCGTCCGAGCAGTCCGGCGCGAATCCCGTGAATGCGTCGATGCGTCCGCCGCCGAGATACGTGCGCCGCACCCTGTTCGCCCTGAGCTTCGTTGTCATGATGACGAGAAGTATACCACATTCGGGAAGCGCGGCGGCGGTTCTTCGGCTTTCCCCACTTTCAGGGTGCCTCCACGCGGGCATCGGCGAGGACCGTCTCCAGGTCGTCGTCCTTGGACTTCGTCTTGAGGATAAAGCCGCCGGGGTGCGCGAAGACGGTGTAGGGCTTTCCGGCGCACCGCGCGAAGTCGAGGCGTGGATCGTCGTTGCAGCGCATGAGCGAATACCCCTCGCCCCGTCCGTCGCGCAGGAGGAGGCAGGCGGTGCCGGCGGATCCAGGCGTTGGAGGCGCGCGAAATCTCCTCCGTGCGGCACGCCGTCATGTCATCGACGGGGAGTCCGGCAATCTCGCGGCGCACAACCTTCTGCGCCAGAGCCCACCAGCACGAACGGGTGAGCGCAAGCTCGTTCGAGAAGGTGATCGTGAGCTTCCGGCGGAGCGTCGCGTCGTCGGCGAAGCGGCGGATGACCCAGTCGGCGAGCGGGTTTTCGATGAAGCCCGCCAGCGCGTCCGGCGTCGTCCCCAACATCCGCGCGGTCTGGAAAGGACCGCACACGTCCATGAGGTTCCAGGCGCTGAACCAGGGGAAGAGCGTCCGCATCTCCTCTTCGACGCCCAACCATTCGGCAAAGAGGCGGAAGGCGCACTTGGGCTCTTCGTCGCGCGTGCGCTGGTGGTGGTCGAAGTCGAGGAGGTCGGGATCATGGCGCCCGCCGACGTCGAGGACAAGCGTCACGGGGTCGTTCAGCTCGGCTGGGGTGGGATTGCGGCGCTCGATCGGCGCGTCGTGCGGCACACCGAAGGCATACGCCATCGCGCAGGACATGATGTCGTCCATGTGCGCCAACCCACCATGCACGACGATCCGCCGCACCTTGGAAAGCCGTGCGGCCCTTTCTTCCGCGTCCGTCATATCGTCGTCTCCCGAAATTGGTTGTCCCGCCTGGATTCGAACCAGGACTAAGGGTATCAAAAACCCCTGTGCGGCCACTACACCACGGGACATGCGTGTTGGGTAGGAAGTATATCAAGTCCGCCGTACGGACGCAACCAGGCGACGCGACCAGAGGACGCCCACGGGCGCGCCATCGGGGACGCCCACGGGCGCGCGGGCCGCCGAGGACGTCGGCCCCTACCACGCCCCGCGCCATGTCCGCCAACGCATGCCACGTCCGCACACGCACGCCATGCGCGCACCCATGGTAGGGCGCGACGTCCCCGGCGCGCCGCGCCCACGGGACGCCATCGAGAACATTCCATGGACTATTTCATGTCAACGACGACCTTGAAGAAATTGAAATCCTCTTCATTGTCGAAGAACTCCGTCCAACTCGGATCGGAAAGATGGACTTTTCCGAACTTTCGATAGGTCCGCAGGGCGGTTTCCGCCGCAGGGAGTTCGGGCGTCCAGCCGATGACCGGCCTCCCGGTTACCGCATCGACGGAGATTGAAGCCGTGAAGGCACTCGTCTCGTCCGTGGGGTCTGTCCCCGCCACGAGGTCCTGCCAGACGGACAGGGGATTCCCGGCACCGTCGCGCTTACCCGTCTGCGCCGTGAGCGCCGTCGTGAAATCCGTGCCGAACCTTTCGGAGAAGCCCGGATAGCGTGCCAACCACGTATCCGCCCAAACGCCATTGTAGCGCATCTTCACACCCTCCGGAAAGCCCGCCTTGATAAGATTGCTGGGCGGCTTGCCCGAGAGTTCGACCACTTTGAGCGCCGAACACTTTGCAAAGGCACCCGTGCCGATGTAGGAGAGCGTACGCGGAATCGTAAGCGTTTCCAGGCTCGTACACCCCGAAAAGGCCGAAGAACCGACACGCGACTGACCGGGCGCAAATACGGCCTTCTGCAACCGCGTACACCCCGCAAACAGGGAGGACGGCACACCCTTCACCTCCCGCAGCGTAATGAGATACAGAAGCGAACTGGTCTGGACATTCTTTATGCGCAGGGTCTTCCCCGAAAAACCAAAGACTTCACCCTCGATGATGGCGGACACGAGGTTGGTGCAATCCGCAAACGCGGAATTCCCGATGACATTGACCGACGGCGGCACAATCACGGACTTCAGGTGGGGATTCCCCTTGAACGCGCCCTCGTCAAGCGCCAGCACATAATCTCCCCCGATCTCGGTCGGTACGGTAAACGTTTCCGACGTCCCGTTGTACTTCTGGATGATGACGCTCCGCTTGTTGGTGACGGCAGAACCGTCGTCGCGCGTCATGATCGTGTTCTGAATGTAGTCGTAGACGATCTCCGCCTCCCCGTTGCGCTGCTGTGTCACGCCGTAGTTGGCGATTTTCCGCCAACCGGCCCATCCCGAGCCCGTCTCGAACGAGGCCGAAATCGACGTCTCAAAGAAACGATACGTTCCTTCGGCATTCGGCTTGATCGTCAACGTCAGGCCAAGCGTGTCCGTCTGGTCATGCGTACCCGCCATCACGATGGGTGCCTGCGGTGCCGTCGTCACCGTCTGGCTCGTACCGTTGACCGTCAGAACGGCTCGTTCGCACCAAGACGGCATGTTCGTCAAATTGAACTCATACCGCATCAAGGGGCGTGGCACTTCCTCCCCGCTGACGGTATAGGTGTAGGCTTTGCGGTTCTTACAGACCCCGCCCAAGTTCAGCGTACACCCCTCCTTTGAAGGTACGGGCTTGTCGTACAGACATGTTCCATACGAGAAATCCGCCCAGACCATCCCCGTCGATAAAACGAACGCAAGGGTACAGGAAACCCACGCGAGGGACGTACCTTGTTTCCCGCCCCGATTACTCAGCCGATTCCTAGATTCCCGATTGTCGATCTTCATGTTGTTTCCTCTTCCTTGTCAATGCCTCGGTTTCAGACGATATCTGTTTAGGGAATCCGCCACCCCTCCTCTGACATGTAGACTACTGAAAATGTCTCTTTTCGCCGTAACCTACCTTCGGGTCCAATACGGGAGGGTCGTGCTCCCACGCGACCGGCTTCTACAGCGGCCAGAGAAATTATTCCGCCTTATAATCTCATCAAGCGTTGACCACGATAATGGCCATTTACGGGAGGGGACGCAATTCATTGCGTCCGATGTCAATTGTACGTCCACGGTCGCGCAGGAGCGCGACCTCCCGGCTCCATCGTCCTTCGTAGGAAACACCCTGCGCACGTCAATTCACGGGATACAAAGATGCTTATCTCACTTTCACCCGCATGAAGAACGTGTTGCCAAGACGCGAGGACGTGGTGGCCATGAATCGCGCGCGGCCATCGACCGGCGGTTCAAACACGATTTCAATGTTGTCAGAGGAAAAGGTCGTGGCATCGAGTTGTGTCGAACCCTCCACCGCCAGAACCTTCTCCAGGTTTGACTTGAGGATTTCCTCGGCGACCACGCCGCTACCAATCTTCACACCGTCTATCGCCACCTCGAAGATGAACGTTGGGGAACGACTCGACGAGGAAACCATTTCATCACTTCCACCCTCCACCTGGAACGATACGATATGGACATCATCCGATGTGACATCCTTTCCGATGAGCGTATCCGTTCCCAACGCAAACGAAAGCCAGACCCTCGTTGATTCTTTCACGACCTGTACACCAGCGATTGAACCATCCGAACGTTTTACACTCTGAGCCCAGGATCGGAATGCATCATACTTTTCTTTCGTTGTAATGTTTTCCCGCAGAGCCGATTCTGTACCCGACAGGGCATTTCCAACATCCGCATCAGACTCCACTTCAGGGAATTCTTCAACCGAAGACTCGCCATCTCCGTCACTTGGCTCCGGAGGAACGTAATCGGCAAATGGATTGTCACCGCTGTCTGGGTCAAACGGATTGTCGGGATCGTCGAAGTCGAACAAAGAGGCGATATAAACCTTACGGGTCGTATAGAGGTTCCGAAGACCGTAGACGCTTCTTGATCCCTTCAACAACCGTATCGACCGAATAACATAGGGTCCGTCCAGGCCAGATTCCGCAATGGCCTCGCTGCTCATGACGAGTTTAACGCAATTCGTCCCACTGGTAAAATAATCACGGACGTCCACTCCGGCAACCGTCTCCTGATTTGTCGTGGAAACCAACGCAAGCAGTTGATAGTCATCTGGCGTGTTGATTTCCACATTGACGCCAAACTCGATACCATCGGACGTCACACGCTCCGTGACCCCTTTGGGTAGGATGTAGGCATCATCGCGGACGAAATCATTGTGTGAATAATCAAGTGTACAATCAAACGTATCCCAAATCCCTGCTGTCGTTTTCTCGACCTTTCCGTCACACGTCAGGGAAACCGCCCTAAACAGATAAGGCCCGTCGATTTGACTGGCGTATATCTGTTTCCCGTCAAACACAAGGTCAATGTTCTGATCTCCCGCCTCGATTTGAACCTCCCTTTGACAGTACGCCGCGACATGGTTGTTCGTATCCGTGACAACGGCCTCAATACGGCCCCTGATCGGCCCATCTGCTGTCATCACAATACGGGCATCAAGTGTCTTAATCCGCCCTTCGGTATTTCGTCCCCCAATGGAAAAGGTATCCAACTTTACTTCCATGGACGGGATTCCGTCATCAGCCTCCTCCTCTTGGGTATTCGCCTCAACAGCAACATTTACGGACTTTACCACACTTGTGTATCTGACATTTTTTCGTGTAGGCCGGGCTGCCTCGTTTTCAGGAGGAAGCCATGATTGGTGTCCCGGAAATGCCCAATCGTTTTCCTCCACAGGCTTGGTCAATGCCTTTTGTCCTTCAATCATACACAGGAACTCTTCATCTCCATATAACCCATACTCCTTCTCACCCTTAATTGTGGCAATGTTGAAGGAATCCGTATCAAGGGTATTAAAACCATATTCATAAGATCGCTCCTGTTCATCCGTAAGGTGATCACAACACTCCTTTTCATTATAAGGAGGTTTTGTATTTTTGTCATTGTCAGGTCCAGATGCTTTTTTATAATCGTCTTGGATTTTTTTGTGCATGCATTCATGCGCAATAACTTCTTCAACACTATAAATCCCGTAAACAGATGGACCACCAAACTTGTGGGCATTTCCCTTACCATCTATAACCCTGTACACTGAAGAATAATGCTGGTTTGGTGCGTCTTGAAAGAGTCTTACATAGCCCGTATTGGGATTGCAATCTCCATAAGCAGATCCATAGGACTCTGCCCTATTATATATGTCATACCCTAAACCATGCCCCCCAAACAGTCTCCAAATTAATGATGGCATATACTCATATCTCTCTTTCATACTGGGGCACGCCCCATCTTCTCGCCAGTACACAAACCAATTCGGTCCTTCTCCAGGAAAATCCTGCCCATATTTATCGAAGAAGATGGGCTTTTCAACCACACTGGTGCTTGAATCTGCAAACAACGCCCCCAATGATGTTACTTGTTCACTAACCTCCTCTGCAATATTATAGCGCAAAAATTCATTATAACTAACCCCTAGCGCGAATCTAAACTTCCCATGCATATCAGCACCAGGTAATAACGGTACCGACAATGTAATCACAACAGAAGTCGAACTTAAATCAGAAACGCTCCATGCAGGTAAGCTACTAGAAACTAGGACCTTCTGATATCCCGATAGATCTATACCGCCCATGACGTGAAAAACATCCGTACCATCGTAACTGAAGATATCATAGCCTCCATACGTCGCATTAGGATCCGTTCTACCAAAACCGTAAACAACCTTGCCGTCGGGTTTCGTCACACCTGTTGCAACCAACAGTACCTGGGTGAATTCATGCTTAACGCTCACCACCTCCTCTCCCAAGTCTCCCCCCAGCCCCCAGTCTTCTTGAGTCCAATCGAGGTGACACCCACCAAGCGTGATTTTAAGTGTAGCGTTAGTTCCCGCAACAAGATAGTCTGTTCCGTTTGCCTCAATACCTGTCAGTTCCCATTCTGTTATCGTCGGTACGTTACCATAGGGAAGCGTGTCCGCCCTAGCCTTGCCAACATAACAAAATACCATGAGTACACACCATGCGACATACCACACGTAATGCGAAGGAAGGAATAGCTTTTTATGTACACCCAACCACTTCCAGACATCCTTCATACCATCTCCTGTAAGTTCTCGGTTCTGCTTAACACTCCAAACGGGTAAAATGTGCCCCTGCCGTTTCCGGCAGGGGCACGCCCCCCTCCAAAATCATTTCTTTCCGCCCGTCTTCCGCGCAGGCTTCACGAGTCCGTTCGTCGTCGCGTAGGCGAAGTCCTCGGGGCAGGAGAAGGTTCGCCGACTGTAAACGACATCGTACCGCATGTACTTCTTCCGGAAACACCTCGAAAACCCTCCTTTCGTCACGACCACGATACCCGCGTTCCGCCATGCCGTCTTCGGGGAGACCTCCTTGTCCTCCACCAGCGGGAGCATGGTGGCGGCATCCGTCTTGCCGTCCCACGCACCCAGCAGGAGGGACGGATCGAGATTGGACGAAACCAGCACCGGCACGTTGTCGTCCATGTCGTCCGTCACGTTGACGGCCACATGCCAGTCCTTCAGGAGCGCCCGCACGTTCTCGGGCACCTTCCCGTCCGTCACCTTCGGCCAGTCCGCCGCCTCAAGTTCCGTGAAGGCCTTGCGCCCCAGCATCGCCATGTGGGACATCGCCGCCGCGTTCTCCATGTCCGCGATCTGGGTGTCCACCGTCTCCGTGACGAGCGAGAGCGGAACCTTGATCGCGAGCTCCAGCTTCGCGCCCGAACCGACGATCGTCACGCCCTTTTCAAGAACACGCTTCACGATGAGCTCCTGCGGTACCGGATTCTTCTCCTTCGCGAAGCCCTCAAGCGCCATCTTGCGACCGTTCTCCAGCGCGTCGCGGATGGCCTGGGCGTCCGCCGCCGAAGCCGTCTCCGTGTTGAGCGTGAGGACGAGGTCCGCGTCGCCGGACGAGAGGGAGAGACCCAGTTCGGCCTTGCGCAGCCCCGCGACGATATCGGCAAAGTTCGAGATACCCACCATCTGTCCGAAGTCCTTCAGCGTCTTCGCGTCCACGTACTGCGCGACGAGTGGGCCGAGCGCGCACGTCTGGAGCAGCGCGATGTTCGACGTCCGAAGGCCCGTGATCGCCTCGAAGCCCTCCTTCGCGCCGCCCTCCCCGGAGCGGTAGAGGCGGACCTGCTCGGCAAGGCCCGGCGCGAGGCTCGCGACGAGGAGCGTCTTGCCGTCGTCCAGCGAGGTGAAGCACGGGTGGAAGCGGTCCTTCAGGAGATTGCCCATCACGGTAACTTCCCAGGCCGGAAGCCCCTCGACCGTCGTCTTCGAGACGCTGGAAGCACCGCCCGGGCCTTTCGTCATGCGCTCCAGCACCGCCGCGATCTTCGCGGCGTCATGGTCGAAGGAGACAGCGAGCGCAAACGGCGGGATCTTCGCCATCGGGAACAAGCCCTTCTTCGCGTCCTCCGCAGGCAGCTTTCCGGCGGAGAGGACCGCCCAGCGGAGTTTCTTGCCCAGGATCCCCGCCTCCGTCAGGTCCTTGGCGGCATCTTCGGGGATGTTCCGCAGCGCGAAGTCGGACAGTTTCCCGACCCACGTGTTGAACGGCCCCTCCGCGAACGTGCCGTTCAGGCAGAGGGCGGATTCCGCGCTCTGCGCCACGCGCGGCGCGGGCTTGACGGCCGCGCCGCCGCCCGCAGGGCCGCTTCCCCCGCATCCCACCAGGAAGCCCCCCAGCAGGGAAGCCGACAAGGCCACGCCCATCGCCCTACGCTTCATCTTCATCGTTGTTCCCTTCTCCTTCGTTTAATCTCGTTGTCGTTCAGAGCAGCTTCGGTTGCTCCGCATGAGTGTCGAGGCGAGCCGCACGTGCGTTTCTGACAGAGCATCTTCACTTTTTTCGGGTCTTCAACTGTCCGCCGGAGTCGTCGGTTCCACTGGACTGCGTGGACCACATGCGAACAGAAAGGCCGCGGCATAACCGACAACCAGCAACGTGAGGCACCACATCTGCCACTTCAGGAGCTTCCTGTGCAGGGCGGAGGAGAAGGCTGCGGCGAGAATCCGATCCCGCAGAAGCTCCGCCATCTCGGCGCGTGTGAACGCCTGTTCGACCGATGTCCCCAACGCCGTGGCCACCCAGTCGCACCACTGCGCGACATCCCGTCCACGAATGGGGAGGGACGACAGCAGGAACTCCCCCGCCGCGTCCGCCGGCAGTTCCTTGAAGCCTTGAGACACCTGCTCCTCAAAGGCCGTTCCGCTCCGCGACATGCGCTCAAGGGCGTCACGGGGACTCACGCGCAGGGTTCCGCCACGCCACTCCTCCAGACGCGCATCGCCGTGGACGGCCAGGTACAGACCGTCCGCCACGCCCGTCGAAAGCGTCGCCGCGCATGCGCGCAGCGTCTCGTTCCGCTCCAGCGCCACGCCGTAGGCCCGGGTCAGGCCAACCGAGAAGCCAGCCAGGATTCCCCACAGGAGCGAAAGGGCGACAACCCCGCCGAACAGCATGATGCGTTCCTGCTGCGGGCGCCGGAGGCGGGGACGGATGGCCCCCAGCCAGAAGAACGCCGCCACGGTAAATCCCACGAAGCCTCCCAGCAGCGTCCATTGCAGGACGATTCCGAAGACCGCGAACAGGGCCTGAAAAAGAGACCATACGGAGACTGGCATGGACGGCGTCCTTTCCCGTTTGGCTTACCCTTACTGCTTCGCCGTCTGTCGCATGACCAGCTTATTGAGGATGTCGACGACTTGAATGGCATTGTCGTAGTCGACGTTGACCCCCTCGATGATGCTCCGCTTGAAACAGATCGACGCCCCCCAGCTACTAGCCGAGACGATTTCGATCAGCAGGGACTTGCTGATGTAATAGTAGACAATCGCCGCAATCGTGAGGATGAGCGAGATACCAAACGTGAAGAACGCGGCGATGAAGAACACAAATGCCCAGAAGAGGTAGATCACGGGCTTGAAGAACCCGCCGGACGCCACACACATCGCCGAGAGCGGCATGCAGCTCTTCAACTTCCCGCTGAGCGAACCATGCTCGAACAGAACGCGGTCCTCGTAGATGTCCAGAATCGTCGTCGTGTTGATGCCGCACAGCGTCAGAAGCCAGTTGATGATGCCGCCCCGACGCGCCACGATATGCACGTAGTGCGGACCTTCCTGATTGACCGTGAACTCCTTCACCACAAGAGCGGACCGTCCAAGCGAACCCGCAGCCGTCAACATACCCATCTTGTTTCTCCTTTTTCGTTGTTCTCTTTTTTTCGTTCACATCGGGGGAAGTTCCCCCGATTTCAAAAGTTCACATTCCTGTCAACGGCATCCACCGTCTTTGAGGCTCACGGGAACAGGCACGGGCCTGACGGTGAAGAAGACCGCCACATTGTCTTCATTGTCATCTTCTCCTTCAGGTTTCCCGTTGCGTGGCTAGGAGAGCCCAGCCCTCCGTTCTGACAGGCTCTTTGTTTTTTTTTTCAAAGAAAATTATCCGCCTCTGCCACCCCGTTTTGCGTTCCCCGCCCCCGTGGCAAAAAAGAGAGCGGCGCACTTTCAAATCGATTCTTGGTGTGGCAAGATGCCCATGTTTCTCGGTGAGGTTCTCCCCTCTCCATCCTTGAATCAGGCGACTCGCGGACTTCGAAGGGCGGTCGTTGACGCTGTACCGTCAACCAAATCGCACACAACAGGGTTTCATGGCACAAGGGATGGAAAGGGAAACGGTATGTACCGCCTGGTAGGGCGCGACGTCCTCGGCGCGCCGCGCGCATGGGGACGCCATCGGGACGCGGGCCGCCGGGGACGTCGGCC
>OIZT01001473.1_pt1 | contig 10586 bp, 8 predicted proteins | sample 1588611 | NCBI WGS metagenome assembly OIZT01 (sample SAMN03283278) | human gut metagenome | biome: human-associated habitat; material: feces | host: Homo sapiens | place: Peru | collected 2012
ATACGATAAAGAAATTTAATTTTTGTAATAATGTAGAAACAATTCTAAATACCACTAAAATTCATGTAATAAATGAAAATGATGACTTAAGTAGTTTTATATCTTCAGCAGAAAAAACAAAATATACATATTATCCTATCGTTGACAACGATAAATGTTGCTTAGGTATTATTAAATTTGCTAATGTTGGATACCACAATCGTAAAAAAGTAATTCTAGTAGATCACAACTCTTATGAACAATCAGCCATTGGCCTAAATGAGTCTGATATTCTAGAAATCATTGATCACCATAACATTTCTAATATTGGTACAACTCATCCAATTAACTTTAGAAATATGCCCGTTGGTAGTACAAATACAATTATTTATCAAATGTATAAAGAAAACAACATAAAAATTCCCAAAGACATGGCTGGCTTAATGTTATCTGGTATCCTCTCTGATACCCTAATATTAAATTCACCAACAACTACCAATATTGATAAAGATGCTGTTAATAATCTTGCCCGTATAGCTAAAGTTGACTATAAAAAGTATGGTTTTGACATGATCTCATATGGAACCAAGTTAACTGGTAAAACTAAAGAAGAGATTCTCTATACTGACTTTAAGAAATATCCTACTGATGAAGGATTAATTGGCTTAGGCCAGATATTTACTACTAATATTGAAGAAATCAGTAAAGAAGAAAAAGAATATATTGATATGTTAAATAATATCTCTAAAGTTAACGAATATAAATTTATTGCACTTTTCGTAACTGATATTATTAAACAAGGAACATACGTGTATTACAGCAGTGAAGCAAAAGATATTTTAGAAAAAGCTTTCAACACAAAGATAGAAGAGGGTGCTTATCTTCCAGAAATACTTTCACGTAAAATGCAGATACTTCCTGCTATCTTAGATATTATGAATTAAAAGCCACAAGGCTTTTTTCTATTATTTATTGTCTTTTTATTAATAAAAAAGCCAAATATCATTCATATTAATTACAAAAACAAATAAATTTTCATATTTACTTGAAAAATCTAATGTATTTCGGTATAATTACTAAAGAAAGAGGTGTAATATGATCGTATTATCAGTAAATGCAGGAAGCTCATCTTTAAAATTTCAAGCTTATGATATGCCAGAAGAAACAGTTTTAATATCTGGAAATTTTGAAAGAATTGGAATGAAAGAAAGTTTCTATACCATAAAATTAAATGGTGAAAAAATAAAAAAAGAAGTAGAATTAAAAAATCATGAAGAGGCTCTTCAAATATTAATGGAAGAGTTAATCGAAAACAAAATTGTTGAGTCCTTAGATGACATTAAAGCAATAGGCCATCGTATCGTTCAAGGAGGCTCTTACTTTGATAAAACCGTAGAGATGACTGACGAAAACATTAAAAAAGTTCGCGACCTATCAAGCCTAGCTCCACTACATAACCCTGCAGCCGTAAAAGGTATTAAAGCAGCTAAAGCCGTAGTACCTAATGCATTACAAACAGGAGCTTTTGATACAGCTTTTCATCAAACAATTGAAGAAGAAAATTACTTATATCCCGTTCCATATGAATGGTGTGAAAAATATCAAGTAAGAAAATATGGTGCTCATGGAACGAGTCATAAATATGTTTCTACTAGAATGAATGAAATTCTTGGTAGATATAATACTAAATTAATTACTTGTCATATAGGAAATGGTGCAAGTATTTCTGCTATCAATGAAGGCGTATGTGTAAATACTTCAATGGGACTTACTCCAAATGCAGGTCTTATTATGGGGACTCGTTGTGGTGATATTGATGCTACTATTGTTCCTTATATGATGGATAAACTTAAAATTAATTCTAAGAAAATGGATGAAATTTTAAATAAAAAGAGTGGATTACTTGGTATAAGTGGAGAAAGTAGCGACTCAAGAGATATTGAAGATGGTATCAATAGAGGTAATGAAAGATGTATTCTTGCTCAAAAAATGTATGTAAGAAGAATAATTGATTACATTGCTAAATATTATGTAGAACTAGGTGGATGTGATGCAATAGTATTTACTGCAGGTGTTGGAGAAAATTCAATTCATACAAGACATGAGGTATTAGATGGTCTTAAAGTTTTAGGTATCGAAATTGATGATGAAGCAAATAATGTTCGTGGTGAAGAAAGATTAATTACTACTGAAAATTCTTCAATTCCATGTTATATTATTCCTACTAACGAAGAATTAATGATAGCAAGAGATACATACGATTTATCAAAATAGAAAGAGTGGTAGTGTGACTATCTTATTAAAACAAATAAAAAAAGAAATAAAGAAATATAATGATATTGTAATAGTTAGACATATTGGGGCAGATCCTGATGCTTTGTGTAGTCAGTTTGCTTTAAAGGAGATTATTAAACTTAATTTTCCTAATAAGAAAGTTGTAGCATTGGGTAATCCTGCATCTAGATTTAAGTATTTAGGAACTTTAGATAAAGATGTTGATATGGATTATTCTAAGGCATTACTTATTGTACTTGATACTCCAGATATTAAAAGAATAGATATTAATGTTGATATAAATAAATTTGCTTATATAATTAAAATAGATCATCATCCTATTGTAGATAAATATGCTAATATTGAATTAGTAAGTGAGGTATCTAGTACTTGTCAATTAATTACATCATTTGTAAAAGAAAATAAGTTAAAGTTTAATACTGAAATTAGTAAATATTTATATACTGGTATTGTTAGTGATACTGATAGATTTTTACATGATTATACTAGTAAAGAAACTTTTGAACTTGTAAATTATTTGCTTGATAATTATAATTTTAATTTGAAAGAAATATATGAGCCACTTTATATGAGGCCTTTGGAAGAAATAAGATTTCAAGGTTATGTATATGAAAATATGACTATTACTGATAATGGACTTGCTTATATAAAGATTACTGATCAAGATATGAAAGATTATAAGGTTGATTCTGCTTCGGCAGGTAATATGATTAATGAACTTAAATATATTAATAAAATTAAGGTATGGGTATTCTTTTCTGAGGATGTTAAGAGTAATTTAATTAGAGCAAATATTAGATCTCGTGGTCCATATATTAATGAAATAGCTACTATATATGGTGGTGGAGGTCATAAATATGCTTCTGGTGCTAGATTAGTTAGTTGGCAACAAGTTGATAATTTAATAAGTGATTTAGATAAAATATTAGAGAAATATAATGAAGATGAGAATAAATAATTCTTGTCTTTTTCTCTTTTCTTATTTGTTAATTTTTGATATAATATAGATACTTGGATGTGGTAGTAATGAACAAGTTTAAGTTTGTTGGTTTTATATTTTTATTTATTTTACTTTTTTGTGTTATTGGTAGTTTTTTTATCAATAATGGTGAAGAAATAGTACTTAATGAAGATATAATTAATATACAAAATAAGATTAATGATAAAATAAATATTTATGGTTATACTTTTGATAATATGAATGTTATAGTTAATCCTTATGATATGAATTATAATACTGCTTTAATTATGTTTGAAACTGATGATGAGGTTAGTATAAATGTAAATGTAAATAATCTATATAGTTATAGTAGTAAAGTTACTAATAGACATTATATTGGGGTATATGATTTAAATGTTGGAGATAATGTTATTACTTTAAAGTATGGTAATAATACTAAGAAAATTAATATAAATATTCCTGAATTAGGAGATATAATAGACAAAAATAATATGACTATATTAAATAATAATCATTTGATTGTACCTACTTATGAATATATAAGAGATAATGTTTATACTGGATTTAGAGAAGTTGATATTTTGGGTAAGATATACTTTGAATATATAATTGATACTGGTTATAAAGGATTAAGTGTACAAGTTGATTATGATAAGCTTGCAGTATTAAGTGATAAACTATTAATTATAGATTTACAAAATGGTAATGTAATTCAATCATTTGACATAGATAATTATGATTATAATAGTATAACTTATAAAGATAATAAAATAGTTTTGTCTAGTTTAGATAATGAATTTTCTATTGATTATGTTGGTAATATAGATAGTAAAGAACACTTTGAGGGAGATATTAATTATAAGTTAGGTAATGCTGTTAGATTTTATAAAGAAAAAGAAACTGAAGTGAGTAAGGAAAATATTTTATTACTTAGTTATGAAAAAGATTTTGATAAAGATATAAAGATAGAAAAAGAATTTAATAGGATTATTATTAATTATGATGAAGTAGATAATTGTAATACTTATTTAATATTAGATAAGTTTATGGATAAGAGAATATATAATTTATGTGATAAAGTAAATTATATATATACTAAGAATTTAAGTGGTAAGTATTCAATTTATTTTAAGATAGATGATAAGATATATAAAACAAGTAAGTATTTTAATTTTAATTAGGGAGGGTTTATGGAATATATAAAGAAGTTATTATTATCAATTATACCTATTATAAAATATATGGTATTAAATTATGTTGTTATATTTTTGGGTTATTTTATATATAGTTTATTTGGTAATAATGATATGGTAGAATATATTAATAATTATTCTATATATGCAGTGTTAATATTTAATATTATTTATTTATTTGTACTTATAAAGAAATATAGACTACATTTTAGTAAGAGTAAGAATATATTTGAATTATTGTTACTTGGAGTTAGTTTCTCTTTATTTTGTAATATGATTATATTAAATATTAATAGTAGTAAATATTTAGTAGAAGTTAATAAGATAATTCTTATTATATCTTCGGTTATTGTAGGTCCTTTTATCGAAGAAATATTATTTAGATATATATTACTTGGTAATTTAAAGAAATTTAATAGTAAGATAATTAGTATAATATTAGGTAGTTTAATATTTAGTTTAATGCATAATGGTATTATTAATATTGTATATACATTTTTACTTGGTTTAATACTTGGAGTAATATATTTGAAGAAAGGTAAAATAACTGATTCAATTATAGTACATAGTGCTGCAAATTTTGTAAGTATATTTTTAACTGGATTTAATAATTATATTTTATTACTTAGTTTTATATTACTTGTAGAAGTAGCTTGTATTTTGAAAAGAAGTTATTTTAAATGTTAATTAGGAGGGATATATAATGAGTTATAGTAGTGTGTTAAAAGAAGTAATTGGTACAGATGATTTACACTCTTCGTTGGCAATAAGAAAAATAATGAATGATTTTAATGAGATAGATAATGAATTTGAAATATATGGAAATGAAGATAATATTACTTCAAAGTATAATATCTTAAAAGCACAGAGAGATGTACGCGTTTTATATAATAAAATTATTATTAATCTTATTAATGAGTTTGTATATACTACTTATAATAGTTCAATTGACTTTGTTTTAGTTAATAAAAGTCAAGAGGAAATAATGTTAAAACTTGAAATATTTATGAATAATAGGGGACTTTCTGAACAATTAAAATGTAATATTAAAGATTATATAAGAGGGTTATCAGAAAGACTTAATAAAAGATTTTGTTTTGATGAGATGACACTTATTAATTTAATTGAAGCTTCAAAAGGAAAAAATATTGTTACGGAAGATGGCAACTTTGATAGAAAAATACTTGCTGAAAAGAATGGTACTTATTATTTAAAAGATTCTTTGAGTGATAGAGTTTATACTCAAAGTGGTGAAAAAATTTTAGAAGCAAATGGTCCAGAAAGAAAGGAAAGTTCTAAGATTAATGTTAGTAATTATCCTTTAGGAAATAAATTTATGATTTTAAATACTGATGATGCAATGAAAAAAGTAATGGAGATATTATTTGAAAATTTGAATTTATGTATTGAAACTTATAATTCTGTTTATTGTTCAGGAAGAAATGTTATTGATAATATTGTTAAAATGGGGGATGGTAGTCTATTTAATTTTAGATATAATATTAGTGAAAAAAATATTCCTCATTTATTAGGATTTGGTAGAGGAGATTCATTAAATCCAAAAGTTATTGAAACATTAAATTATATTGCTTTATTAAATAATAAACCTAAAAAAAGTATATTTAAAAATGGAAAAGTTGTTGAAGAATTAATACAACTTAATGGTGAATCTAGTGCTTTGGATGTTTTTAATGTGATATATGCTAATCAAAAGAATATTATTGAATCTTGTGGATTATATGAGGAAAATGGTAAGAAATATGAAATAATGAATTGGGAGAAGATTATTTTAAAGACTACTGCATTTATGAGAGGAGATTTCTTTAAGAAATGTTTTTGTTTAGCAAGACTTGCTCCTTATAAAAAACTTGTTGAATCTGGTGAAATGGGTGGATTTGTTACAATTGCTTCGACTAAATATAGTGAAGGTGAGTTAACTACTTCGAGATGTTCTAAATCTGTATTATATGATTTATTAAACAATAAGAAACAAAGAAATGATTTTATATTTAGAGGCTTTACATCTGATTTTGTTCCTAATTCATTAATGACTGGTAAAGCAGAAACAATTAAGCTTGGAAATAAAACTCTAAAAACTTTACAAACATTTAGAAATTTATTTATAGATGATTCAAGTGGAAGCGCAATGCAAGAATCAATTAGTAGTAAATATGGTAAACCATTTGATGAATCTGATTCTGATTTGTTTTTAGGTTCTATTGTAGAGGAAATAGAAAATGAAAAATTTATTAGAAGATTCACTCCAGAAGAACAGGCTGAACTTGGTATATCTATTAGCAGGGATTTAAACTTTGTACCTCATTTATCTAATGATGCTATGGAGGTATTATATGATGTTCATGATAAGGGTGGTAATTTATCTGATAAAGAAATTAGTGCATTTGAGAATGCAAGAGAAAATGGACATATGAAAAGATAGTTATTTGATACTATCTTTTATATATTTAATAAAGTTTTTGGTTACTAGACTTTTATTATCTTTATTATATACCATACCTAGATATTTTTCTTTTAGTTGTAAATCGATATTAAGTTTAAATAATTCTTTATTTAATAATTCTTCTTTTATGTGTTCTTCGGTTAATAAACCTACGCCAAAACCTGCTTTGGTAAATTCTTTTATTAGTGTATTACTTCCAAATTCCATTACGGAATTTACTTTTATATTGTTTTCTAAACAATAATCATCAAATCTGATTCTTGTTGAAGTACCTTTTGTTAAAATTAATAATGGGAGATTTTCTAAGTCTTCTTTTTTTATTTGCTTATTAATATATTTAGAAAAATTGTTATTTGCTACTAGGCAATCATGTAAATCCATTAATTTATATATTTCAAACTCTTGTGGTATGTTAATTGGTAAATTTGTAAAGAATACATCAATTAGTCCTATTTTAGATTTCTTTATTAAATCAGAGGGCTTATCTGTAAATATTCTTATGTTTATTTGTGGGTGCTTTTCATGAAATGATTTTATATGTGGCATTAAAAATTCATGTAATATAGTATTACTTGCACCAATGTTTATAATTCCTGATTCCATATTAGTTAGAACTTTTAAGTCATTTTCTGCTGAAAAAATTAATTCTATTGCATCTTTTATTTTTTTATAAATTACTTCCCCTGTTTCTGTTAATTCTACACCTTCGCGTTTTCTTATAAATAATTTGGTATTTATTTGTTCTTCGAGTGTTTTGATTGATTTACTTATTGCAGGTTGACTTATTAATAATTCATTGGCTGCTCTTGATATACTTTCATTTTTTGCTACATAATAAAATACTTTATATAATTCTAAGTTTATATTCATTGTTCCTCCTTATATAACTTTTGGTTATATTATATATGAATAATATGTATTTTAATTATAACATAAAATGTTGTATAATACTAGTGCTTTTTTGAAAAAGGCGAAATTTTAAGGAGGTTAGTATGAATACAAGGTATATTTTTAATTTGTATAAGCAATATTGTTTAGCAACAGGAAAAGTTTATGATAAGTTTAATCTTTTAAATGATGATGATTTTTTCTTGTGGATTAAGTTACTTAAAACACAAACTGAAATTTATTCTTATTATTTAGAATATTTAGATATTAATTTATCTAGTGATAGTTCTATGGAGATAGGAAAAGGAAAGTATGATAGTATAGGTAGTAGTTTAGTAACAATAGTTTCTCCTTATGCTGATACATTAGGATATAGAAATTCTGATATAACTGTTTGTGGTAATATTCCTTATGTTATTATGGGTACTTCTATATATGATGCTAGTAATTGTGAAATGTTTTTAACTCATAATTCATATGATAGTATTATTAGTAAATTAATTTCACTACATGAATGTAATTATAGTATTTGTGTTGGGGTTTATGGTAGTATTAGTGATAAGGATAAAAACGATAAACTAAATATGTTAGAAAATATATTAAAAGAATGCTGTGATAATTTAGAATTAAGTTCTGATACATTAGATGGTAATTATTTTAGTTGTATAAGAAGTAAATGGAAAGTAAAAAGAAGAATATTAACAAGATAGGAGGGGATTTTATGAATAATGAAAATAATATTAAGATGAAGAATTGGTATGATATTATTTCTTCATATGATAAATTAAAGTTAAAAGAAGCGCAAGAAATATATAAGATTTCATTAGATTGCTCTAATGAAAAAGAAAAGAAGATGTATTTAGATAAGATTGTTTTAGGTACATTATATGTTGTTTATAATTATATTGTTAAGAATAATATATTTATTTTATGTTCTAATAATTATGATTTTGATGATGTTATAAATACTTTTAATGAGGTATGGATAGAAAAAATATATAATGGTGAATTATTAAATATTTCTAGGTATTCTAATTTATTTACTTCAGCATTTTTTAATGATGTTTATATTAAACTAGGAGGAACTAATTTTACTTTTAATGATACTTTTGGTTTTACTTTTGACGATTTATTTGAATTATTATGTTTTTATATGAAAAATCGTAATTATAATGATTTTGTTAATGAATGTAAAAAACATATTAATCTTTTCTATTCTGAACATGATTTAAGAATTCCTTTTATTGTAAATATATTTGATAATATATGTGATAAATTAGGAGAACATAATGTAAATAAAACAAAGATTAAGAATTATTTAAAGTTAATTATAGATAGTTCTATGTGTGATAGTATTAGTGATGATATGATAGATAGTAATGATATGGAAGAAACTATTATTAAAACTATTATTATGAAGGAATTTATTGAAGAATTTGATTCATTTTTTACTAATGAGAGAGATAAAAAGATTATTCATAGTAGATTTGGATTAGATGATAGAAGTCCTATGTTTTATGAAGATATTGCTAAGGAAAATAATATAACTCGTGCAAGAGTAAGACAAATTGAAGGACGATATTTAAGAGGAATTCGTTATCCATCAATAAGAAGAAAATTAAAAAAATATTTATAGAAATGGGGTAATAAAATGAAAAAATATGATAAAAAGATAATTTATGATTATATTATGGGAAATGATTTAGGAGAATATTCTAGTGAAGAATTAGAAGATAATAAAGACTTTATGATTGAGGTTATTGAAAAAACTAATGATAAAAGAATGTATAATTTATGTTCTAATAATGTAAGTTTAGATTATGAGTTTGTAAAATACATTGTTTTAAAATTTAGAAATGATGTTGATTTTATTAAGGAAGTTGCAGATAATTATCTTAATAATATTGGAGTAGATAATGATTATGAAAGAGTTGAATTACTTGCAATTATGTCTAGTTTAACTAATAGTTATGATTATAATTTTATGCTTGATGCTGTATATTCCAGTAAAAGATTAAGTATAGAATTATATAATGTTAAAAATAAAGATAATAAAGATGATTTTAATTTAGGAATGGGATTTGTAGTTATTTATGATAGTTATTATGGTAGTGAAATAATTTTAAAATATTTTGCTAAAAAAATGATTGAAGAAATATTTAGTGAATTTGATATAGATTTAGAAGGTAAATTACATGCAGAATTTAAGAATTCAACTGATATAGATGAGATGGGTATAAATACATATATGATTAGTTTTATCCAAAAATATGATTCAATGTTAGCATCTTTTGCAAGTAGTCATATAGAGGTATTAGAATCTTTTTCTAAGAAAATAAAAAATATACAAAATAATTGGAATAGTTTTAATACTAAGGAAGAAAGTGAAAAATATAAATTAATGATAACTAAAGTATTAAATTATTTATCTAGTGTTGATAGTATATTTGGAGATGTTACTTTATTATATTATTTTGGAAAGAAATTTGGAGTAATAGATAAAATTATTAAATATGATAATAATGATGATACTTTATATAATATTATGAATGAATATGGAGAATTAAGTGAAGATGCTATTAAAAGTACTTTGGAATTAGCACCAAATGAAGTTTTTTATTATAATGCTGTTAAAAAGATGATGATGGATACTATATATGGTAAAGATAATAATAATAATAATGAATATATATATGATGAGACACCTATAGAACCCATTGGCTCGTTATATAAGCCGGATGAAGATAGCAGCGGCACACAGCATACATCTGTATCTAATGATGAAGATAATGATAATTCCAAAGAGGAT
>OIZT01001475.1_pt1 | contig 10582 bp, 7 predicted proteins | sample 1588611 | NCBI WGS metagenome assembly OIZT01 (sample SAMN03283278) | human gut metagenome | biome: human-associated habitat; material: feces | host: Homo sapiens | place: Peru | collected 2012
GGAACCAACAGCGCGGCGGCGATCAAAGTCAGGATAATACTCCTTTTTGTCATAGTATTTTTTTTAGTTATGATTTATTATCAATTCACTCTGTACTTGTAAAGCACGGAGACCGGATCATCGCAGATTCCCTCATAGGAACGGACAAGCGAGTCATCAGAGAACGAGTAAACATAGAGACTTCCTTTCTTGTCACCGGCTCTTGATGGATTGTAGGTCACGACATAAAGAAGATCCTCTCCATCATCTCCCTTGCCACGTCCTTTGAAGTTGGTGGCGATGTCACGGATCTGCTCTCCGGCAGGAAGCGTGATCGTCGGCTTGGTGGCCGGGGCGCTGATCAGGGACCATCTGTAGATGGCGTTCCCGAAGGTGTAGTAAACATCAGCCGAGTGCTTGGTGTTCACGAACTTGCTGTTCTCGTCCATCTTGAGGTCAGACGTGGTGAAATCCACCGACGCTCCCCAGGTCTTGAATGTCGCCGTTCCACCGACTCCGTCCGTGCAGCGAATCATATAGTTCTCCGGATTGGCGTTGTTTCTGAAAAGGATGTAGAGTCCGTTTTTCTTGGAAGTCCTCATCGTGGCCATATTCACGACAGAATAGCCCTTCTGCGAGTAGTAGAACACGCCCGCGGAGGCGCTTCTCCTGATGCACAGGGTGTCGTCCGTGTAGTAGATCGTGGTGCGGACGGATTCGGTTGTCGGCATAGTTCTGGACAGTCCTCCGAAGACCCTGGTCATCGGCTTGATGTCGGTCATGTCGGTGTAGTTTCCAAGAAGCATGTCGTAGCGGTAGATGTGGGAGTTGTTGCCCAAAAGGAAGGCCGCGAAGCCGGATGTGTTGGCGATCTCGCCGCCGAAGGCCTTGAACGAAGACCCCGCTCCGGCCATTCCGGCTTTCTGGAAAAGCTGGAATGTCTTTGCCTCCATGTGCCACATGGTGCTACGCTCATCGTTCGTCGCGATGAGAATGCCTGAATAGTCAACCTTCTTGACAGTAGCGTTGGACATGAACAGGGCCACGCCGTTCTTGAGCGTCTGCCCGGGATTGATGGAAGAGAACACGTCCGGGAACACCTCGCGTTCCCCGGCGGCGCTCTCCTCCGATGTCAGGGTCTTGACGAAAGTCAGGCTGCCGTTGCCGGCCTTGTCGTTGCTCAGGATGGCGACACCCTCGTCATAGCCGGAATTGACATTCAGCGTGAAGTACTTGTAAGACACACTCTCCCCGTTGTCAAGACGCAGGCGCAACAGGAAAGTACCGATCTTGGAGAAGGTGTAGTCGATGGTCGGCGAAGTGGAGAACTTCTCGACCGTTCCCGGCTTGAAGAGGTGGTCGGCTATCGTCTTTCCGTCGGCCGGCTGTCCATAGGTCCACTCGAATTTCACATCAAGGCCGCTTTTCACAGTGAGGCCTTCGTATTTCAGCTCGACTCCAAGATTGGCGTTGATCGTGTCCGAAGCCGCAACGACTTCGATCGGTTCCAACTCCAACGAGCCTCCCTCATCGATCTTCCAGCATGACGGAAGTACGAAGAGCAGGATGGCAAGCGAGAGTACGCAGTATTTTAGATTTCTCATAATGCTCTGTCAATAATTTAGTTAAGAAAACCGTATTTGCCGCTTCTCGGATCCCCCCAGCCAATCAGCGCGTTGATGTTCACACTCTCCGTTCCCATCGGCTCGAAGTTAGGGTCGTCCGGATGATCCTTGTAGTACTGCTCATAGTACTCGAAGAGAGGACAGAAGACCTCGGAGGCCCAGGCCGCCATGTAAGTCTGGCGCCAGAACCTTGTCATCTTGAAGTTGTCGGCGTTCGGCTCGGCGTCAAGATTCTCGCCATAATGCGCGACACAATACTCATAGAAGGTAGGGTTCGTCTCGGCGGTCTTATGGTAGAACTCCAGGAGCTTGCGGAACTTGGAAGGATAGAAGTTGCCAAGGTCGTAGTCCCAGCCGGCCGGCTTGCTGGAAGCAGGCCTCCACCATATCGGGCAGGCCGGATCGCCGTCGTTGACATAGAGCTGGAACTCCGGAGACATGACCGTGGTGTTGATCGTGTCCGCCGGAAGCGGCTCGAAATTCCCGTACGGCACAAGTCTCAGGTGCACCCTCACATAGCTTCCGCCTTTCATCTCAGGCTGACGCTTGAGTCTCACATTGATGGTCGTGGAAACCTCTCCGGCAGGGATCACACAGTCCTCCACCTCAAAGTCGACACCTTCCCTGGCGGAGATCACAGGGTACTCCACGCCTCCGAAAGTCAGCACCGTGCCGGCGGGAGTGTCCACGCTCTCCACCTTGAACGGCCTGTCCACATCGGACACGTTGCCCATCACATAGACATTGGCGGCTACATCAATCTCATCCGTGGACAGCAGCGCGAAAGACTTCATGATGGTCTGGATCCTGTCCTGGAAATAGATGTGGTCCTTCTGGCCGGTGTCATACATCACCCATGTCCCGTCGCACGAGGCAAGGAACGGAAGGCAGGCGATCAATGAATATATCAATCTTTTCATCTTTGTTCCATTTTTAGTTTAAATCTCAATATCCTTTCTGGATTCCCATTCTTCATCAGGGACAGTCAGCATGTAGGTGGCGGCGGCATCCCCGGGCAGCACTTTGCCTGAGACCGTCAGGATGTCCTTCCGCTCCATCTTCATATCGAACCAGGTGAATCCCTCACAGTAGAACTCGCGTTTCCTCTCTTCGAAAAGGAGATCCTTGGTAAGCGCCTCGCCGGACTCCTCAAGAGTCTCACGGCCTCTGGATTTCAGAACCTTGTCAAAATATTCCTTGGCCTTGGCGGGATCCTTCGTGATGTTCACCTCAGCGATGATGTAGTACAGCTCCGGGAGACGGATGACATCGTAGCCGAGTATGGACTTCCCGTTGTAGGTGTTGTTGCCGGCGATGAATATGCTGTTGACCATCTTGCGGCAGGCCGGGATGGCCGGGTCGAACCATGCTGAAAGCCTGTAGTCGGTGCTGGCGCCCGCATTCTTCTCATAGAGGACGGCATAGTCGGTGGCCAGCTTCAAGGCTGAAGCGCCGACCGTCTCGGCCAGGGAGAGTTTCTTCATCATCGCTGTCTCATCATTGACAAAGAGTCCGAAGATCGTCTCGTGAAGGTCAAGGGTTCCGTTGTCCGGCTGCACGAAGGCGCTGACCGGACGGAAAGAGAACTTTCCGCTGGAGATGACCTTCTCGGCATATTTCTCCGCATTGTCAAGGTCGTTCCTGCTCCAATAGACCTTCGCGGTCAAAGCCTGCACCGCATACAGGTTCATGTGCGCTATTCTCGCGTCCGTGAAGGAGTTGGCAGTCTTGTTTCGTTCAGCAGGAACGAGTGTCTCGTCCTCGGCGAGATATTTCTCAGCCCTTCCGAGATCCGAAAGGATCGCATCATAGACCTTGTCATAGGAGTCAAAATCCTTTATGTCAAAGGAATATTTGGTGACGTAAGGAAGAACCTGCTTCTTCACGGCATCCTGCGCCCAATAAGGAGGACCGAAGAGCTTGAGAAGCTCGAAATGCGTCAACGCCCTCAACGCCAGCGCCTCACCGAGGTAAAGGCCGGAATGCCTGTAGGTGTCGATGTCGTCCTCGGCATGCTCGATGATGTTGTTGATGTGGTTGATGGCGGCATAGGCGGATTTCCAGATCTCCCTCTTCGTCGCCGAGGCTCCCTGGGTGGTCATCTCACCTTCTGCGAGTTCTGAATATTTATAGTCAGTCGTCGTGAAGTTCTGGCTAAGCACCTCCGGAAGCAGATAGAAGTTCTGCCCGTACAGGTTGCTGCCGGTCAACTCGTTATAGACGCCGTAGAGTGCGTCCTCATATTCCTCCGCCGTCTCGAACATGTTGATCTTCTCACCCTTAGGATGCACGTCAAGGAATTTGGAGCACCCGCCGGCAAGGACCGCCGCGGCGGCTATGATTGTCATGAATATTGATTTGCTTTTCATTGTCTGTCCTCCTTATTAGAATGTCGGGCGGAAAATCAGGTTGATTCCGCGGCAGTAAGGATAATCGGTTCCCCTCTCGAACCTGACGGTGGAGATGTGCGCTATGTCAGACAGTCCGAAGCCTATCGCAAGTTTGCGGAGACCGAGCCTCGTGATCGCCTTAGGAGCGAAGTCGTACATCACCTGAATGCTGGAGATGTACAGCTCGTTACGCTTCTCGACGAATCTTTCGGAGTACTGGGAAGAACTGCTGGATGTGCCGATTCCAAGGAAACGGGTGTGGTCGCCGGGCTGCTTCCACCTGTCGGTGAACACCCTGCGGTCCACGTTGTAGTCAAGGTCGATGTTCTCCACCTTGTTCTTAAGGGTCGAGTTGTAGTAGTCCGAGCCGAAAGTGTAGGAAGTGGCCAGACTGATGGAGAAACCCTTGTACCTCACGGTGTTCATCCATGAGCCCTGAAGGATAGGGTTCGTGTTTCCGACAGCCACTCTCTCGCTCTTGTCGTACATGAAGGTATATTCACCGTTCTTCTTGATGAATATCTCCTTTCCGGTGGCAGGGTCGATTCCCGCCGAGCGCATCGCGTAGATGTCGTACTGGGAGCCACCCTCCACGAAGAGGATATTCGGCTTGGAGGAGTCGTAAGGGTTGTCGATGTCATTCTTGAGACCCTGGGAGATCTTGCGGATCTGGTCCATGACATGGCCGCCGGTCAGCGTCATGCTCCAGAACCAGTCCTTGTTGCGGATGATCTGGGCGGAAAGCGAAAGGTCGAGACCTTTGTTGTTGAGCTGGCCGAAGTTCACGTTCATTGATGTCGTGCCGACAGAAGGCGGCAGATTGACAGACATCAGCATGTCGTAAGTCGTGTTTGAATAATAATCAAACGACAGGTTGAAGCGATTGTCAAGGAACGCGGCAGTCAGGCCGAAGTTGTTGTTCAGAGTCCTTTGCCATTTCAGGTCAGGGTTGCCCATCTGCTTAGGGAGGGCACCTATTCCTGAGACATACTGGTACTTGGAATCGTACTGATAAACTGTACGGGCCTGATAGTAGTCAAATGAGACTGAACCGGTGTAACCCAGTGAATACCTAAATGTCAACGTGTTGACCCAAGGAAGATTGCCCTTGATGAATTTCTCGTTGTGGAGGTGCCAGCCTGCTCCCAGCGCCCAGAACGGGGCGAAACTGTTGTTGGAGCCGAACTTCGAGGAGCCGGAAGTCCTGTAGGATCCGTCCACGAAATACCTGTTCCAAAGGCTGAAGTTGGCGTTGACGAAGAAACCCACCGAGGTGGCTACCCTGTCGGATCCGGTCGGATGGCCGGAAGGGTAGGTCAGAGCGAAGGACAGGTCGGACAGCTCGTCCTTGATGAATCCCTTCGCAAGGAAGGAGGCATTCTGCCGGCGGCTGTACTGGATGTTGCCACCGGCACTGACCCTGAACATAGAGCCCCTGGTGTCCAATGACTTACCATAGTTGACAACAAGCTTGCCGTCAGTGCTCAGGCCGTTACCGGTCGAGAGGATGTACTGTCCCCTGTCGTTGAGCTGGCTGTTCTGGTACTTGGCCCTGTCCGGGGAGTCGTATTTGTCCGAACGGTTCCATGTCAGGTTCAGGTTGGCCTGACCTGTGACATAGAATTCCTTAGTGATGTTCCATCTACCTGAAAGCGAGTTGGTCCACGACTGGTTCTGGCTCTTGCCGAAACTTGAGAGCGTGGCGTCGTACAGAGGGTTGGCCGTCTTGTAGGACGAAGTGCTGAGCGGATTGAAATAGTAGCTCTTGATGTAGTTGCCGTCCTCGTCCGTCATCGGGTTGTACGGATTCATCCTGGAGTACTGGGTGTAGCTTCCGTACGGAGAGTCAACACTCTTGTTCAGGGAGAAGCTGTTCTTGTAGGAAAGGGTCAGCTTGTTGCGGAGGTGATAGTTGATGCTGAAGTTAAGACCCAGATTCCTTCTGTTGTCGCCCTTCATGACTCCGTAAGTGTCTCCGAAGTTGGCGTTCGCCCGGAACTCCAGCTTCTCGCCCCTGGAGCTGAGCGCCAGGGAATGGGTGTGGCTGAACGGCACACGCAGCGGAGCGTGGAGCCAGTCCGGATTGACACCCTTGCGGATAAGCTGAAGCTTGTAGTCGTAAGCCTCGTCCATGGAGCCGTCAGCCGTGTCATACTTGCCCGCAAGCCTTTCTATCTCAAGTTTTTCAGCGGGACTACAAAGGTTGAAGGAGCTGAGATCCGGCACGCTGAACCTCGGCACAAAGTTGTAGCTGAGCCTGAGCTTTCCTTCCTCCGAGCGTTTTCTCTCGACGACGATGACACCGTTGGCTCCCTTCTCACCATAGAGGATGGTGGCGGATGCATCCTTAAGCACATCGATTCTCTCGATGTCGAACATGTCAAGGTCGTAGAGTTCCTGGATGCTGATCTCCACACCGTCCAGCACGATGAGAGGGTTGTTCACGCCCTCCTCGCTCTCATTGGAAATCAAGGTGTTGGATCCACGGATAAGGATGGACGGCACAGCGTTCGGGTTGGATCCCGCGCTGTTGTTCTCCACCAGCACCATGCCCGGGGTAAGGGAGGCAAGACTCTGCATCAGGTTCGTCGAGGACACGGCGATCAGCTGGTCGCCGCTTATCGTAGTGGCCGCGCCTGTGAAGGTTTCCTTCGTCTGGGTGTAGAATCCATTGACCACCACAGCATCGAGGCTGGAGGTCTTCAGCTGCACGTTAAGCCTCGTCGAGGAGCTGACATTGAATTCCTTGGACTCGGTTCCGATGAATGAATATATCAGGATGTCCGACTTGCCGGGGCTTCTCCGAAAAGTGAGTGAATAATTACCGTCCGCATCGGCGGAGGTTCCGACAGATGTGCCCTTGACGAGCACATTGGCTCCCGGGAGCGGCTCATCGTGGTCGTCCGTAATCCGTCCCTTGACGGTGATCCGTGGGTTGCCCGAGGTTCCGGAAGCGCTCTTGCCCTGATTGTTCTGGGCCAGTGCCGAATCCGCGAACCCTGTGACAGCCACAGCGGCGCACAAGGAAAGAACCAGAGTCCTAAGCCGACAGCCGGCTTTCTTCGTCAATTTACCTGATTCCATAAACATTGAATAAGATGAATAAAAATTCGTTGAGCACCCCTTTTATTGACCTGCAGAAAGTTGTAAAAGGCCTCTCAACTTCGTAGGTCGGCAAATATATGTAAATTAATATTCAGAAACAACCCGGCCGCATCCCTATTTCTTGGTATTTTGGAGAAAAATTGGTCTATCACGAACCATACCGCGACCCTGAGGGTGTCGCGCGACACTCTCAGGCAACATTTCCGGCAATTCCTGCCTAAGTAATCCTTAAAAAGGCAATGCTACTTGCCGTAGCGAAGAAGTATCGGATCGTAGGCGTCGATGCGGCGGTCACGAAGGAACGGCCAGCCACGGCGGACATATTCAGTGCGCTCCAGGTCGATGTCCACAACCTTCACGCCCTCCTCATCGGTGCCGAACTGCGCAAGGATCTCCCCCTGCGGCCCCGTGGCGAATGAATATCCCCAGAAATCAAGTCCGATCGTGCTGCCGGAAGGATCCTCCTCGTGCCCCACACGGTTCACGGTGATGACCGGCAGGCCGTTGGCGACGGAATGCCCCCTCTGGACAAGCTGCCAGGCCTGCCGCTGGGTCTGCTGCTCCTCCTTGGAATCCGTCCCCACACCGCCGATCGCCGTAGGATAGATCAGCAGCCGGGCTCCGTTCAAAGCCATGATCCTTGCGGCCTCAGGGTACCACTGGTCCCAGCAGACCAGCACGCCGAGGCTCCCCACCGAAGTCTGGATAGGCCTGAAGCCCAAGTCCCCCGGCGTGAAATAGAACTTCTCGTAGAAGCAAGGATCGTCAGGAATATGCATCTTGCGGTACTTGCCGGCGATGCTGCCGTCCTTCTCGATCACGACAGCCGTGTTGTGGTAAAGTCCCGGAGCCCGCCTCTCGAAAAGCGAGAGGACAAGCACGATCCCGAGCCTCTTGGCCAGGTCGCCGAAATATTCGGTGGATGGTCCTGGAATCGTCTCCGCAAGGTCACAAAGCGAGGCATCCTCGGTCTGGCAAAAGTAAACCGAGTTATGAAGCTCCTGAAGCACAACAAGTTCTGCCCCTTTGGACGCACATTCACAGATGTTCTCCGTAAGTTTGGCGATGTTCGCCTTTATGTCTGTCGTGCAGCTCTGCTGCACCATTCCCACTTTCAAGATGCTCATGATGATGTTCCTTTACTGGTCGCGCCACCTCCACATTCGGCGGCCACAACCTTGCAAAGTTAGCAAAAAAACATCAAGAGTACTAAAAATCCCTGTCATCAGCCGTGATGCTCTCAATCTCGGCGCTCTTCCCGGCATATTTCAGGAAATAGACCGTCACTGCCGTGTAGAACACCGTGTAGGTGAAGACGAAGACCGACAGCTGCCAGTACTGGGTGAAGAAATAGGAGGCAAGCGCGAGGATGCCGACGAGCAGGGCGGACACAAAGATCCACGTCACCCCATTGTTCCGGCACTTCCCGAACTCTTCCGCCGTGCAGTTGACTTTCAGTTTATGAATATATTCCTTCCGCTCGAAGGCGAACACTACCGTGTAGAGAATCAGCTGAACTACATAGAATGTGAAAAAGCAGTAACAAATCCCGCGGCCGACAGCGTCATGCTCGATGAATATGAAGTATACGGCCACAAAGAGCAGGATAGGGATGACATTCAGCAGGATAGGGATCCTGCGCACGAGCCTTGAGTTCAGCAGAGCCAATGTGGCGATCGTGAAAAGCAGGGCTTGCGAGGAGCTTATCACCAGATTGCCGATCGAGAAGAACTTCTCGGTCGGTTCGGCAACGCCCTTGAACAGCAGTCCGGCAGTCATCAAGGCGATGATGAGGAACGCGAGACCAAGGGTGATCCGCGCGCTGATGTACCTTTCGGGGCGGTAGAGTTTCCGGTTCATCTCCCGGAGGAACCGGCACATGCATAGCAGAAGAACAGCGTCCGTCATGCAAACCACAACGGATGTGAGGCAAAGCGCCATGTAGATCTGTTCTTCTGTTATCATCATTGAATACAATCCCTCTTCAGTAATCCTTAAAAAATAACTTGGTGATCTTTGATTGCCAACTAATTTTTTAACGCTTACTCAGTGGGAAGTCTAATGAAAGTATATAATGTTTCGGCAAGAATTCCACTAAGCTCCGGTTGGACAAAAGTACTCAACGATGCGGTAAGGTCAAAACAATGAGGGTGGTAAATTTCTTTAAGACATGAAATTTACCACCCCGTAAGCGTGATTTACCAACAGATTTACTATTCAGGCCGATTCGTCCCGCAAGTTTCCATGAACTCCGTCGGGGTCTGGCCGACAACTTTCTTGAAATGATGGTAGAAATTCTGGGACGTTCCGAAGCCGAGTCTCATCGCAAGAGCGTTCAACGAGACATCCGGGGTTGCCATGATTATCCTCTTCGCCTCTTCGATCCTCAGGTTGGCTCTCCAGACACGGAAGTCCTGCACCATCACATTCTGGAAGTACCAACGGAAGAACCGGGGATCCACACCGCTACGCTCGATGATGTAGTTTCTGTCACGTTCAGGGTTCAGGTAGTCCTTCAAGGCCACATATTCATCCAACGATGCCTTAAGCCTGCTCATGAGCTCCTCCGAATCGTTGAACTCAGAGTCCGACACCATCGTTTCCTGATCCGATTTCAGTCCGGCAGCCTCATCAGGAGACGATTTCACAGCAGGGAGATAGTAGTCAGAACGGATGATGTAGTTGATGAAGCGGCTGGCGAACCAGACGTAGAAGGCTATGTAGCAGCACATGAAGGCATTATATACCGGCTGCGGTACCGTAAGGGACAACAGTGCGGACACCCCGACCGTCAAGGCAGCGATAAAGCTGTTCCTCGCCCAACGGAGCGGCCGCTCATATTCCTCATCATAATAGTCTTTGACCTGCCTGACGAACTTTTTGTAGCATCTTAGGAACAACGCCGAGTAAAGAATAAGCTGGACAATGACAGCGGCGACCGCCACGCATGTGACTATCGGCGAGCCAGCCAACGAATCCACGACAAGAAAGCAGAGCGAACCGACGGCCACGAGAGCCACGTTGATCAATATCCTTCGCATCGTCACGAGAGATGGCCGGATCATCGTTATCAGCGTGAAAGTGAACAGCAAGGACTGAATGGACGCCGAGACGATCGTGGCGGCGGCTATGTCTTCGGAATCATTCAGTCCGTAGATGTTCAGCCAGTCAGGGACAGCAAGCAGAAAATAACTTGCGGCAAGTATCGCCCTTGCGAAACGGATCTTCCGGCTTTCCTCGTCCGGTTCAATCCTGACGAGAAGCAAGATGAAAGCCAGCGTGGTGATGGCCACGCCGGATGCGAAAGACAGGAGCAGGTACATGTCCATTGGCATTCTCTTCTAATAAATCATTTTACAAACTTACATAAAAAATCTGCGATTTTTACGCCCGCCCCATAAGAAAGAAACAGTTTTTTAGTAACATGAAAAAAAATAAGTTGCCTCAGATTAAGAGAATATTTTCGAGGATAGATCTATTTTC
>OIZT01001482.1_pt1 | contig 10542 bp, 10 predicted proteins | sample 1588611 | NCBI WGS metagenome assembly OIZT01 (sample SAMN03283278) | human gut metagenome | biome: human-associated habitat; material: feces | host: Homo sapiens | place: Peru | collected 2012
GTTTTAGTATCAGAATCATCATTAATATTTGTTACTTCATAAATAACACCACCAGTATCAATTATATATACTTTTTCATTAGCCTCAAATATATAACTAACTAATAATTCCTTATTATTTATGTTTATAAACTCTTGAATATTATCAAATTCACCACCAAATGGATACATATATTTATTTATCATACCATTTGGATATAAAATAATACTATATCCTGTATCATTACTATTTGTATTAAAAGCCAAACTAAAAGGATGCTTTTCTTCTCTTGTTTTATATTCTGGTGTATCAAAAATATTAAACATTTTATTATCATTTGAAATTATATATAGTGACAACTCTCCACATGTTGTAAACACCCTACTTTCACTAAACAGCAAAAATTCTTTTGCATCTTTTTTATCATATATTTTTTTTATATTCAAGTCATATGTTCCTCTATTTAGTAAAAAGACATTTCCTTCACTTGTCAAGCAAACTACTGTTATTCCACCGCAATCTGCCCCAATTGCTAAATACTTTGGTGTTTCATTCTCAATATTAACTTCTGAAACAGTACCATTCTTCTTTAAAAATAACTTATTATTTTCAATATAGTATTCACTATCTTTATCAATTGTAATTTTTTTATTTCTTTCATAATTACTATATTTCTTCTCTTGTTCAGATACATATAAATTATCATTTGATATATCATATTTTTTAGTAGTTAATTTTGAAAGTAATTCATTACTTTTTATAACATACAAATTCCATTCATTATTAATTCTAGCCTCAAAATAATAACTATCATCTATTTTTATTTCATCATATGAATAATCTGCAAGAACATCATTACTAGTTATCTTAATTATTCCGTATTTACCATTTTTATAATCAATAACTGCATCATCTTTTATTGAATACCAATTTGTTAAAAAAGGATAATATTCATTATAATAATCAAGATTAAAATCTTTTATTACATTACCATTCAAATCAACAATTCCATATTTTTCATTATCTATTGATTTAATATATAAGTATTTAACCTTGCCATCTTCATACATTGAAGTACCATTAATAGAATATGTTCCCACTACTCCTTTACCAACATTGTAAAGAATAAGTTTTTTATTATCATCTATACCGTATATACCATTAATATTATCATATATAGTCAATCCTTGTATTCCAACTCCCAAAGAACACTTATCATCTGTACATTTATATTCACTAATCTTTGTAAATCCTTCATCACTTTTATTACGCATACTAAAAGTAATTGTATCATTTACTTTTACAGCCATATAATTGCCATCTTCATTCTTATCAACTACATCATTATCTTTATTATTGTCATTATTATTTTTATTACTATCAGTATTTCTATTTATAATATAGAATACTATTCCTATTAATAATATAACTCCTAAAACTACTAATACAATAATTAATGTCTTATTACTTTTTCCTTTCTCTAAATTTTCTCTTAAATTATTTTTTTCTTCCATTTTCTACACTCCTTCCTATAATACATTATAACACATGATTAAGAATTTTTAACATAAAAAATAAAAAATGTATTAATAAAACACATTCTTTAAATATAAACCTTCAGGATTAGCAGTCTTACCCGCCTTAGTTCTATCTTCCTCATTTAAGATAGTTATAATTTCTTCACTTTTTCTTTTACCTTCACCTATTTCAATTAGAGTACCTACAATATTTCTTACCATATATCTTAAGAATCCTGTACCTACAAAAGATAAAGTAATTTTATTTAAATCTTTACTATCTCTAATTAAAATAGTTTGAGATATTGTTCTAATATAATCATTCTTTTCTTCATCTGTTTTAGTAAAAGATTTAAAATTATGTGTTCCTTCAATATATTTCATTGCACGTTCCATTTCTACTACATCTAATTTCTTATTATATTGATATACATAATTTCTTTCTAATGGATTATATTCCCCCATATTAATTATATATATATATTCTTTACCTAAAGCATTAAATCTAGCATGAAAGTCTTCATTTACATTTTCTATTTTTTTTACATAGATATCTTCTGGTAAAAGACTATTAATACCTTTCATTAATTTATCAATTGGAATATTAGTATCCATATCAAAATGAGCTTTCTGATTAATTGCATGTACCTTAGCATCAGTCCTTCCAGTTGAATGAACTTCAACTTTTTTATTATCATTAATTTGTTTTAATACTTTTTCAAGTTCCCCTTGTACAGTTCTTTCTTTTACTTGTTTTTGATAGCCACTAAAATTAGTACCATCATAAGATAAAGTCATTAAATATCTCATAAACTACCTCCATAAACAAAGAATTAAAATAATTATATTTATGCTAAGAAGAAAAGTATCAATGTATTTCCATTTATTTAATCTATAATTAGTTCTACTAATACCATAATTATATAACCTAACTTCCATAATATCTGATAATTCATCTGCTTTTTTTAAAGATAAATATATCATAGGTATAAATATATTAGATAAAGAAATAATCTTTGTTTTTAAATTTTTGTCAAAATCTACCCCTCTTAATCCTTGTGCTTTTATTATTCTTTCAGCTTGCATAGTTAGAATTGGTATAAATCTTAAAGCAAGTGTAATAGTAAGTGCAATATCATTTATAGGAAGAATTTTATTAAATATAGATAAAACTCTTTCTAATCCATAAGTAATTTCCATTGGTGCAGTAGTTAATGTAAGAATAGCACTTATTAATACTAAATAAACAATTCTAAGTATCATAAATATTGTATTAACTATACCTACTCCAAATATTAAATTAATTATAATTATAAATATAATAAATACTCTTAAAGTATAAATATTTTTTAAATATATTTTAACATCTATCTTACTAAGTAACATAATAATAACTAAATATATAAGTATTATACTAAAATCTATAAAACTATTACTAATAACTACAGATACAATCATTATAAATAAACATATTATTTTAAAAATAGGATTTAATTTATGAATAAGAGAATCTTTTAAATAATAATTACCTATATTATATTTGTTTATCATTTTTTATTTCCTCAACTAATTTATCTATATCCAAAGTCTTAGTAAATTTCTTATTCTTAATCTTATCACATCTATTTATAAAATTAATTATTGGAGGTACTTCCATACCACTTCTTTTTAATTTATCTATGTTATCTAATAATTTATCACTAGTTATATCTAAATTAACTTTGCCTTTCTTTAAAAGTAATATATTACCTTCTAACTTCATAACAAAGTTAATATCATTAGTTATTATTATTATAGTTTTATTATATTTTTCTTTTATTTTTTTAATTAACTCTACCAATTCATATATACTTTTATCATCTAAATATATAGTAGGTTCATCTAAAATAATTACCTTAGGATTTAAAGATAAAGCAATTGCAATAGCAAGTTTTTCTCTTTCACCACCAGATAATGTAAATGGATTTTGTTCTAAATAACTAAGAGGTAAACCAACCATTTTTAATGCTAAAGAAACTTGTTTATCTAATTTATCTAATTTAAATTTATTATTTTTTAATCCAAATTCTATTTCTTCTTTTACACTAGTAGTAAAAAATTCTTCCATTGGTTCTTGAAATACATATCCTACTTGTCTTCTTATATAAGTAAAATCTTTTGTATCACTATCTATTATATTACCTAAAACACTTAAATTACCTTTAGTAGGAAGAACTAAACCAAGCATTAAATAACTAAGTAAAGTTTTACCAGACCCTGATGATCCAATTAAATAAGTAATCTCCCCTTCTTTAAAAGTATAATTAATATTTTTTAATTTATCTAAATAACTAACATTATTAAACTTTATGGCCATAAATCCTCCATCAAATCAATAGTATTAGTATATATTTTATTTATAATATGTTCATTAATTAGTTTATTAGATAATTTAATAACAAAAGGTAAATCTAATTTCAAAGAATTAATTTTATTACTACTATAAACATCTTTAACACTACCATCTAAATATATATTACCATTATTTAATACAACAATTCTATCAGAATATAAAGTATTTTCTAGATTATGAGTAATCATAATAATAGTAAGATTTCTTTCTTTTTGATATTTTTTTAATATCTCTAACACATCTTTCTTATCTGATGGTGTTAATTGATGTAGTGCTTCATCTAGTATTAATATCTTTGGATTAAAAATAAGACTACTTGCAATAGCAACTCTTTGTTTTTCAGAATTAGTTAGGTTCCTAGGTTCAGAATATAATATATTTTCTAATTTGAATATTTTTGATACTTCATTAATAGCATTAGTAATATCTTCTTTATCATATTGTAAATTTTCTAAAGAAAAAGCTAAATCATCAATAACAGTTTCACTAACAAAATGATTATCAGGATTATCAAATACTACTCCTATTTTTCTTCTTATATCTTTTAAATAAAATGAATTTAAGTTATAACCATCTATATTTATATAGCCATCATATTTAATCAAACCAGTAAGTATTCTTATTAATGTTGTTTTACCACTTCCATTTGGACCAATAATACTAACAAAACTACCCTTTTTAATTTTTAAATCTAAATTATTAAATACTACTTTAGATTTATATCTAAAACATAATTTATCTATTTTAATTATATCTTCCATAAAACCACAACCTAATATTATTATAATAAATAAATATTAAAAAAACAAGTAAACAACATATATTTTACTTGATTTTATTAGTTTTTACTTTAACATTCTCTTTATTATTAGGTATATCTAATATAACTGGAGCATTTATATCTTCGATTAAAGAATTAATTTCATTTTTATGTTGTTCTTCATCTAATAATTTTAATACTTCTGTTTTCATACCTTCTAAAAATATAGAACAATGTATTCTAGCATAATCTGGAGTATTTAAAGTTAAGTTAATTCCATTTTTTTTACTACTATTTAATGATTCCATATATTTATTTAATTCTCCAATAATTAATGTTTTATATTTCTTTTTATTTTCAGCAGATAGTTTATTAATTAATTCATCTAACTCTCTTGCTCTAATAATTATATCTTCATGATATTTATTCTTATTATTTTCGTTAGTCTTTTCTTTACTTTCAGAAATAAGTTTATTATAGTTTTCTTCTTGTATAAGTTTTTCATCAAATTCTTTTAAATAGTTATTGGATTTAATCTCTTTACAAGTTTTAATTAAACCACATATATGAGCCATTAGTACTATTGCAATAATAGTATTAGGTAAGAACATAATAAAGCTAGCTATAGGTAAAATATTAAGATTTATGAGTTTAACAGTTAAAATCATAGCAGCAAGACAACATAAAGAGTTACCAAAAATTGTGAAATTAATATTTTTATAAACTCTAATTAAATTCTTTCTAAAGATATTTTTAAATCCTTTATTCATATTATCTCTTTTTTTACTAACTTCATCAGTATAATTCTTAGCTTTATTAAATAAATAATCTAATCTTAAATCTATTTGTTTATTTTCTTCTTCATATCCTAAATCATCTGAATCACATATAATATACTTAGTAATAGTAGCATCATCATTTAATACACCATAATAATAACTAATATCATCTCTACCACAATATATAATTTTCTTATTATCTACTAGTTTATTTAATTTCTTTAGAAAATTACTTACAGTAACTTCATGAGAGTTAACTATAAATTTATCATTTTTTCTATTTCTATAAACAAAAAATTTCTTATCGTATTCAAATTCCATAAATATTATCTCCTTTTTAAGTAGTTTTTATTTTATCACAATAACATAAAAAAACAAGCGTGATTTATACTTGTTTCATATCTATATATCATATACATAATTAGTAGTAAAAGTAAGTTCTATTTTAGTAGGATTACCTGCATCAATTGATAATATCTTCATTTTAATATTTTTATATTGAAACTCAGCATTCTTTTTTATTTTATTACTATCTAATTCCTTTAACCAACCTACAAAAGTTTTAGATTTAATATTAGGTACTTCCATATTTTCTAAATAATTATTAAAGAAATATTTTACTTCAATATTAGGATTAATTTGGAAAGTATGTAAACCTATTTCTACAACATTTTGTGGTAAATCATCATATTCATCATATATTTCTCCGACTAATTCTTCGATTATATCTTCTAGAGTAACTATACCTAAGAAATTATGATCTTCACTATTATCTACTACTATAGCCATATGCATTCTACTTTTTTGTATTTTATCTAATGCATAAGATAATTTTCTACCAGGAGTAATATATATAACATCTTTAATTAATGATTGAATAGATATTTTTTTATTATTTAAAATATCATCAATTAAATCTCCTTCATGAACTATACCAATTACTTTATTAGTATTTCTACATATAACAGGTATTCTAGAATATTTTTGACTTGATATAATATCTCTAATAGTTTGTTCGCTAGCATCATCATATAAAAATATTACATCTTCTTTTTTTAACATAACACTAGATACTCTTTTATCATCAAAACTAACAGCATTTTGAATAAGTTCACTTTCTCCTTGATTAAGTACACCCTCATACTCAATAGTTTGTACTATTTCTAATAATTCATCTTCAGTAGCAGTTATTTTCTTTTCATTCTTATTAAACTTATTTTCAAACTTTTGAACTAGTTTGGTAATAGGAAACATAATATTAACTAATACTGTAAATATTGGAGTAACTTTATACATTATATCTAAAGCATTATTTTTACCAAAAATTTTAGGAGTTATTTCTCCGAACATTAAAATAACAATAGTCATTATAATTGTAGCATATGCTACTCCAGAAGAACCTAAACTTTTAGAAAATATATAAGTAGCAAGTGAAGTAGATAAAATATTAACAATATTATTAAATATAAGTATTGTTGTAACAGTTTCAGAATACTTTTTAACTAATCTATATACTTTAATAGATTTTTTATCTCCTTTTCTTGCTTTTGCTTTAATTCTAATTATACTAACCGAAGATAAAGCTGTTTCAGTCATTGAACATAATGCTGAAATACCAATTAAAATTATTAAAATAAAAATATACACTAACAAGTGGGGATCCACTTAAATCACTTCCTCTAAATTGTTCATTAATGATGTATTATCACATACACCTAATTTTTTTTCATTAAAATTTTCAACCAAATAGTTTTTATTTAATTTTATAAATGTAGATTTATTATAATTATAACTATAATAATTATGATTATAACTTATTAATACAAAGTATTTTTTATTAATACTATTTACATATAAATTATTTATTTCTATATTATCATCAGGATAATATTTATTAAATAATTCTTTATATATTAATCCTAGCTCTATAGATTTAATATTTTTAATAGGTAATAATTCCATAGTATCAAGTAAAAAATTATATATATATTCTCCTTCGTCACTAATTTTAATATTATTATCTATTAATACTTCATTATAATTATCTTTAATATATCCTATTTTTTTATCTAATTTTATATCATCATTATAATTAGAAAAATATCTAGTTTTAAATAAACATTCAATATATTTTACATCTTTAGTTAAGTCTACAATTAAAGTATTTTTATCTATTACTAATTTATTACATAAATAATTCTTATCGTTAACACTAACTATATCTGATTTTATATTATATAAACTACATAAATATAAATATATTTTAGTATAACTAACATTATTAGCATAACCTTCCTTTAAGGCACCCCAAATATTATTAACAATACCAATTTTAGATAAATCAAATGTATCATTATTATTTAGTATGCTAATATCATAACCAATATTCTTACCTATCATAATATATAAATATTTGGCTAATTCTATATCATTCAAATTTCTTGGAATATTACTTGTTATTTCTTTTATTACTTCTTCACCTTTAACAAAAGTGTCATAGTCTACATAAATATATCCATCTTTATTATTTATAGATTCAGAATACAAATAATCTTTACCATTAATAATAAAATAATTAATTATATCACTATTAACTTTTTTTATATCAATATTAATATATTTAATATTTTTTTCTTTTAATATATCTATATCCGACATACTCTTAATAGTAAGAACCATATCTTTTCTATTCATACATTTTCACCATAATAATTATATAATATTTTTTTAAAAAAATAAAGTAAATACACTACAAGTTTACTTTTTATCTAATTGCAGTATTTACTTTAATATATCCTTCTAATTTTTTACCCATCAAAGCATTTTGATTACTATTATCTTCTTCAAGCCATAATCTAAATTCATAAGAATAAGTTTTGCCTAGATTTGCTGATGGTACTGTAGTTGTTGATAAAATTAAAGAATCAGCAGTTACTCCAGAAAAATTGCCTGACTTAATTGTCGTAGTAGTGCCATCAACAGTTTGAAGTAAACTATATTTAAGACTACTAACACCAGTTAATGCAGAATCTATTTTTAAATCAATTAAAGATATTTGAAATGCTACTTCACGACCAGATAATGTTGTTGAAGGTGTAACAGTAAAAGTTGTTTTTTCTGAGCGTTCTTCAACATCTGAAGCTAAAATTGGTATTCCTACAGTAGTACCTATATTTGAACTATTAGTAAATACTACTGCCGTATCTATATTATCTGAAAAAGTTTGTACATTATTAAATGATGTTACTGCATTATCAAAAGTATACCAAGCATAAGAAGTGCCAAGTAATATGACGATTAAAACAGTAACCGCAAATGATAAAATTATAAGTAATCTTTTAAAGGTCACAATATCACCCCTTATACCTACTATTCCATTAATATCATAGCACATTTTTTACTGAATATCAATTACTTTTTTTAAGATTATTTTGCATTAACAACTTCGAATAAGTATTTTCCTATTGTAATTCCTACAACTAATGAAAATATTAAAACAAGAATTATTATTATAATCATCTTTGTTTTATTGTTTTTCTTTTTTTCTAATTCCTTACCCATTTTTCATTCTCCTTCTAAATAAAACTCTAATAATATAGAGTTAATTGTTTAATAATTTTTTTATTGTTCTAACCATTTGATATGAATAACCCATTTCATTATCATACCAAGCAATTACTTTTACTAGTTGTTTTCCATTATACTCTACAATATTAGTAAGTAATCCATCAACCATTGCACCACAACTAGATGATATAATATCTGATGATACAATAGGATCAATAGTAAATTTAATTGTTTCATTTTGATTATTTTTAAATGTTTCATTAATTTCTTCAACAGAAGTGTTTCTAGATAATTCTAAACTTAAATCTATTAAAGAACCATCACTAACAGGAACTCTCATTGCTCCACCAAGTAACTTTCCTTCTAAACTTGGTAATACTTTTCCAATTGCTTTTGCAGCACCTGTTGAAGTAGGAATAATATTCATTGCACTTGCTCTTCCGCGACGCTCTTTAATATCTTTTTTATGAGCAACATCCAAGTTTACTTGATCATTAGTATAAGCATGTATTGTAGTCATAAATCCTTTTATGATACCAAAGTTATCATCTACTAATTTTAGCACGGGTGCAAGACAGTTAGTAGTACATGAAGCTGCACTTACTATTTTATCACTATCATCTAAGATATCATCATTTACATTATAGACAACGGTCTTGACATTTCCTTTACATGGAGCACTTACTAATACCTTTTTAGCTCCTGCAGTAATATGCTTCATAGCGTCTTCTTCTTTAGTAAATTTTCCAGTACATTCAAATACTAGATCTATTCCAAGTTCTTTCCAAGGTAAATTTGTTGGATCTGTTTCTTTGTATACTCTTATTTTTTTACCCTCTATTATAATGTTTTCTTCATCATAAGTTATTTCTTTATTATAGTTACGATGATTAGTATCATACTTAAGAAGATAAGCTAATTCTTCTGGTGTACTTAAGTCATTGATGGCTACTATATCAAAATAATTATCTTCCTCCATTAATCTAAATACTAGTCTTCCTATTCTTCCAAAACCATTAATTGCTATTTTCATTTTATCCTCTTCTTTCTTAATCGTTAGCATAATTATCAAAGTATCCTTGTATTAATATTACAGGTGTTCCTTTATCTCCTGAACCACTAGTAAGGTCACATAATGAACCTACTAGGTCTACTATTCTTCTTGGGGTTGTTCCTAAGCTCTTATTTTGGCCTACTAGATTTGATTCTTTTTTCTTTATCTCTTCTTTCATGGCTTCGTTAAGAGCATCTCCTCTTAAATTTGATAAAGTATTATCGGATACATATTTTAGTTTTATCTCATTTGGAGTACCCTTTAATCCATCTGTATATGCCGGTGATACTACAGGATCCGCTAATTCCCATATTTTACCTACTGGATCTTTAAAAGCACCATCACCATATATTAATACTTCTACTTTTTTACCTGTTTCTTCAAACATTCTTTTCTGAATACCTAAAACTAAATCTAGGCCATCTTTAGGAAATAGTTTTAATTTTTCATCAGTACTCTTGTTTGAACCTAATAGTCCATATTCAGCATTGTAA
>OIZT01001483.1_pt1 | contig 10529 bp, 13 predicted proteins | sample 1588611 | NCBI WGS metagenome assembly OIZT01 (sample SAMN03283278) | human gut metagenome | biome: human-associated habitat; material: feces | host: Homo sapiens | place: Peru | collected 2012
GGTGGAGTAGCTAATGAAAATGCACCAATGTGGTATTATACAAATAGTTCATTAGAGAGGTCAACTGGAAGTTTCATTTGGTGGTCTTTGTCGCCTCTGTACTGGAATGGTAGCGTTTCGCGCGTTTGGAATGTTGATGGCTCGAGTTATCCTGGCGATTTGCTCTACAGCTACGTGGGCCATGTGAACGGTGTCCGTCCCGCCATTTCTCTCAAAACTTGTGCACTCTGGACTAGTGGAAATGGAGCACCTGAAACACCATACGAAATAAGTACTACAAGTGGATGTTGAAAGAACAGGATAAAAAAAGCCTGTGAAAACCCTTTCACAGGCTAGCAAAAAAACCGGCGTGAAAATGCCGGCAAGCAGAAATTTAATTTTGGTATAACGTGCAAGTTGCACTTTATATAGGGAATAAACTATTACAGTGGGAGCTCCTTTTGGCTTATGTGCTTTGGTGGTCTTTGTCGCCTATGAACTGGAATGGTAACAATTCGAACGTTTGGAATGTTAATGGCTCGAATAATCCTGGCAATTTGAACAACAACAACGTGAACAATGTGAACGGTGTCCGTCCCGCCAATTTCTCTAATACTTAAGTTAGATAATATTGTAAAGATATTATCTTGTATAAGATATAAATGTTAAAATAAAAACTCTACCAATAAATCTTATATAAAAAGATACTTAAGTTTAAGGAAGATCATAATTAATATTATTGAAGTTTTTACTATAGAGAAACAAGTTTATTTCCTAGGTATAAAACCTAAATACAATTTATTTTCAGTTTTAATATTTTAGTAATAGATTTAATATAAAATAATTTAAGTTTTATAAAGAATAGTAAATGTTTAAACGAACTTAAATTAATTAATGGTATGAAAAATTGTTAAAACATAGGAAATTAATAATTTATTAGCAGTATTAGAATAAATTGTATTATTTTAATACTGCTTTTATTTTATTAGTTAAGGAGTTGATAATTTAAGTTAAAAATTTTATTAAAAAAATAAGTATTAAAAAGAATGGTATTAGAAGTGAGTAAAGAAAAAAATAAAAGTTTAAAATTAGAATTTCCAAATACAGTTATTCTAATGAAAGTTGGTATTTTTTATCATGCATATAATCTAGATGCAGGAGTATTATCTTATATTATGAATTATAAATTTATTAAAGATAGTTGTGGTTTTGCACAAAATTGTTTAGAAAAAGTAGTTAGTGAATTTTCTAAATGTAAAGTTAATATTTATGTAGATGGTATGTTCTTTAATTTTGGAGATAATTATAATTTATATTTAGATTTATTTAAACAGAAAGTAAATTCTGATAAGTTAATTGATGATATATGTAATGATGTTAGAAACATCATTACATATGACATAGATTCTTATTATTTTATTAAAGAATTCTTAAAGGAGTATTATGGATAATTTTATTATTTTTAATAAAGTAAAATGGTTAATAAATTATACTGATACTTATATTTTAAATTCTTTTAATAAAGTTCATAATTCTATTAAGGTTAGACTTCAAGATAATTTATATGGTTTAATGGATAATTTAATAAGAAGTAGTGTAAACGTTGGAAATATAAGAAGTAAGTATCTAAAAGAAATGCTCATTAATATTTATTTGCTTGATTTATATATAGGAATTAGTTTAGAAAAGAAAATAATTAAAAAGAAAAGATTTAATAGTTTTGTTAATTCATTAAATGAATTAAAGAAAATGATTAATAGCTGGAGTATGAATGAAAAGAAGAAGTAGTTTATACGATAGTATGTTAGACTATAAAAAAATTAAAAAAATTTATAATAAGGTAAGAGTAACCACTAAGAATAAGAAAGAAGTTATAAGGTTTTCATTAAATTTAAATGAAAACCTTATGGATATTCTTACTAAATTATATAAAGGAAAGTATGTGTTTAATAACTATAGAATATTTTTAATAAGGGAGCCTAAATATAGATTAATAATGAGCGAATGTATAGAAGATAAGATAGTTAATCATTTATTAAGTGATGAGTTAATTAAATCTTTAGAAAGATGTCTTATTGATAATAATGTTGCTACTAGGAAGAATAAAGGAAGTAAACAAGCATATAATGAGTTTATTAAAGGAATTAATGAACTCATGTATAAAAGTAAAGATATTTATGTTTTAAAACTTGATATTAGTAAGTATTTTTATAATATTAATCATAAGATTTTAATGGATATGATTATGGAAAAGATAAAAGATAAAAAAGCACTTTATCTTTTAAAAGAGATACTTGATACTACTAACAAGAGTTATGTTAATAAAGAAATAAGAGAAGTTATTTATAAAGAGAAAAAAAGGATTAAATCTCTTAATATTAGTAAAGAAGAAAAAATGAAACTTTATAAAGAACTTGATAAGATATCAACCTATAAAGAAGGCTACGGCCTTCTTATAGGTAATATGTCTAGTCAAATTCTTGCTGTGTTTTTTCTTAATAAAGTTGATCACTTTTTTAAGGAAGTATTAAAGTGTAAAAATTATATTAGATATATGGATGATTTAGTTATTATTGATACTGATTATAATAAATTAAAAGAGTACAAGAAAATTATCACCAAAGAGATAGAAAAGTATGATTTAAAGGTTAATGAGAAGAGTAGTATTGTTAAATTAAGAAGTGGTGTTAATTTTCTTGGTTATAATTTTAAGGTAAATAAAAAGTTAATTATTAAATATAGAAAAGATACAATTAAAAGAATTAATAAAAAACTTATTAATTTATTTATATATGATATAAATTATTTGTTTAGAAGTTTTGGTAGTTATAAAGGCTACTTAAGTATGTGTAATACAAGTATTAAGAATACTTATCTAGACTAATTTATTTAACTCAAAATGGTGTGACACTGTCACACCATTTGGCATGGAACCATTACTTGAAAATTTTGCCATTGAATGAAATAGGCGAAATTAATTATTATATTAATGTTACAATAAGAGATAATTTAAGCATCAGAGCACTTGCAGAAAGAATAAAAAGTGACGAGTATGGTAGGTTATCACTAGAAACTAAAATTAAATTAAAAGAAAGTAAAGAAGTAAATGAGAAAGAAATGTTACCTGACACTATACTTGTACCATCTAGTAAACTAAAAGAGGAACTAACGGAAAAGGTGTTAGAAAACTTAATAATAGATAATATTTGTTATGTAATGAAACAGTTAAGTGAAGGGTACTCATTTCTTGATAAACAATATAAAATAAATATTGGTAACAACAAGAATTATATAGATATACTTATAGGCTTAATTTATAGTAGAATACTAACTTTATTCTAGTTTTTTTCTTTTATGTATTGTATAATATTGGCTAGGTGGTTTTATGTTTAGTGATTTTTTAAGTTATAGAGAAAGTGATGATATTTATTTTAGTGTTAAAAGGGGAGATTTTGTTACTTTTTTAGGTAAACTTAATACTCATATTTATAATAATGTAATTTATAAAAATTCTAATAATTTTATGATGGTTAATTATAATAAGATTAGTTCTAAGAATTATGTGGATAAGCTTTATAGTTTGATTAAAGTTGCTTCTTATGATTTTATTGATTCTTTTGAAACTGAAACTGTGTTTACTGAACTAGGGTACAATTTAGAGAGTTTAGGTATGAAAGTAAATGATATAAAGGATAAGGTAAGTAAGTTATCTAGTATTCTTAAATTACCTCTTAATATAAGTCCTTATAGTTTATCAAATAGTAAGAAGGCTCTTCTGTTAATCGGGTGTTCTTTAATTAGTGAACCTAAAATGATAGTGATAGATAACTTATTAGAAGTACTTGATAAAAGTGATTATGAAATAGCTTGTAAAGTTTTAAAGGAATATGTAAATAATGAAAATATAGTACTTAATTTTACTAATAATGTAGAAGAGAGTTTATTAGGTAATTTTGTGTATGTTTCAGATGATAAGAAAATAGTGATGTCTGGAAAAACTATGAGTGTTTTAAATGAAGAAAAGATTATGAAGAGACTTGGTATTAATTTACCATTTATAGTTCTTTTAAATAAGTATTTAATAGATTATAATCTTATAGATAATTATATTTTAGACTACACTTCATTAGGGGGTGCTTTATGGAAATAGAGTTTGTTAATGTAACATATAAAGAAAATATTTGTACTCCTTTAGAAGTAACATATTTAAATAATGTAAATCTTAAGTTTGAAGCTTCACTTATATATACAGTGATAGGTTCTTCAGAAAGTGGTATAAGTAAATTACCTCTTCTTATTAATGGAGTAGGAAAGCCTACAATGGGATATGTAAAAACTTTAGGTTTTATTAATAATGGTAAATATATAAGAAATATAAATAAACTTAGAATGAATATTGGATATCTTCCTGGTAATCCTAATGACTTTTTAATAAGTAAAACTGTAAAAGATGAATTATCTTTTGGACTTAAATATTTTAAGTATAAGTTAAATAAAAAGAGTATTAGAATAAATGAAGCACTTAAGTTAGTAAATTTAAGTGAAGAGTATTTGAATAAAAGAATTAGTGAATTATCAATGAGTGAAAAGAAAAAAGTAGCTCTTGCAAGTACTCTTATATTTAATCCAAGTGTAATAATATTAGATGAACCTTGGCTTTTCTTAAATAAGAAAGATAGAACTAATTTAAATAATTTAATTTTAAAACTTAAAAACTCGTATAAAAAGACAATAATTATTCTAACTAAAGACTGTGATGAAGCATATGAAGTAGCAGATAAAGTAATGCTTTTTGATAGAGGTTCTTTGGTTAAAGAAGGAGATAAATGTGTGCTAGAGGATATAGATGGTTTAGCAAAAATAAATGTAGATGCGCCAGATATAGTGAAGTTTATAAATGAATCTAATAATATGGGTGCTAATCTTACGTACACTTCAAATATACTTGACTTAATAAAGGAGGTGTATAGAAATGCAAAATAATAAATATTTTGGCTCATATTATCCTGTTGAAAGTTCTATTCATAAGTTAAATCCTATAAGTAAATTAGTATGTTTAATTCTTCTCTTGATGCCAGTAATATTTAGTAGTAGTTTACAGTTAGAAGTAGTTATTTTATTCTTTATATTTATGTTAATTTATATGAGTAAAGTTCCCCTTAGATTTTACTTTGATATAATTTATGGGCTTAGATATATTTTGATAGTCTTAGTAGTACTTCTTGCTAGTAAAGGATTAAATCTTCATGAAGCAGTTACAATATTATTTAAGATATTTAATGTTATATTATACTTATCACTAATATTCTATACAACTACTCAAAGTGAAATGAAGTACTCATTAGAAAAAGTATTAACTCCTTTTAATATATTTAATTTAAGAATAAGTGTATTTATTAATAGAGTAGTTAATGTAATAAGGTTTATACCACTTCTATTAATAACAGAGAGAAAAGTATTAATAAGTTCAAGTGCAAGAGGACTAGACTATTTTCATACAGATATATTATCTAGATTTATTACTATAGTTATTTCATTTAAAAATACACTTAGGTTAACTAATGAAAAGATATCTAATATGAAGTTTAATAGTAAGCTAAGAATGTATAGTACTAAGAAATATAGAACTAATGTAAAAGTAAATAAATTTGGTATTTTAGATATTGTTGTAATTCTTGTATTTATGTTATTTATTTACTATATAATAAGAGGCGTATTATGAGATATTTATGTGAGATAAGTTATGATGGGTACTTATTCTATGGATTTCAAAGACAGAAAGATAAAAGAACTGTGTGCTCTTTAGTAGAAGAGGTGCTTAGAAAAGTATTAAATGAAAATATTCTAATTGTAGGTGCGTCTAGAACAGACAGAGGAGTACACGCGAATAGTTTTTACTTTCATTTTGATTGTGAAAAAGTTTTAGATACTGAAAAGTTAAAGGTAAGTTTAAATAAACTAATAAGTAATGACATATACTTTAAAAATATAACTATAGTAAATGAAGACTTTCACGCGAGATATAGTGTAAAAAGTAAAGAATATGTATATGTTATAAATATGGGAGAATATAATCCTACTAGAAGGAATTATGAACTTGAGTATAATAAGAAAATAAATATTAAGTTACTTAAAAAAGCAAGTAAATACTTAGTAGGAGAGCATGACTTTAAAAGTTTTACTTCTGATAGTATGGGTAAAAACACTGTAAGAAGGATAAACTATATAAAGTTTAAAAAGAATAAAGAACTACTAATAATATCTATAGAAGCTAATGGGTTCTTAAAATATATGATTAGAAATATAATAGGTCTCTTTCTTGAAATAAATGAAAATAAAAAGACTCCTATAATGACTAAAGAAATATTAGAATCTAAAGATAGAACTAAATTAGGAATAAAAGCTCCAGCAAGTGGGCTATATTTAAATAAAATTAAATATTAGTGTTAGTTTACATTTGTTATATAAATGAGATTTAATTATCTCTTTTTTTGTGGTAAAATTAGGATTAGGAGGTACTTATATGAATGATATAATAAAAACAAAGGAGATAAAAAGTATTTTAATTTCTATCCTATTAATAGCACTTGCGGTGTTTTTAATGATGAAACCACTTGAAATAGTAAGTACATTAATTAAAGTAATTGGTATGTGTGTGCTTATATGTGGTGCTTTTGATTTTCTAAATTATTTCTTTAAAAAAGAAGATGATGTACTTTTTAATTATGGACTATTTAGAGGAATAATGGAAATAACTGTAGGTATACTTTTTGTATTTAAATATAATTTATTAATTACTTTATTTCCATCTTTATTAGGACTTATGATAGTATTTATTAATATTTTTAAACTTCAAACATCACTAGATTTTAAAGAAGTAGAAAATAGTAATTATTTAACTGGAGTTATAATTTCAGCACTATCTATTATATTAGGTATAATTATATTAATTAACCCATTTGGAGCAGTAGAAACTGTTGTTATAATATCTGGTGTGGTGTTATTAGTAAGTGAAGTTGTGAATATAATATATAGTGCATATGTATTAAGATTTATTAGAAAAACTAATAAAGTAGTGAAAGATTTAACTACTAACTAGGAGGATATATGGAAAAATTTATAAGAAGATGTGAGAAATGCGGTAGTGTACTTTTAGATGTTAAAAAGTGTGAATGTGAAGACTCGAAAATAACTTGTTGTGGGGAAGAAATGAAACTAATCGTGGCTAATGAAGATAAAGATAATAATCACACTCCAACATACTTTAGACAAGATGGAAAAATTTTTATAAGAATAGATCACGTTATGGAAAGCGACCATTTTATAGAAGCAATAATTGTTAAAACTGATAGTGAAATTTTGGTGCATTATTTAAAAAGTGGAGATGAGCCAGAATTAATACTAGGTTATGAAGAAAATATGGAAATATATAGTTTATGTAATATACACGGTTTATGGAAAGTGAAGGTAGTATAATGAAAAAAATGGGTAACATACTTTGGGGTATAATTTTAATTGTACTAGGTGTAATAATTGGATTAAAAACTTTAGGTATATGTGATATAAACATTTTCTTTAAAGGTTGGTGGACATTATTTATAATTGTTCCATCATTTGTAAGTATAATAAAAGATGAAGAAAAGACAGGAAGTTTAATAGCATTCCTTATAGGAGTAGCGCTTCTTTTAAGTTCAAGAGATATAATAGACTTTAGTTTAATATGGAAACTTCTTTTACCAATAATATTTGTAATAATTGGATTAACTATTATATTTAAAGATTCATTTACAAACGCTGTTAAGAAAGAATTAAAAGAAGTGAAAAAAGATAAAAATTCTAAGGAAATAACAGCAACATTTTCAGAGCAAAAAGTAAATTATGATGATGAAACATTTAACGGAGCTACTATAAACGCAATATTTGGAAGTGTAAAACTAGACTTAAGAAAAGCAAAAATTAAAAAAGATGCTTTAATAGATACTACGTCAATATTTGGTGGAGTAGAAATATTACTTCCTAAAGATGTAAATGTTAAAGTAGCATCAACAAGTGTATTTGGTTCTACAGATAATAAAATTAAAAAAGAAAAAGAAAATGAGAAATCTAAAAACTTATATATTAACTCTACAAATATATTTGGAGGTACTGAAATAAAATGAATTCATTCCAAAAAGTAATAAAATATGTAGCTCTAGCGCTTGCATTTCTAATAATAGGTTCTTTAATAAGTATAGCATTCGAAATAGTAAGTTCTGTATCAGATATGTTTAGTAATGAAGTGCTAACTGATATTGAAGAAAGAAAAATAGAAGATTTAAATATTCTAGATTTAGATATAGATGTATCTCAAACAATTTTAAAGATTAACAAAGGTACTGCTTTTAAAGTAGAAACAAATACTAGTAAAATTAAAGTAAAGAGTGAAAATGGTAAATTGAGTATTACTGATAAAAGTGGTAAATATATAAAAGATAAAACAGTAATAGTAACTATTCCAGAAAACTATAAATTTAGAAGTGTATCTATAGAAAGTGGTGCTTTAGGTGCTGAAATAGAGAAGATAATAGCAGAATCTGTTGATTTTGATATGGGTGCAGGTAAAACTGTTATTAGTGAACTTATTGTATCAAATGAAATAGAAATTGATGGAGGAGCAGGAGAATTTATTATAGAAAATGGTTCTTTAAATAATCTAGACTTTGATATGGGAGTTGGAAGAGCAGAAATAAATGCTGATATAACAGGTAACTCTAAAATAGATTCTGGTGTAGGAAAACTTGAAATAAACTTACCATCTAATGTGGATACATACAGATTTAAAATAAATAAAGGAATAGGTAGTATCAAACTAAATGGTGAAAATGTTTCAGATGGAACAATAATTGGCTCAGGTAGTAGCAGTATATATATAGATGGTGGAGTTGGAACAATAGATATAAAAACTTTATAGGCTTTAAAAGCCTTTTTTAGTATTACTTTTTAATATAGTAATATAATTTAATGTGAAAGTATCACTTTAGTTGCTTAAATAAATGTGATATGATAAAATTAATTTTAGGAGGAAGATGTATGATTTTATATAACTCTTTAACAAGAAAAAAAGAAGAATTTATTCCATATGAAGAAGGAAAAGTAAAGATGTATACTTGTGGTCCTACTGTGTACAATTATGCTCATATAGGTAATTTAAGAAGCTATATAGTAGAAGACATATTAGAAAGAAGTTTAGGATATTTGGGATATGATGTCACTAGATGTATGAATATAACTGATGTAGGTCACTTATCTGGAGATAGTGATGATGGCGAAGACAAGATGGTTAAAAGTGCACAAGCGCAAAAGAAAAGTGTACTTGATATTGCTAGATATTATACTGAATGTTTTAAGAAAGACTTTGAACACTTAAATTTACATTGGCCTAGTATAGTAGTGCCAGCAACTTCACTAGTAGATTTTTATATAGAAATAATTACAAAACTATTAGAAAAAGGTTATGCTTATAAATCAAATGGTAATATATATTTTGATATAACGAAGTTAGATGAATATTATGTTTTCTCTGGTCAAACAATAGATGATGTTATAGTAGGGGCTAGAGATACAGTCGAGCACGATGAAGGAAAAAGAAATCCTCAAGATTTTGCACTTTGGTTTACTAAATCTAAATTTGAAAATCAAGCACTAAAATGGGATTCACCTTGGGGAGAAGGATATCCTGGCTGGCATATAGAATGTTCTGGAATATCAATTAAGAATTTGGGAGAATACTTAGATATTCACTGTGGTGGAGTAGACAATAAATTCCCACATCATACTAACGAAATCGCACAAAGTGAAGCTTACTTAGGTCATAAATGGTGTAAATATTGGACTCACGTAGAACATTTAAATTTAGAAAGTGGTAAAATGTCAAAAAGTAGTGGTAACTTCATAACAATTCAAAACTTAATTGATAAGGGTTATAATCCTATATGTTATAAATTCTATGTTTTATTATCTCATTACAGAAAAGAATTACCATTTAGTTTTGAAAAGCTAGATGCTACAGTGAGTACTTATAATAAATTAATTAATAAGATAAATTCTTTAAAATATGACGAAAATGAAAAAGTAGATGAAGAAGTATTTAATGAATATAAGGGTATGTTTAGTGATGCACTTGGAAATGACTTAAATACTGCAACTGCTATATCAACAATTTATGATACTTTAAAAGCAGACACTAATGATATGACTAAGATTAAACTACTAGAAAGTTTTGATACTGTACTTGGCTTAGATTTAGTAAAAGGAATATTTGAAGATAAAAGTGTAACAGATAATGCTGATGATAAGTGGATACTTGATAAAATTGAAGAAAGAAAAAATTGTAAAGCAAATAAAGACTATGCGGGCGCTGATGCTATTAGAAATGAATTATTAGAAAAAGGTATTGAGTTAATCGATACAAGAGAAGGTACAACGTATCGTAAAAATTAGTAGCTAGCGAATTTTTAAAAGAAGTGGTAAAATAATAAATATGTTAAATGTATTGATTAGGACACGACTAA
>OIZT01001484.1_pt1 | contig 10523 bp, 9 predicted proteins | sample 1588611 | NCBI WGS metagenome assembly OIZT01 (sample SAMN03283278) | human gut metagenome | biome: human-associated habitat; material: feces | host: Homo sapiens | place: Peru | collected 2012
ACGGCCATGGCATCCCCCTGCACCTGAGCCGCCGTCATGGCAAACAGAGCGTAAGTGCTGTAGCCAAAGGCCGCGGCAGCGCCAAGGGATACCAGGGTATCCATATTGGGGGCACGGTTCCACAGCGCCTTAAAGCCGCTGATAAAGAATTTCTGATTGATGACCATGATGACCCCGGCCAGCAGGAGCTGCACCAGGCCCATGGCCACGTGGTTTCCATGGAACCAGGCCGGCAGGGGCCAGCCAAACATCATGTGGCCCATGGAGAAATACATAAGCACCGCCAGGAATCCCAGGGAATAAATAAGCCGCTTTTTGAGCTTGGGGGTCTCATGGTCTGCCAGGGCATCCTCCTGGCTTTCCTGCTTGGCCTGGCCCTTGGGGCTTGCCCCATAGCCCGCCTTCTGGACCGCCTGAATGATCTCAGCCTGGGAGGCAGTCCCCTCCACGCCCATCGAATTGGTCAAGAGACTGACGGAGCAGGATGTGACTCCCGGCACCGCGTTTACCGCCTTTTCCACCCGGGCAGAGCAGGCGGCGCAGCTCATGCCCGTGACATTGTATTGTTCCATATGGTTCTCCTTTGATACCTTATTTCATGAGTTTTTGCAGAATGGTGACCAGCTCATCGATGACTTCGTCCTTTCCTTCCCGGATGTCCCGGGCCACGCATCCTTCAATATGATGGGCAAGAATTTCCTTATTAAACGCATTCATAGCGGCGTTGACAGCAGCGGACTGGGTCAGAATGTCATAGCAGTAGGCATCCCGTTCGATCATAGCCTGGAGGCCCCGGACCTGACCCTCGATCCGTTTCAGCCGGTTCAGGAGCTTCTTTTTCTCCTCCGGCTGGCGCAGGGTGGTTTTGTCCATGCCGCCGCAGCAGCAACAGCTCTTTTCTTCTTCCATGGCGGAACGCTCCTTTCTAGATACCCCCTCGGGGTATCTTTATTATATACCCCTATAGGGTATTTTGTCAAGAGGCTGCCGTGAAAATACAAAAATTTTCCCTCCGGAAATTTCCGGAGGGAAAACGTCACAGGATTCTGTTTTTGATAAGGCCTTAGCCCATGCTGACGTAGTCCATGCAGACCCAGCCGCTCTTGATGCAGCCCCAGGTGGTGCCGTTGATCTTGAACTGGGCCAGGATGTCCAACTCATCGCCTTCCTTGTAGCCACCCACCACTTTGTACTTGGTACCCGGGCCCTGGCGAACGTTGATGGCGCTGCCGGTAACGGTGCCGGTGCCGGCATCTTCACCGGTGTCCCCATCGATGTAGACATAGTCCAGGCTGATCCAGCCGTCCTTGGTGCGGCCCCAGGTGGTGCCGTTTACGTTCTCTTTCTCGTAGAGCTCTACCCGGGTCAAGTAGGTGTAGGTAGCCACAGACTTGCTGTCGGTACCGGCGGCGGCTCGGACATTCAAAGTGCTGCCGGTGACCAGGCCTCTGTCGATGACCTTTTCATTGGTGGTGGTATTGTTGGTAGTGGTGTTGTTCGTGGTAGAGTTGTCGGTAACCGTGCCGGTGAGGCTCACGTAGGTCATGCTGACCCAGCCCTTGCTGGTCCGGCCCCAGCCGTTCTTGGTCTCCAGGACGTTGATCTTATCGCCCTTCTTGTAGACAGCCACAACCTTGGCATCCTTATCGGCGCTCTCCCGGACGTTCAGGGTGCTGGCCAGAACGGTGCCGTTGCCGGTGGCGTTGTTGGTGGCGGTATTATTGGTCGTATTGTTGCTGGTGGTGGGGGCGGTAGTCGCCGCCGAAGCAGTGGTGGCGGTGCTGTTGTCTGTGCCGCCGGCGGGAGTAGTGGTAGAGCCGCCCACGGTCACATTGCTCATATCCAGGAACTCCACATCCACCCAACCCTTCAGGGGGATATAGGCCCACTGGGTACCGTTATTGGTCTCTACACGGTTGACCTCCACCTCGTCGCCGGCATTCAGCTGGCTGAGCACATTGCTGTCGGTGGTGGGGGCGGAGCGGACGGGAGCCTTCTCTTTGACAGTGGCCACGTTGGCCTTTGCGGCAGGCTTGGTCGTGGGAACCGTGGTGGGCTCGGTGGTAGTAGCAGGGGCAGTGGATTCGGAAGGATCGGTAGACTCTACCAAATTCAGCCCGCCGGTGGACTCTGTAGAAGGTGCCGGGTCCTTCTTGCCGAAGCAGCCGGTAAACATGGTGGTACACAGCACCGCACAGGCGGCCAGACTGAGGACACGGGTCTTATTGAAGGGGTAATTCATAACGTTCCCTCCCTTTCTTGTTTTTCTGTGCCCATTATACCTTGCTGATGGGGGAAATGTCAATAGGATAAGATTTATTTAATAAACCAATATCTTCCATTTCCGTCTATTTATTCCCCTGCAAAGCCTTGACACACCCCCTATGAAAATGGTAAAATAGGGTTGCAATGAACGGGAAGAGTACCGCGTTACCGCCATTCAGAGAGCCTGGGCCATGGCTGGGAGCCCGGGCAGGCCCATGCGGGAAGGTGCGCCCGGGAGCGCTTACAAGTGGATAACCCAAGTAATAAATCAGAGTGGAACCGCGGAAAACCTCCGCCTCTTGGTAGATTCTCCCCCTTTGGGGCAGAATAGGCAAGAGGCGTTTTCTTTTTCCCGTCCGCCTGTCAGGAGGAAACAAATATGTATCTTTACAATTCCCTTTCCCACAAAAAGGAGCTCTTTACCCCAAAGGATCCCGCAAATGTGAAAATGTACACCTGCGGCCCCACGGTGTATCACTATGCCCATATCGGCAATCTGCGGACCTACATCATGGAAGACGTGCTGGAAAAGAGCCTGCGGTATATGGGCTACGGTGTCAAGCGGGTGATGAACATCACAGACGTAGGCCACCTGTCCTCCGATGCCGACACCGGCGAAGACAAGATGCTCAAGGGCGCTGCCCGGGAGCACAAAACCGTCATGCAGGTGGCAAAATTCTACACCGATGCCTTCTTCTCCGACTGCGACAAGCTGAACATCAAACGGCCTGATGTGGTGGAGCCTGCCACCAACTGCATCCCCGAATATATCCACATGGTCGAAACCCTCCTCCAGAAGGGCTATGCCTATCTCGCCGGGGGCAACGTGTACTTCGACACCTCCAAGCTGGAAAAATACTATGTCTTCAACGACCACGACGAAGAAGATCTGGCCGTTGGCGTCCGGGAGGGTGTGGAAGAAGACACCAACAAGCGAAATAAAAACGACTTTGTTCTCTGGTTCACCAAGAGTAAATTCGAGGACCAGGCCCTGAAATGGGACTCCCCCTGGGGTGTGGGCTATCCCGGCTGGCACATTGAGTGCTCCTGCATCTCCATGAAGCACCTGGGAGACTATCTGGATCTGCACTGCGGCGGCATAGACAATGCCTTTCCCCACCACACCAACGAGATTGCCCAGTCCGAAAGCTACCTGGGCCATCCCTGGTGCAGCTACTGGTTCCATGTCCACCACCTGAACACCGACCATGGCAAAATGAGCAAATCCAAAGGCGAATTCCTGACGGTTTCCCTGCTGGAGGAAAAAGGCTACGACCCCATGGCCTACCGGTACTTCTGCCTCCAGAGCCACTACCGCCGGAATCTGGTCTTCTCCTGGGAGAATCTGGACAACGCTGCCGCCGCCTATGAAAAGCTCATCGCCAGGATCGCCGCCCTGACCGGCGAGGGTGAGGTAGATATGGATGCCTACATTGCCATGAAGGAGAAATTCCTTGGAGCTCTGAATGGAGACCTGAACACCTCCCTGGCCGTCACCGCCGTCTTTGACGTGCTGAAGGCCAAGGTGAGCGACGCAACCAAGCTATACGCCCTGCAGGACTTTGACCGGGTGCTGTCCCTGAATCTGATCCCCGCCGCCGAGGCCCTGAAGGCCAAGCAGAAAGCAGAGGCCCAGGCCAGCGCCGACCCCGAGATCGATGCTCTGGTCCAGGCCCGGACCGAGGCCAAGAAGGCCAGAAACTTTGCCGAGGCAGACAGGATCCGGGATCAGCTGAAAGCCATGGGTGTAGAGATCATCGATACCCCCCAGGGAACCAAGTGGAGAAACCTATGAAGCTAATGATTCTGGACGGCAACAGCGTCATCAACCGGGCCTTCTTCGGCGTCAAGCCCCTGACCACCCGGGATGGGCTGTATACCAATGCCATCTACGGATTTCTGAACATTCTGGAGCGGATGGAGAAGGATGAGCAGCCCGACGCGGTATGCGTGGCCTTCGACCTCCACGGTCCCACCTTCCGGCACCTGAAATATGAGGGCTACAAGGCCAACCGCCACGGCATGCCCGATGAGCTGGCAGCCCAGATGCCCATTATGAAGCAGGTGCTCACCGCCATGAACATCCCCATTTATTCCGCGGAAGGCTGGGAGGCCGACGACGTGATCGGCACCGTGGGAAAGCTCTGCGGTGAAAAGGACTGGCAATGCGTCATCGTCACCGGAGACCGGGACAGCTTGCAGCTCATTGACCAGCACGTCAACGTAAAGCTGGTGATCTCCAAGCCCGGAAACACCGCCGCTACCTTATATAATGAGGACCTGTTTCGGGAGGAATACGGCTTTGAGCCCAAGCGGCTCATTGATCTAAAGGCCCTGATGGGCGACTCCTCAGACAATATCCCCGGTGTCGCCGGGGTAGGTCCCAAAACCGCCAAGGAACTGCTCTATAAATTTGGGACTCTGGATGGGGTCTATCAGCATCTGGAGGACCCCTCTATCCGGCCCAAGCTCCGTGAAAAGCTGGAAACCGGCAAGGAAAGTGCCTATCTGTCCTACGACCTGGCCACCATTATCCCGGAGGCCCCTATTGTCTTCTCCCCGGAGGACGCTCTGAAAAAGGAATACAACAAACCGGAGCTCTACGCCCTGTTCCAGAAGCTGGAATTCGTGCGGCTCATCGACAAATACGGCCTGCGGGGTACGGAACTCTCCCCTGCTGCCGCGGAAACCGTTGTCAGCCTGCAAACCCTGCCCAAGGTGGAAACACTGCCGGAGACACTCAAAAAATGTGCCTTTTACCTGGCCCCCGACGGCACCCTGGCCTTTGCCTGGGCGGATGGCCTTTGCCAGCTGACGCCTATGGAGGCCCAGATGGTCGCCCTGCCCCACTGCGAGGGCATGATCCTCCACGATGCCCGGGCAACTTTGCACCATCTGGAGGATCTGGGCATCCACTGGGACCAGGTGGAATTCGATACTGCCCTGGCGGCCTACGATCTGAATCCCTCTCAGTCGGATTATCCCGTATCCAAGCTGGCCACCAACTTTCTCGGGATCACCGTAGAGGACTCCGATGCCGCCGCCTGTGCCCAGGCCATGTGGAACCTGGAGGCGGTACTGCGGCAGGAGCTGGAATCCGTTCAGGAAACAGAGCTCTACAATACCATCGAGCTGCCCCTGTGTGAAGTGCTCTACAAAATGGAGCGCCGGGGCATAGCCATTGATGAAACCCAGCTGCGGGCCTTCGGCGAAATGCTCAGCGGGCGGATCGCCGACTGCGAGGCGCTGATTTTTGGCTTCTCCGGGGGACCCTTCAACATCAATTCCCCCAAGCAGCTGGGAGAGCTGCTCTTCGACAAGCTGGGGCTCCCCGCCGGGAAGAAAACCAAAACCGGCTACTCTACCAACGCCGACGTGCTGGAAAAGCTGAAGGACAAGCACCCCATTATCCCTGCCATTATGGACTACCGGATGCTGACCAAGCTGAAATCCACCTATGCCGACGGCCTCATGAAGGAAGTAAAGGCGGACGGTCGGATCCACACCACCTTCCAGAATCTGGTCACCGCCACCGGACGGCTCAGCTCTACAGAGCCGAATTTGCAGAATATCCCGGTGCGAACAGACCTGGGCGCAGAGATCCGGAAAATGTTCGTCCCCAAGCCCGGCTGCGTCCTTGTGGACGCGGACTACAGCCAGATCGAATTGCGGGTCCTGAGCCACATTGCAGACGACAGGGCTATGCAGGAGGCCTTCTGCAGCGGCCACGACATCCACGCCGCCACGGCCAGCCAGGTCTTCGGCGTGCCCATTGAAGCCGTCACGCCCCTCCAGCGCCGCCACGCCAAGGCCGTCAACTTCGGCATTGTCTATGGCATTTCCGAGTTCTCCCTGGCCGAGGACATCGGCGTCAGCCGGTATGAGGCCAAGGCCTATATTGATAACTACCTGAGCAACTACCACGGCGTCCGGGACTATATGAAGAACATTGTGGTCTCTGCCAGGGAAAAGGGCTACACCGAAACCATGTTTGGCCGCCGCCGGTATATCCCGGAGCTGAAAAGCACCAACTTCAACCTGCGTCAGGGTGCGGAACGCATTGCCCTGAATACCCCCATCCAGGGCACCGCCGCGGACCTCATCAAATTGGCCATGATCCGCGTGGAGAAGGCCCTGAACGAGCGCTATCCCCAGGCGGAGCTGCTGCTGCAGGTCCACGATGAGCTGATCGTGGAGTGCCCCGAGGACGAGGCTGAGGAAGTGGCCGCCTTGGTCAGCCGGGAGATGGAGCAGGTGGCCCACCTGAAGGTGCCTCTCACTGCCGAAGCAAAATACGGAAAGAGCTGGTACGACGCAAAATGAACATTGTACCCATGAATGAACATCACGTTCCCCAGATTGCCCTGCTGGAGCGGGAATGCTTTGCCGATCCCTGGAGCCAGCAGAGCATTGCTTCGGAGCTTCACAATCCCCTGTCCCTGTGGCTGGTGGCCCAGGAAGGGCAGACCCTTCTGGGATACGTTGGTTCCCAAACCTGCCTGGACGAGACAGACATGATGAATATAGCCGTCTCCCCCGCTTCCCGCCGTCAAGGCGTTGCCAGGGCCTTGATTGAGGCTTTGGTTTCCGCCCTCCGGGAGCGCGGCAGCAAGCAGCTGACCCTGGAGGTCCGGGCCTCCAATGGCCCTGCCAGGCAGCTCTATGAGAGCCTGGGCTTTCTCCAGGTGGGGCTGCGAAAAAACTATTACCGAAATCCCAAAGAGGATGCTTTGATCCTTCGAAAGGAGTGGACCCTATGAATATTCTCGCGGTAGAATCCTCCTGCGACGAAACCGCCGTGGCCATCGTCCAGGACGGGCGGAAGGTTTTAACGGACTGCATTGCCTCCCAGGTGGACCTACACCGGCTCTATGGCGGCGTTGTGCCGGAAATCGCCTCCCGGAAGCACATTGAGGCCATCTATGGCCTGGCAGATCAGGCCCTTGCCAACACAGGCCTGACCAGGGCCGACCTGGACGCTGTAGCCGTTACCTACGCTCCGGGGCTCATCGGTGCCGTGCTGGTGGGGGTCAACTTCGCCAAGGCGGCGGCCTACGCCCTGGGCAAGCCTCTGATCCCCGTCCACCACATCCGGGGGCACATTGCCGCCAACTATCTGGCCTATCCGGACCTGGAGCCCCCCTTTCTGTGCCTGGTGGTCTCCGGCGGCCACACCATGATCGTAAACGTGAAGGGCTACACGGATATGGAGATCCTGGGGACCTCCCTGGACGATGCCGCGGGAGAGTGCTTCGATAAGGTAGCAAGAGTACTGGGTATGCCCTACCCTGGCGGCGCGGCCCTGGACAAGCAGGCCCAGCTGGGAGACGAACACAAATACACCCTGCCCCGGAGCAAGCCCGGTGAAAACCCCTACAATATGAGCTTCTCCGGCCTGAAGACCGCCGCCCTGAACCTCATCCACCACGCCGAGCAAGTAGGCGAGGAGCTGGATATCCCCAGCCTCTGCGCCAGCTTCTCCGCCGCCGTATCCGACACCCTGGTGCCCCGGGTGGAGCGGGCGTTGACGGAAACCGGCTGCAAAAAAATCGCCATTGCCGGAGGCGTAGCCGCCAACTCCCGGATCCGCCGGGACGTGCTGGCCGCTGCCGAAAATCTGGGAGCCACCGTCTATATGCCCCCCCTGAAGCTCTGCGGCGACAACGGCGCCATGATCGGTGCCCAGGCCTACTACGAGTATCTGGCCGGAAACACCGCCGATATGCACCTGAACGCCTTCGCCACCAAGTCCATTCTTGGGGAAGCCCTGTAGACCATGCTGCGCCTCTACTCATCCCCAAAGGGTTTTCCCTTCTCCGCCCTCCCAGCGGTCTACCGGGACAGTCTCCGGGCCTCCGGAGCCTTCCAATATCCCGAAGAGCCAGCAGCCCAGCAGGAAGCACTGGCAGAATCGGACTTCCTCTCTTACATCCGACTGGATTTCTTCCCCCGGCAGGGCAGCCTATATGCCCTGTGGGAGCTTGGGGGAAAACTGGTCAGCGCCGCCAGGATTGAACCCTACCGAGACGGAGTGCTTCTCTCCGGCCTGGAAACCGCCCCGGACTTCCGGGGGCGGGGCTGCGCCTCCTGCCTATTGGAGCATCTGTTGGAGGTCATAGGCAGGCAGGGCATTCCCCGGGTTTATTCTCATGTCCGCAAGGACAATTCCCCTTCTCTGGCGGTCCACAAAAAATGCGGCTTTGCGGTCTATAAAACCACCGCCGTCTACCTGGACGGCTCCGCAGACTCCCGGTCCTATACTCTTTTGCTGGATTTTGAAAAAAAGCTTGACTTTTCCAGAAATATGTAGTAGTATATCAAAGCTGTCTTTGAGACGGTAAGAAGCGAGCAAGCGTAGATGGAGAAGTCGCGTAGCTGGCCGAGCGCGCACGATTGGAAATCGTGTATACCCCAAAAGGGTATCGAGGGTTCAAATCCCTCCTTCTCCGCCATAGGAAATGGATGCGTCTGACAGACAGTCGGACGCATCCATTCTTTTTTATAAAAAGAAAAATCCATGCAATAAAATTACCTTTCCAGGCATTACATGGTTGACAGGAGGCAGACGCCTATGCCCAGTGGGCCCACGATAACCGAACACCTTCCGGCTGAGGAACTGAAGCGGCTGCTTCTGGATATTGCCGCCGGTGAGCGGGATGCCCTTGCAGAGCTGTACCGTCACACCCAGACGGCAGTGTACGGTCTTGCGCTGTCGTACCTGAAAAATTTCCATGATGCTCAGGACCTGACCCAGGACGTTTACGTGCATGTGTGGAACCATGCCGGGCAATACCGCCCCGTTGGCTCAGCCATGGGATGGCTGTTGACCGTATGCCGCAATCTATGCCTGATGCGTCTGCGGCAGCAGGAGCGTCAGACATCCCTTGACAGCGAAGCGTGGGATGCCCTCCCTGCAATCCCCTGCGGGCTCACGCATGATGAACGGGTACTTTTACAGCAAGCTCTTGGGTCCCTGGGGGAGGAAGAACGGCGGATCGTTCTGCTCCACACCTCCGGTTTGAAGCATCGGGAAATTGCATTGCTTCTGGATCTGCCACTTTCTACCGTCCTGTCAAAATATCACAGATCTCTAAAAAAAATGCGAAGCTCTTTAGAAGGAGATGACGCCGTATGACCAGCAAACAAATGGAACAGGATCTGGCAAAGGCGCTGAAAAAAACAGCCCCCAACGATCTGCAGGGCGTGCTCTCCCGCTGTGAAGAGCGGAAAGGAACGGTATTTCCCATGACAGCAAAGAAAACCCCTGCAAAAATCCGGAGAACATTGGCAGCCGCATGCCTGGCGGCAGCGCTGCTGGGGGGCGGCAGCGGCCTGTATCTGCAGACAAACGCGGTTGCCTCCGTTGTGTCCCTGGATGTAAATCCGAGCATTGAATTGAGGCTGAATCGCAGTGAAAAAGTGCTTGCATGTACCCCCGTCAACGAAGAAGCCCAGGCAATCCTGGCAGATATGGATGGCGGAGCAGACCTGAAGGGGGCTAAGCTCGATGTAGCCGTGAATGCCATCGTGGGCAGTCTGGTGCGCAAGGGTTATCTCAGCAGCATTTCCTCAGCCATTATGATCTCCGTGGAGGACAGCGATACCGCCCGGGCCGAAAAGCTCCAGCGAGAGCTGACCAACACCGTAGACAGCATTCTGCAGGCCAGTGCGCCAAAGGCATCCGTCCTGACTCAAACCGTCTCCCAAGACGCAGGACTGGAACAGCAGGCCAAGGAAAATCACATTTCCACCGGAAAAGCAGCATTGGTAAATCGAATTCTCTCCCGCAACCCCTCTCTGAATTTCGGCGAACTGGCAGCTCTCTCTGTTGATGAGCTGAAAGAGCTGGCCGAAGCGGCAGCGCCTGCCATGCCCATTGGCCAGGCAGCAGCCAAGTCCATCGCCCTGGACCACGCCGGCATAAGCGATCATGATGCCTATGACATCGATGTAGAACTGGATGATGAGGAGGGGGCCCTTATTTACGAAGTCGAGTTCAAAGCCGATGGTATGGAATACGACTATGAAATCGACGCAGTGTCCGGCAATATCCTGCGATGTGAGTCAGAGCTTGACAACTGACCAATTGCTCCCTATTTCGTGCGAAATGGGGAGCAATTCTATTTTTCTGCTTGACAAATCTTCTCCACCGTAGTATAATATCCAAGCTGTCAGTGAGGCAGCAAGAAGCGAGCAAGCGCAGATGGAGAAGTCGCGTAGCTGGCCGAGCGCGCACGATTGGAAATCGTGTATACCCC
>OIZT01001492.1_pt1 | contig 10486 bp, 9 predicted proteins | sample 1588611 | NCBI WGS metagenome assembly OIZT01 (sample SAMN03283278) | human gut metagenome | biome: human-associated habitat; material: feces | host: Homo sapiens | place: Peru | collected 2012
CAGGGTCGCTGTCTGCCGGATGGTGTCTGGTAGCTATGAGATGGCACAGGCTACCGGAACAGACCCAGACCCGAACGGAACCGCCCCAAAGATGGAGATTCTCTATCAGGCGCAGGACGCTGGAACAGAAGCTGCCATGAAGTCCAACGATTCTTATACCGTGAATCCCAATAATATAAGCGGATGATTGTCAAATTATCGAAGTTTTTACGGTATACAGGGGGACGTGCTCCACTTTTTGTACACAATAGGCCTGTTATAAATATGGTTTTGGGTTGTCATTTTGTCCCCCATAGAATCGTAAATGGTGGATTTTTGCGGATGTAATTAACGAACTCGCGTGAAATTTTCGTTCATCAAAGCGTGACTTGTCAATTCGTCCCCTATTGGTGTGATTGCACTCCATTTTCTGTACACGATAGAACTGTCAAGTAGATTATAGGGCTTGATGGACGTTTCTTATTCAGCAAAAGAAGTTGTCGTTTTCCACAATCTGCCCGTTGAAGAGAAGAAATTGTTGAAAATGTATCGTCGTCACTATTTGATGATGATTATTTATCTCTTGTTTATCTCTTGTTTATATATATAGTAAGAACGTGTACAAAAAGTGGAGCATTGTGTACATAAAGTGGAAGAACGTGTACAAGAAGTGGAGAGTATCGTGTACAAAAAATGGAGTATCGTGTACAGAATGTGGAAGTCGATTGTTGAAAAATAATTGTGTACAGAGCAGTTGACGTGTACACAATACAGTGGTATAATAGAGTGGAAGAAATGAGGTGATGCAATGCCGGAATTGACAGGAAACAACCTTGTCGAAAAGAGCAAGGCATTGGTTTGGGCGAAGTTTACGGATTACACAGCAGGCGAGCTTCGGTTGCTTGAAGTCTATCTTAGCCGTATCAATCCAAGAGATCCGGAAAGTTCCAATGTGTCGTTTACACTGGCCGAATATTGCAAGTTGTTGGATTTAAAACTTAACTCGAAGAATCTGAAGTCACAGGTCAAGCACTTTTTAGGGAACGTGGTTTCAGTACCACTGAATGCAGATGGAACAGAATATGTGATGTATCCGCTGTTCACAAAGGCAGAGGTTAAGTTCAATCGGGAATCTCTGTCCTATGACGTTTCAATCAACTGTAATCCTGACTTGCGGCCTGTGTTTTTCGACATTGCAAGAAGCGGCTACGTCAAATACCGTCTGCGCTATACGATTGGGATGAAGCAGCAAGCATCTATTCTGATGTACAGCATGATTCGAGATTGGATGAATCGCTCTCTAACATCGAACAAGATTGGTTTGAAGCAGCTGCGTGACCACTTGGGGGCAAACGATGCAAGTTATGACGACTTCCGGGCTTTACGCCGCAGAGTTCTTGAACCAGCAGTGGAAGAGATCAGCAATGTTTCAGACATTGTCGTTGACTTTGAGAAGATTTGCACAGGGCGAAAGGTCGTGGCGGTTGAATTTCGATTCGGGTACAAATCGAAGCAGCCCGTCATAGATGCCGATTCTAGCGAAGTTGATTGCGAAGAGGATAATTCTAAGCCGAACAGTAAAAAAGCCGCCAGAAAGCCCCGAACAAGCGGATATGAAGGGTACGACTGGTCTGTGTGCGATGCGCTGTCGGTTCAGGAGTGCGTTGAAGTCGCAAAAGTGGTTGAGAAGCGGATGAAGAAAGAGCATCCAGAAATCAAGTTGCCAAGACGCAGAGAAGCGGTTTACGACACGGTAAAGGCTGCGTATAATGACATTTTGTCTTTGGATAGGTCTCCATTCCCTGACAGACCTGTTGGTTATCTGATTAGAAGCGTGGACAAGGAAGGTATCGTAGACAGATATATGCCAGCGTTCTATTCCATTGAAGCGTTGCAAAAGTAGCCAAAATAAGCAGATGATGCAGAAAGGAGAATGTATGAGACTGATTGATGCAGACAAGTTAAGTGATTATCTGCAAAACCATTACAACGAAGTGGAAGCACTTCACCGTCCGAATGATAGCGAGTATCTTTGTGGTATCGGGACTTGTCTTGATTCTATTGATGCGGATAGTTTTGATGCGCCAGACACATATCCGGCATGGATAAGCGTGAAAGACGCTCTTCCGTATACGGAAGATGGAGATGAGACGGTTCTTGTGTCAATTGCGGACGTGGACAGTTTTCCGCTTGAAGAGGTTGAAACTGCTGTTTACGACAGAAAAAGCAACGCTTTTTATCTTAGTAGCCACGAATATGTAGGCGCAGTGGCGTTTTATTGGCCAGAAGATGGATTCTATTATTTTGAAGAACAGGATTCGCATATAACCCATTGGATGCCGAAGCCGAAACCGGCGAAAAAATAAGGAAAGAGTGATAAAATGGCAAAAATCATAGCTGTCGCCAACCAGAAAGGTGGCACAGGCAAGACCACCACGCTAGTGGAAGCTATCTGCGAAGTGTTGCGCCGCGAGCCACAGGTAATGGTCTGTGCACAGAGCAACACGGCCGTAGATTGGATTTGCCAGCAACTCGCGGCTCGCGGCGTGAGTTTATTACGCATTGGCAATCCCTCACGCGTCACGGAAAGCATGTTGGCTCATACTTACGAGAAACGCTTTGAATCACACCACGACTATCCCGCGCTATGGCAACTGCGACGCACCATACGCCAACTTTATAGCCAACCACGCCGCCAACGTAGCGAAAATTTTCACCAAAAAATAGCCCGTTTGCGCGAACGCATCGACGAAATCGAAATGCGCATCCGACATGCACTGTTCGACCAGTCGCGCGTGATAGCCTCTACACTCATAGGAGCTGCCAATCCCTTGCTCGCAGGACAGCATTTTCACACACTCTTCATCGACGAAGCCGCACAAGCCCTAGAGGCTGCATGTTGGATTCCACTCCTAAGAGCCGACCGCACCATCCTTGCGGGCGACCATCAGCAACTACCGCCCACAATCAAAAGTCCGGAAGCTTTAAAGGGCGGACTAGGACGCACGCTCATGGAACAAGTGACCGAGGCAAAACCCGACGTAGTAAGACTACTGCGCGTGCAGTATCGCATGAATGAAGAATTGATGCACTTCTCGTCAGAATGGTTCTATGGTGGGCAACTAGAAGCGGCTCCCGAAGTGCGCCACAGATCCATGGTGGACGACCTAGGCCATCCGCTCGAATGGATTGACACAGACCTATTGCCACAGATGGACGAGATGTCCGCTCACGAGCAAATGGTGGGTGCGAATTACGGACGTATCAACAAGGCCGAGGCACTACTCACGCTGCAATCCTTACACAACTATGTGGAACGAATGGGGCGCCACCGCATCGTGGAAGAACGAGTAGACTTTGGCGTGATTTCGCCCTACCGAGCGCAGGTACAATACTTGCGAGGCCTCATTCGCCACGATGAATTTCTACGTCCACTGCGCGGTCTAATCACGGTGAATACCGTCGATGCCTTTCAAGGCCAAGAGCGCGATGTCATCGTGGTGAGTATGGTGCGTGCCAACGAACAGGGACAAATAGGGTTTCTCAGTGACCTGCGACGCATGAACGTGGCCATCACTCGAGCGCGTTATCAACTCATCATTCTCGGATCGCGCTCCACCCTCTGCCGCCACCGCTTTTATCGCAAACTCTACGAGAGTTGCTACCATACTTCCATTGGCTTAGGAACCACAACAGAGACTCCCTCAGAGGGCTAATCAACCTCTTGCTGTGGCTCTGCGCAAAGCCCATCAGACAGATATCTGATGCAATGGAATAGAGGAAAATCCCCAACCAAGAATAGATAAAGCGAAAGTCGTTCGTCAGTTCCTTTCCTTTTAACTACCTTTGCAGCCAAATAAGCACACGAAAACAATGAAAATAGAACAACAACTCAACAACGCTGTCATAGAAGCCGTAAAAGCACTCTACGGACAAGACATCACTCCCGAGCAGGTGACCCTGCAAAAGACCAAGAAGGAGTTTGAAGGCCACCTCACCCTCGTGGTATTCCCCTTCCTGCGTATGTCGCGCAAAAAGCCCGAAGATACGGCTACCGAAATCGGACAGTGGATTCAGAACCATACAGAACTCATCGCCTCGTTCAACGTGGTGAAAGGTTTCCTCAACCTCGTGATTGCTCCTGCTCAGTGGGTAGCGCTATTGGACGATATCAATGCCAATTCCAATTATGGTATCACAAAGCCCAACGCTGATAGCCCACTGGTGATGATTGAATACTCCTCACCCAACACCAATAAGCCCCTCCATTTGGGTCACGTGCGCAACAACCTCTTGGGATGGGCGCTCGCCAACGTGGTGGAAGCTAACGGCAACCGCGTGGTGAAAACGAATATCGTAAACGATCGCGGCATCCACATCTGTAAGTCGATGCTAGCTTGGCTAAAATATGGCAATGGCGAAACTCCCGAGACTAGCGGCAAAAAGGGCGATCACCTTATTGGCGACTACTACGTGGCCTTCGACAAGCACTATCGTGCCGAAGTGAAGGAACTTCAGGCTCAGTATGAAGCCGAGGGCCTTGGCGCCGATGAAGCAAAAGAGAAAGCAGAGAAAGAGGCTCCCCTAATAAAGGAGGCTCATGCCATGCTAGTGAAGTGGGAAGCTGGCGACCCCGAGGTGCGTGCACTCTGGCGCAAGATGAACGAGTGGGTATATGCTGGATTTGACGAGACTTACAAGGCTCTCGGCGTAGGATTCGACAAAATCTACTACGAAAGCGACACCTACCTCGTAGGCAAGCAAGCCGTAGAGGAAGGCCTAAAGAAGGGACTCTTCTTCCGAAAAGAAGATGGATCGGTATGGGCCGACCTAACTAAAGACGGACTCGATGAGAAACTTCTCCTGCGCGCCGATGGCACAAGCGTATACATGACACAGGATATAGGTACGGCGAAACTCCGTTTTCAAGATTTCCCCATTGATAAGATGATATACGTGGTAGGCAACGAGCAAAACTACCATTTCCAGGTGCTCTCTATCCTGCTTGACCGCTTGGGCTTCGAGTGGGGCAAGAGTCTCGTTCACTTCTCGTATGGTATGGTGGAACTTCCCAACGGCAAGATGAAGAGCCGCGAAGGCACGGTAGTAGATGCCGACGATCTCGTGGCAGGCATGATTTCCCAAGCTCGGCAGACTGTGGACGAAGCGGGTAAGTTCGACGATATGACCGAAGAAGAAAAGGACGAGGTGGCACGCATCGTAGGTATGGGTGCACTGAAATATTTCCTCCTCAAGGTAGACGCTCGCAAGAATATGCTCTTCAATCCAGAGGAGAGCATCGACTTCAATGGCAACACAGGACCATTCATCCAATATACCTACGCCCGTATTCGCTCTATTCTGCGCAAAGCCGCTGACGCTGGCATAAAAGTGCCCGCCCAACTGCCCGCCGACGTGGAACTCTCTACAAAAGAAGAAGAAATCGTACAGCACATTGCTGACTTTGCGGCCGTAGTACGCCAAGCTGGCACAGAGTATCAACCCGCAGCTGTAGCTAACTATTGCTACGATTTGGTAAAGGAATACAACCAGTTCTACCACGATTTCAGCATCCTACGCGAAGAGGATAAGAAGAAACAAACTTTCCGACTCACCCTCTCGGCCAACGTGGCAAAGGTTATCCGCCTAGGTATGGGACTTCTCGGCATCGAAATGCCCGAACGCATGTAATCGTCCCAAAATATTTCTGCCACGACGACATATCATCGGGGCAAAGTAAGATTGTATATTTAAGCGCGTCAGCGTTTCCGCTCTATGGAAATTCTGACGCGCTATTTTCGTATTATCCAATGATATAAGATGCGTACATCCATGAGTAAACTTCGCATGGGCACCATCACCTCTTCACCGGTGAGTTTGGGTGAAGTCCATACCAACTTGTCAATCTGCGGAATGCCACATGGACCAAGCCCTTTCAGAGAAACGTTCCTTTTCAGAGAGACTTCTTTTGGGACTTCGTATTTGCCTTCCACAGATACCCATCTTCCCGTCCACAGATACCCATCTTCCCGTCGTTCAACGCCCAGTTGTAGCTTTACCGCTGCCGTCCGGTAGCTCTACCACTGCCGTCCGGTAAAGCTACCACAGGCCTGTGGTAGCGCTACCGGACGGCAGCGGTAAAGCGTTCACCGCCCAGTGAACGACGGAAAAGTCTTCATCGAGAAACGGGATGACCTAGGTTTTAGCTTGATAATGATAAAGTTCGGAGCACTCCCTTCGCTGCTTACGCATTCCTTCGTTCGCAAGGGAGATATTCTTTCTATGCGGAGAGGAGAATTTAAGGTCTGAAATTAGAAGATTCCATCATAGGCAAATTACGTATAATATAAATAGATCTGCAATTTCCTATTTATTTGCTGCGTGTACGCTATGTATTTACCCGATTATCAACCCGCGAGCAAAAATAAAAGCCACACCAAAGGAATAGCATATTTCACTGATATCCAAGATCTTACATATCCATTCTAAAAAAAATCTCAAAAAAAGCACCAAAATATTTGCATGGTATAGGAGAATCTCGTACTTTTGCATCGTAATCATAATTGTAATCATTACAAAGTTAATATCGATGGAAGCAAACGAGACACTCGACTACCTGACCCTACATGGTATAAAGCCTTCATTGCAACGCATGGCAGTAATGGAATATCTGCTCGATCACCGTACGCATCCCACTGCCGATGAAATTTATAGTGCCTTGCAGCCCACCATGCCCACCCTTTCGAAGACAACCGTGTACAACACGCTGAAGATTCTCACCGACAAAGGAGCCGCGCTGCAACTTACCATCGACGAAAGAATTTGCTATTTTGATGCCGACACATCGCCCCACGCCCACTTCCTTTGCACGGAATGCGGCCGTGTGTTCGACCTCAAACTACTCAATAAACGACTTGAGAAGTGCGCCATGCTGCCAAAAGACTTCAGTATAGACCAAGCACAACTATACTTCCGAGGTATCTGCAGCGAATGCCAAAACAAATAACACGCTACTCATATCAGATTTTACTTATAACTCAAAACATAACAACTCTATCAAAACTCAACTCATTATGAAAAAGAAATTTATCTGCACCGTATGTGGTTACGTTTATGAAGGTGAACACGCTCCCGAGAAATGCCCCATGTGTGGTGTTCCCGCTTCCAAATTTAAAGAAGTAAAGGAGGACTCAAACCTCTCGTTCGTTGCAGAGCACGAAATAGGTGTGGCTAAAGGCACCGACGAAGAGATGATTAAGGACCTCAATGCTCACTTCAACGGCGAATGCACTGAAGTGGGTATGTATCTCGCCATGAGCCGCCAAGCCGATCGCGAAGGCTATCCCGAAATAGCAGAAGCCTTCAAGCGCTACGCATGGGAAGAGGCAGAACACGCTTCTAAGTTTGCCGAACTCCTTGGCGACCTCGTATGGGATACCAAGACCAACCTAGAAAAGCGTATGAACGCCGAAGCCGGTGCTTGCGAAGACAAGGCTCGCATCGCTAAGCGCGCAAAGGAACTCAACCTCGACGCTATCCACGACACCGTACACGAAATGGCACGCGACGAAGCTCGCCACGGACGCGGATTCGAAGGTCTCTATAAGCGCTTCTTCGGCAACAAGTAAGTATCCGCTACTTTACAAAGATTGCCTGATAACAAGAGTATGGCTCAAAGCAACCAGCATAAGCACCACTTACGCTCCACGCTGAGAGCTATACCCTTTCTTCCATTAACCTGTCATAAACTGCTACAACATGAAAGACTTGAAAGGAACCAAAACAGAGAAAAATCTCGCCGCAGCATTTGCTGGAGAATCTCAGGCTCATACAAAATACCAATATTACGCATCGAAGGCAAAAAAAGATGGCTACGTACAGATGGCCAATATCTTTGAAGAGACCTCGCGCAATGAAAAGGAACATGCCAAACTATGGTTTAAATATCTCCATGGCGGTGATGTGCCTAGCACGGAAGACAATCTGACCGATGCCGCTAACGGCGAAAACTACGAATGGACCGATATGTATGCCACCTTCGCTCAAGAGGCACGCGAGGAAGGATTCAATGAGATTGCTGCCAAGTTTGAAATGGTGGGAGCTATCGAACGGGCTCATGAAGAGCGCTATCGCCGCTTGCTCAAAAACATAGAAGACGCTATCGTCTTTTCTCGCGATGGCGACAGCGTATGGCAATGCTCCAACTGCGGCCATATCGTGGTGGGAAAGAAAGCCCCCAAAGTATGCCCCGTATGCAACCATCCACAGAGCTACTTCGAACTCCGTGCTGAGAATTACTAATCTCTACTACGTTTCATTGACTTCTAAACAAAGTGGAAATGCAAGATGTTCCTCCCAAAGAACATCATCCGACATCGTAGAAAACAACAGTTTCCACCTATCCATATAATATTGACAAAAGCCAGCAGCAAATGCTTCACCAAGGGCATTGCAGCTGGCTTTTGAGCTTTTACAGTGAACTCATTTCGGCAGATAGATAAAACATTCTTGGGAAAACGCTTTGTACTTGTAACGTAACGCTGTAACTTTGCTACATCAAAAAAGAAACACTCCCTATGGCACAACGATTGGAACAAACTCAGGCGGCCGTACAGACACAGCAGCTTTCATCACTGCAAGTGGCTGTGGCCAAACTCGTGGAACTTCCCGTGACAGAACTAGCCACACGAGTTCGCGACGAAATGGTGGATAACGCCGCACTAGAAGAAAAAGATCCCGACACTGTGGACACTGAGAGAGACCTTTACACAGAAAACAATACACCATCCGATACCGACGCTGAGGGTGATAGCGAAAGTCTAGGCACCGCTGACGACGACGCGTCCCCAGAGACAGACACTGATAATTCCTACGAAGAAGGTGAAGACTATGGTAGGGAAGCCGATGCTATGGGCGACTATTTTTCGTCAGACGACGTGCCAGATTACTTACAACAACGAGCAGAAGAAGAGCGCGACCGAAGCGAAGTACCCTTCTCGGCGCAAGGCTCTTTCTACGAAGATCTACAACGACAAATCAGCGAACAAAGCCTCAACGAACATGAGCAACAACTCATGGAATACCTCATTGGGTCGCTTGATGAAGACGGATTCTTGCGTAAAGATATCGATGCTTTAGTGGACGAACTAGCCATTTACCACAATATCACTACCACACGCTCTGAGTTGGAACATCTACTCAGCATTCTGCAACGTTTCGACCCACGCGGCATTGGCGCTCGCTCGCTCCAAGAGTGTCTACATCTCCAACTAACCGACCCCGATCGACAAGGTGCCTATACAAAGTTGGCCTTAGAGGTTGTAGACAAATGCTTTAAGGACTTCGTAGGACGCCGTTGGGATACAGTGAAGCGCCGCCTCAATATGGACGATGAGACATTCGACCACGTACGCCACTGCTTGACCCACCTCAATCCGCGTCCTGGCAGTGCACTGAGCGAATCAACCTCGGCAGGAGCACCCACCATCGTGCCCGACTTCTATGTCAGAGTTTCACCCGATGGAGAGTCCCTGCAGGTGACACTCAACAATGGCGATGTGCCTGAGCTCCGAGTGAGTCCCGCCTTTCGCGATAGCTTACAGCAGTATGGTGGTAACAAGACGAATCTTACGCGTGAACAACGCGACGCCTACACCTATGCCCGCCAGAAAGTAGACGCTGCGAAGTCATTTATCAATTTGCTCTCGCGCCGCAAGGAAACACTCCTCTCCGTGATGCGTTGCATTGCCGATAGACAACGCGACTTTTTCATGTCCGACGATGAAGAGGAACAACTTCACCCTCTCGGTCTGAAAGAAGTGGCCGAACGAGTAGGAGTAGACATTAGCACAGTGTCGCGCGTCACAAGCAGTAAATACGTACAGACACTCTACGGCACTTATCCTCTAAAGTATTTCTTCTCTCAGCAATTCACCACCACCGATGGTGACGAACTCTCTGCACGCAAGGTCAAAACGGCACTGCGCTCCCTCATTGAGGGCGAAGACAAGCGTCACCCCCTCCCCGACGAAGAACTTGCCCAGCAACTCAAAGCACAAGGTTACAACGTGGCGCGTCGCACCGTGGCAAAATATCGCGACATGCTAGGCTTCCCCACAGCCCGACTAAGGAAAGAGTAAGCACCATACACATAAAACTGAAAAGGTTGAGATAACATAATATGCCGAAACTGTCTACGCTAATACATCTGCCATAGGGCGCTATTCCTACTCGCAGATTGATTGCCATATTTTAGCATCTAAGCACATCATCACCCATGCCCACCGAACCCACTCCTAAGAATAGTACCTCCAAGTTTTTGGTTATGACAGCACAGGCCGTATCGCTGCTCTACTCGCCACTCTACTTACCTGTGGTGGCTTTCATCGTGCTGTTTATGTTCAGCTATCTAAACCTCTTGCCACTACGCACCAAGGCACTATTCATCCTTATTGTCTACTTCTTCACGCTGCTCCTACCCCACCTCACCATCTACTCTTATCGTAAA
>OIZT01001497.1_pt1 | contig 10466 bp, 5 predicted proteins | sample 1588611 | NCBI WGS metagenome assembly OIZT01 (sample SAMN03283278) | human gut metagenome | biome: human-associated habitat; material: feces | host: Homo sapiens | place: Peru | collected 2012
TTAAACCACATGTTCCTCCGCTTGTGCGGGCCCCCGTCAATTCCTTTGAGTTTCATCGTTGCCGACGTACTCCCCAGGTGGATGGCTTATCGCTTTCGCTTGGCCACCGACACTATATCGCCGGCGGTTAGCCATCATCGTTTACGGCGTGGAATACCAGGGTATCTAATCCTGTTCTATCCCCACGCTTTCGTGCCTCAGCGTCAGTTACGGATTCGCCAGATGCCTTCGCAATCGGTGTTCTGAGTGATATCTAAGCATTTCACCGCTACACCACTCATTCCTCCGGCGGCATCCGCACTCCAGCGCGACAGTATCAAGGGCAGCCCCGGTGTTGAGCACCGGAATTTCACCCCCGACTTGACGCACAGCCTACGCACCCTTTAAACCCAATGAATCCGGATAACGCTCGCATCCCCCGTATTACCGCGGCTGCTGGCACGGAGTTAGCCGATGCTTATTCGCCTGGTACTCTCATCGGACGTGCGCGACGCCCTTATTGCCCCCAGGCAAAAGCGGTTCACAGCCCATAGGGCCTCCTTCCCGCACGCGGCATGGCTGGTTCAGGCTTCCGCCCATTGACCAATATTCCTCACTGCTGCCTCCCGTAGGAGTATGGACCGTGTCTCAGTTCCATTGTGGGGGACCTTCCTCTCAGAACCCCTACCGATCGTAGCCTTGGTGGGCCGTTACCCCGCCAACCAGCTAATCGGACGCGAGCCAATCCGTCGCCGCCGTAACTTTCAACGAGCTGCCATGCAGCAACTCGTCCCATCGTGGATTAGTCGGCGTTTCCACCGGTTGTCCACGGGCAACGGGCATGTCGCTCACGCGTTACGCACCCTTCCGCCGGTCGCCGCCATCGCATTGCTGCCACGCGCTGCCCCTCGACTTGCATGTGTTAAGCCTGCCGCTAGCGTTCATCCTGAGCCAGGATCAAACTCTTCTTTGTATATACACTTATATCTCTAAGTTCGACCCCGACAACTTCATTCATCTTTCCTAAAAAAAAGAATCAACGCTCTCTTTTTCGTTCTCGGTACTTGTTGTACTAATCTTTCAATATTGTCAATGAACTTTGCCGTTACTTCCGAAACGGGCTGCAAAGATAGCGACTTTTTCTTACTTGCCAAACTTTTTTTGATTTTTTTTCAAATTTCCACAAAAATTGGTTGAAAAAGCGTTAAAAATAAGTAAGCGTTAAAGAATAAGTTGAACTAAATTTTGTGTCAGACTTATGAGGATAGATTACTTTTGGAGGAATGAGGTGCCGATGGCACATGACTGATGTGGAAAAGACATCTATATTCACCCCCTTCAGACAAGCAAATCAAAACAGTTTCTTAGGCATCAGTACCAGACCGTCCGTTCCGGTCCCATCCTGAAGACTAGCTCGCCGCCTTTGACGATCTCGGAGTAGTCAATGTAAGGGCTGACGAGAGGACTCCCGTTCAAGGTGACGCTCTGGATATAGCGGTTCTCATCGCTCAGACCGGAGGCCTTTATCTTAAAGGTGCCGCCGGCGACCTTCAGATCCACCTCGTCAAAGGCCGGAGCGCCGAACCAGTACCTCGTGGAGGCAGGCTCTATCTCGTAGAAACCTAAAGCGGAGAGGACATACCAGGCGGACATCTGGCCGGCGTCCTCATTGCCGCAAAGGCCGTCATCGGCGTTCTTGTAGAATTCTGAATAGATCCGGCGAGCCAGGTCAGCGGTCTTGTACGGCTCTTCAGCCATAGTATAGAAGTAGATGACGTGGTGGCTTGGCTCGTTGCCGTGGGCGTACTGGCCGATCAGGCCGGAGATGTCAGGAGAGGCATCCTCACCGTCGATCCGGGAATCCGCAGAGAAAAGCGAATCCAGTCTCGCGACGAATCCCTCGCGGGAGCCGTAGAAATCGACAAGGCCGGAATAGTCATGAGGGGCGAGCCATGAATATTGCCAGGCATTGCCCTCGCAATAATCATTGGCGCGATGCTCCGAGGAATATGGATTGAACGGAGTCCTCCAACTGCCATCGGAGAAACGGCCCCTGGCGAATAATGTCGTGGAATCCATGTAGTTGCGATAGGAATGACTGCGGTTGCGGAAATATTCAGCATCCTCGCTCCTGCCAAGGCGGTCAGCGGCGGCGGCCACGGCGGCGTCCGCTATGGCATATTCCATGTCATAGGCGATCGACTCAAGCATCTTGTCTGAAGGAATATACCCGTACTTCTGACGGTAGTCAAGGCCGCGGGTGTTGCCCATCATCGTTGTCTTGAGAGCCTCCCAGGCCAAGTCACGGTCGAAGCCGTCGAAGCCTTTCACTACAGCATCGGCGACGGCGATCACGCCCGGATTGCCGACCATGCAGTCGGTCTCGTTGCCGACCAGGTGCCAGACAGGAAGCCGCCCTTGCCTTTTGTAGATCTCCAGCATCGTGGCGATCATGTCGTTCTCCCTGTCGGGATGCAGAATCGTCATCAGCGGCATCTGCGCGCGATAGGTGTCCCAAAGGGAGAAGGAGGTATATTCCGTTCTCGGAGCATCCACATCGCTGAAGGTCGAAGGCATGATCATCGTGTGGTAAAGCGCTGTGTAGAAGATGGTTCTGGCATCGGTATCAGCTGTCGAGACCTTTACCTTGGAGAGTTCGGCGTTCCAGGCCTCGCGGGCAGCCACGGCAGTCGCGTCGAAGTCCCAGCCCGGAAGTTCCGCGGACATATTCAAAGCCGCCTTTTCCTCGCTGACCGGAGAGACCGCGACCTTCACCATCACCTGCTCCCCCTCGGCGGTGCGGAAGCCGGCGCGGAAATAGTTGACTGAATATTCCTGCCCGTCAACGGCATATTCCTTGACAGCCACCTCGTCGATGGAGTCGAAAGGCTTCGAGAATTGGGCGCGGAAGTAGATTTTCTGATCTTTTGCCCAGCCTGTAGAGAATCTGTAACCTTCTATGGTGCAGCTGTCTATAACGGCGAATTTCGTGTCGTAAGCCCTGTCCCAGCAGCCGCCGTTCTCAAGGTCGATGACCACCGCGGAGCTGTCCGAGGCCGGGAAGGTGTAGCGGCTGAGGCCGACTCTGGTGGTGGCGGTCATTTCGGCGGTGATGCCGTAGCGGGTCAGCGGAACACTGTAGTAGCCGGGTCTCGCCACCTCCCTGGTCCTGTCGGCGTAGGACCACATCCCCGTGGCCTGCGCAGCGGCGATCGCTTCCGGAGTTGAATCCTTCGGCTCCTCCCCTCTTGAATATCTCACCGCGCCCACCACCGGCATCAACGTGATGTCGAAGAGGTCGCCGATTCCCGTTCCGCTCAGATGCGTGTGCGAGAATCCGATGACCGTGGAGTCACTGGAATGGTACCCCGAGCACCAGTCCCACGACTGCGGAATGCTCGTTGGTCCCAGCTGCACCGCGCCGAATGGCACGCTCGCTCCGACGAACACATGTCCGTGCCCGCCGGAGCCTATTCTTACATTGACATAACTGGTGAAGTCCTCCTGGCTCGTCGCCGCAGGAGAACATGCCGCCAAGATTCCAAGTGCGGCAAAGATGACTGTCCTTATGGTTTTCATCGATGATGACTTAATGTTATCGTTCCGCTAATATACCGATTCTTTTTTGTTGACACAACTGAGATTTTGTATCTTTGTTAAGATTAAGTAAGCTTTAAAAAATGAGTCCACTTGAAAAAGTCTTTTTTTGAAAAAATATGTGCCACACAGGTACTTCCAACGGGGGGTAAAAAGTGGCGAATGGTACTTTTTCAAGTGGGCTCAATGTTGAAAAAAAATAAGTTGCGTCAATCGATAAAATTGAATACATAGAATCACCCTGAACATCGATATATTGCAAATTTAAACTGATGCAAGTTATTTTTTAACGCTTACTAAATACCGTTATTAGCCTGCTGAAAGCAATGGTTTGATGGCTCTTAACTTTAGATTATTCGTACATTTCCTCTAAAAAACAGTTTCTTATGGGACGGGCGTAAAGATCGCCGATTTTTATGTAAGTTTGCATTAAGCAATAAGATTTTACGGCATGAAAGAGAACAGAACCTTGATTTCAAGAAGATCTGGAAAGATGAGTTTCCGGAGTATGTGAGCGGATTCGCAAATTCGCAGGGAGGGACGTTGCTCATAGGGGTGGAAGACAATGGGGACATTGTCGGTGTGACGAATGCCAAGAAACTTATGGAGGATATTCCCAATAAGATAGTCACTACGACAGGAGTCGTTCCTGATGTAAGTCTGCTTGAGGAGAACGGAAAGGAATACATAAAGATTACGATTGCTCCAAGCAATACGCCCATCACTTATAAGGGCAGGCTGTATTATCGCTCCGGTACCACCCTACAGCAACTCGATGGAATGGCCGCCCAGAATTTTCTGCTCAGCAAAATGGGCAAATCATGGGACGAGCAGATTGTTGAAGGTACGGGGCTGAAGGATATTGAACCTGCCGCCGTCACATATTTCGTAAAAGAAGGCATTGCCAATGGCAGGCTGGCCAAGAGCGCTGAGAAAGACAGCATCGAGAAGATTCTCGGAAACCTGAAACTGATGAATGAGGAAGGCAAGATGACAATGGCTGCGCTACTGCTGTTCGGGAAGGATCCGCAGTCATATTGCCTGAATGCCCGGTTCAAGATTGGCCGCTTTGGCAACGGAGCGTCTGATCTGATAACGCAGGACCTAATTGACGGAAATCTCATCCAGATGGCCGACAAAGTGATGGATGTATTGTCTGCCAAGTATCTTGTCAGACCAATCCACAATGAAGGTTGTATAAGTAACCCCTAAAAGAACACCCCCCTGTGGAATTGCTTCCACAGGGGGGTGTTTGAGGTGCCTAGCGGAATCGAACCGCTGTAGCAGGTTTTGCAGACCTGTGCCTAACCGCTCGGCCAAAGCACCGTTGTTCATGGAGTGCAAAGATAACGCTTTTTCTGTTATCCGCAAATATTTCTTTCATAAAACGGTTCGAAATATGACTGGATTGCGGAATATTCCTTTAAAATAAGTAAATTTGTAGGCTTCCACTTTTGGAGGTTTCAGTCACTTCGGCTAGCTCAAAGACCTGAACCCACTAATCGGCCGCCGAGCCTGCAGAAGCGACCGGAGCAAGACAATCGGCCGCCGAGATTGCAGTTGCTGAGCTTGCCGAAGCTTTGAAGTGGACACGATGGAAAGATGATTAATGATGCTAAGATGAATATGAGAAGAATTTTGTCTGTGTTTATGTTCCTCTGCGCGATGGCAGCCACTGCCACCGCTCAAGAAACTCCGCTCAAATTCGCGTTTCTGACTGACCTGCATTACTCGGCGGGAAGCGGCTCGGTGAAGGATCTGAGCCGTTGCGTCAAGGATGTCAACACTTTGGACAGTCTGGACTTCGTGCTGGTCGGAGGTGACCTCACGGATTTCGGGACCGACGAGGAGATCGCGGCTGTCAAGCAGATGCTTGATTCGCTCAGGTACAAGTACTATGTCGTGGCCGGAAACCATGACGCCAAATGGTCCGAGAGCGGCTGCAACACCTTCCTCAAGGTGTTCGGTTACGAGAACTACGAGTTCGAGTGCAAAGGGTGGCGTTTCATCGGCTGCAACTGCGGTCCGGACATGAGGATGGCCCCGGCGCTGATTCCGCAGGAAAGCATGGAATGGCTGAAAGGGCTCAAACCAGGTGAAAAGACGATCTTTGTCAACCACTATCCTCAGGACACATCGGTGCTGAACTACTTCGATGTGACCCGCGAGCTCAAGAGGATAGGCACCCGTTTCGAGGTCGGCGGCCATTGGCACACAAATGTGGCGCTGAACTATGACGGCATACCGGGCGTTCTGGACCGTTCCACTCTCACGGCCGGGAAACAACCCGGCTACAATGTGTTCACCATCCAGAACGATAGCGTGACGGTCTCTGAAAGAAGGCTTTACGGTTCCACGACCGTTCAGTTTGAGCCTTGGTACACCAAAAGGCTTACCGAAGTCAAGGACACCGTGACTTACGATGCTGACGGCCTTCCCGCAAGCTATCCTTGGATGCGCTACGATGTCAACGAGGACAGCCCGGTGAAGGAGGTCTGGAAGTTCAAGGATGACAGCAACATCGCCGCAGGTTTCGCGATGCACGGCGGCAAGGCTTGGTACACAACGGCTTCCGGCTACGTGCGTTGCATCAATGTCAAGGATGGCAAACGGGTTTGGTCCAAGAAATTCCCCGGCAAGATATTCTCGACCCCAACTGTTCAGGGGAAATATCTTGTCTTCGGATGCACGGACGGCAACATCTACGCCCTGAACGCGAAGAACGGAAAGACAATCTGGAAATATGCCGCAAGGAAATCCGTGCTTGGCAGTCCTGTGATATTCAATGGCAAGGTCTATGTCGGAGCTTCGGACGGATGCTTCAGGGCCCTCGACCTCAAGAAAGGAAAGGCTGTGTGGACATATTCAGACGTTCAAGGATTCATCGAGTGCCGTGCCTTTGTCGATAATGAGCAGGTTGTGTTCGGCTCATGGGGCAACAGGCTCTATTCTCTTGATCCTCAGACAGGTTCGCTCCAGTGGGAATGGATGTGCGAGAAGCCTTCGAGAATGTACTCCCCGGCGGCAGTCTGGCCGGTCAAGGCGGACGGGAAGATATTCATAGCTGTTCCGGACAGGCGTCTTTACGCGCTTGACACCGCGACCGGGAAGGAACTGAAGCATTATGACAGGGCCGCCCGCGAGGCTGTGGGAGTTTCGCCGGACGGTAAGAAAGTCTATTGCAAATCCATGTGGCACACAATCACTTCCGTGGATGCGGCGACCCTTGAGAAGGATTGGCAGACGGAGACCGGTGCCGGCTATGAAATCTCTCCGACTCCTATCGTACGTGTCGGAGATGAGGTGATCATGCCGACAGACAAGGGTAACATCATCGGTTTCAGTGCCGTGGACGGAAGCCGCCTCTGGGCTCGAAAGATTTCCATCGCGCTCGTGAACCCGATGCAGGTCTGGACTGAGGGCGCCAACACTTACATACTTGCATCCACGATGGACGGAGCTGTGACACTGTTGCGTAAATAGCGTTTCAGCATGGTGGTCGCTTCGACAGGCTCTGCGGCCGAAGAAGACTGGTCAATGAGCTTGCCGAAGTGCCGGGCCGAATTACCACGAAATAATGACAAACTCATGAATATGAAAAAGACACTACTGATTCTGGCGGCAGTTTTCGCCGCGACCCCGCTTTGGGCGGAGAAAAACGACAGGATGGAGCCTTGGCAGGATCCGAACACATTCGAGGAAAACCGCCTGCCCATGGCCGCCACATTTGTCACAGACCAGCAGAAGACCATGTCACTGAACGGAGTCTGGAAATTCAAATGGAACGAGACCATCGAAGGACGCACAAAAGGCTTCGAGGCCGTAGGCTACGATGACTCTGATTGGGGAACCATACCGGTTCCGGGAATGTGGGAGTTGAACGGGTACAATGACCCTATCTACCTTAACGTCGGCTTCGCATGGAGGGGACACTACGAGAATAACCCGCCATACCCGGCCACAGAGCACAATTACGTGGGCCAGTACCGCCGCACATTCAGTGTGGACAAGTCCTGGATTGGAAAGCAGATCTGCCTTTGCATCGGCTCGGCCACATCCAATGTCCGCGTCTGGGTCAACGGCAAGATGGTCGGTTACAGCGAGGACAGCAAGCTGGAGGCCCGCTTCGACCTCACCAAGTACGTCAAGGCAGGAGAGAACCTCATCGCCTTGGAGGTGTTCCGTTGGTGCGACGGTTCCTATCTGGAGGATCAGGATTTCTGGAGGTTCAGCGGAATCGCCCGCGGAGTCTGTGTCTATACCCGTGAGAAAGAGCGCATTGAGGATGTGAACATCACGGCCGGGATGGACGGCGCCTACACGGTGAAAGCCAAAGTGACCAAAGGTATCAAGAACATCCGCGTCGCCATCGTGGACAAGAACGGCAATCAGGTCTCCTACATGGAGGCCTCTCCGTCAAAAGGCCAGGCCACGCTTACAGGCGTTGTCCGGAACCCGGATCTTTGGAGCGCCGAAATCCCTGACCTTTACACCTTGAAAGTCACCGCTTCCGACAAAAAAGACGTGGTCGAGAGCACCTCCATCGACTTCGGATTCAGGACCGTCGAGATAAAGGACAGCCAGCTTCTGGTCAACGGCCAGCCGGTTCTCATCAAGGGAGCCAACCGCCACGAAATCAACGCGGACAAAGGCTATGTTGTCTCCGAGGCGGACATGATCAAGGACATCCGCATCATGAAGGAACTGAACATGAACGCCGTGCGCACCTGCCACTATCCGGATGACCCGCGCTGGTACGCCCTCTGCGACAAGTACGGTCTCTATGTGGTGGACGAAGGCAACATCGAGTCCCACGGAATGGGCTACGAAGAGGCATCACTCGCACACAGGGCTGATTTCAGGGCCGCACACCTCAGCCGTGACCAGAGGATGCTCCGCAGGGATTTCAACCACCCGTCCGTGATCATCTGGAGTCTTGGCAACGAGGCCGGAGACGGCGAGAACTTCACGGCTTGCTACAAATGGATGAAGGAGAACGACCCTTCGAGGCCTGTCCAGTACGAAAGGGCGTGCGGCGGCAAGAACTCCGACATCCACTGCCCGATGTACGTTTCCCCGGCCGAATGCGAGGCGATTGTCCTCCGCAGGAGCGGCAAGCCATTGATCCAGTGTGAATACGCCCACGCGATGGGTAACTCGATGGGTAATTTCAAGGAATACTGGGACCTCATCCGCAAGTACCCGACCTATCAGGGCGGCTTCATCTGGGACTTCGTGGACCAGGCGCTCCGCTGGCCGGCCAAGGACGGCGGCACCGACCACATCTTCGCTTTCGGAGGTGATTTCAATGAATATGATCCTTCAGACGGTTCGTTCAACTGCAACGGTGTCATCGCATCTGACAGGACCCTCCATCCTCACGCCTACGAGGTGCGCTACCAGCACAGGAATATTCACACATCACTCGCCGGGCTCGGAAAGGTGAACGTCCATAATGAATATTTCTTCAAGGATCTCAGCCAGTACCGCATGCATTGGAATATCGCCGTGGACGGCGAGGCCGTCTCCACCGGAGTCGTCGAGAACCTGAACGTCGCCCCTCAGAAGACTGAGACCATCGTTCTTGGCTTCAAGGAACTTCCGAAGGCCGACGCTGACATATTCCTGAACGTTTCGTATGTTCTCAAGACCGCCGACGGCGTGCTTCCGGCAGGTGCTGAGGTTGCTTATGACCAGATCACGCTTCAAGAGAAGACAAGTGCCGCTTTCGATGCCGGTTCCGCTTCCGTTTGTGGCAAAACTTTGGTTAAGAGTGAGACTTCCGAGGCGTATTTGTTCTCCGGCTCGTTCGCCTTCGCAGGCACAATGGCTGACCGTGTGGCAGACTGGACGGCCACGTTTGACAAGGCCACCGGATTCCTCACAGGCTACACCGTGAACGGTGTCCGGATGCTTTCCGAGCCTTTGACTCCAGAATTCGCCCGCGCGCCGATTGAGAACGATATGGGTGCAAAGGCCTACAAGGCCATGAGCGTGTGGAAGTACCCGGAGTTCCGGCTCGCGAAGAACGGACTCAAGGTCTCCGCCCACACCGAGGAGAATGTCACATTGACTGCTGAATATGAGCCTATAGCTGGTGGTGCAGCCATTGTGGAGATGTCGTACACGATCTTCGCCGACGGTTCCGTCAAGGGCGTCGAAAGGATGAAGGACGCCGGCGGTCTCGCAAAGGCTCCGGACATGTTCCGTTTCGGAATGAAGTTCGCCATGCCTGGACGCTATTCCACTGTGGATTTCTACGGCAAGGGACCTTGGGAGAACTACTGCGACAGGAACTCCGCGGCCGTTGTGGGCCATTATACCCAGAGTGTCAATGACCAGTACCACTACGGCTATGTACGCACCCAGGAATCCGGCACGAAGACCGGTCTGAGATATTTCCGTCTGCTTGATCCCGAGGGTTCCGGTCTTGAGATCACGACAGAAGGCAAGTTCTCTGCCTCCGCCCTTCCGTTCCAGATGAGGGATCTGGACTGCATGGAGAACGGCACACCGCAGCGCGCCAACAAGACAAACACCCAGAACGGCGAGGCCCGTCACTCATTGAGTCTCAAGGCAAAGGCCCACGAGAACGACCGTGCCAACGGCACTACCTACGTCAACTTCGATCTTATGCAGATGGGAGTCGGAGGCATCCACTCATGGGGCACTCTGCCTTTGGATCAGTACCTTGTGCCAGCCGCCGAGCGTGAGTTCACATTCGTGCTCCGCCCGGTCAAAAACTAGAAAGTTTAATTGAATAATCTGCGATGACGTTTGTAAATCTTCAAAAAAAGATTAACTTTGCAGACTGTTTGCAAGAAGTAAAACAACTTTAAAAACAATAAAGAAATGAAAAAAGGACTTCATCCCGAAACCTACCGCCTTGT
>OIZT01001502.1_pt1 | contig 10379 bp, 6 predicted proteins | sample 1588611 | NCBI WGS metagenome assembly OIZT01 (sample SAMN03283278) | human gut metagenome | biome: human-associated habitat; material: feces | host: Homo sapiens | place: Peru | collected 2012
GAACCCAGAATGTTGTGTCCCAGCGGATGCCCCTTGTATATAGCGTTTTCGAACAGATCGTATATCAGTTCGGCAGGCGAATCGTTGTAACTTTCAATCTCGTCGACTATCACTTCAACCTCCTTGTCAATCTCCGCTTGCGGATATGTGCTGTGAAACACTATGTCTGTGAGCAGATCGACAGCACGGTCGATGTTGTCGCGCAGTACGGCTGCATGATAAACCGTCTCCTCCTTGTTGGTGAAAGCGTTCAAGTCGCCGCCAACACTTTCCAGATAGCCCAGAATCTTCATCGAACTGCGCCGCTCAGTACCCTTAAACGTGATGTGTTCGCAGAAGTGTGCCATTCCCTCGCGGCCCGGTTGCTCGTCGCGTGTGCCCGCTGCCACGGCATAACCGCAGTAAACAACGGGCGAAGCGCTGGGCAATTGTATTATGCGCAGGCCGTTGCTGAGTGTATGTGTATTGTAGTTCATATCCAAATGTTTAATATATGCAAAGTTACACTTTTTGTCGCTGATTTTATGTAACTTTGAAGCCGAAACCCGAACAAAAGGAAACTTTTTAACAACAAACTTAATATGAAACATCTGTTATTGACACTGGCTGTGGCGGGAATGGCTCCTTGCATGATATACGCAGCCGAAACGACGGACAAGGTCGTTCAGCCTACGTTCAAGGAGTGGCACGACATGTCGGTCAACAACGTTAACCGATTTCCTACGCATGCCTCGTTCTTTGCCTATGAGAACCGCAGCGCGGCTCTGAAAGGCGACCGCAACAGTTCTGCCAATTATCTCTCTATTGAGGGCGACTGGCGTTTCAATTGGGTGGCTAATGCCGACCAGCGTCCTACCGATTTCTTCAAGGAAGGCTACAACGACTCATCGTGGAAGACGATGAAGGTGCCCGGAATATGGGAAGTCAACGGTTATGGCGACCCCGAGTACGTTAACATCGGATTCGCATGGCGCGGACACTTCAAGGACAATCCCCCTCAGGTGCCCACAAAGGACAACCACGTAGGCTCATATCGCCGCACTGTCAATATACCTGAGTCGTGGGACGGCCGTCAGGTGATTGCCCATTTCGGTTCGGTAACGTCAAATATGTATCTGTGGGTGAACGGTCACTTCGTAGGATACGGCGAAGATTCGAAGTCGGCAATGGAGTTTGACATCACTCCTTACCTCAAGAAGGGCGACAATCTCATTGCTTTCCAGACCTTCCGTTGGTGCGACGGCTCGTATAATGAAGACCAGGACTTCTGGCGCCTGAGTGGTGTGGCTCGTGAATGCTATCTCTTCGCTCGTGATGCCAAATTGCAACTGGAAGATGTACGCGTGACACCAGACCTCGTCAACAACTACAAGGATGGCGTACTCCATATCTCTACCAAGGTTAAGGGAATAGGCAAGCTGAACTTCATTCTCTTCGACAAAGAGGGCAAGCAGGTGGCTACAGCTACAGGATTGGCAAAGAATGGAACAGCCAACATTACGATGAACGTAGAGAATCCACACAAGTGGAATGCAGAGACACCTTATTTATATACCCTTCAGGTTTCCCTCTCAAGTGCGCTGAAGAATGGCAACGAGAAATCAGCAAGCATCACTCCTGTAAAGGTAGGTTTCCGCAAGGTGGAAATCAAGAACAAGCAGTTCCTTGTCAACGGTCAGCCTGTGCTCATCAAGGGTGCCAACCGTCATGAGATGGACCCTGACGGAGGTTACGTATTGAGCATGGAGCGCATGATTCAGGATATCAAGATTATGAAGCGCCTGAATATCAACGCTGTCCGTACTTGCCACTATCCTGATGATCCACGCTGGTATGAGCTCTGCGATGAGTATGGTATCTATGTGATAGCTGAGGCTAACCAGGAGAGTCACGGTTTCCAGTATGGCGATGATGCAGCTGCCAAGAAGCCGATGTTTGCCAAGCAGATTCTGGAGCGCAACCAGCACAATGTTTCCATGTACTTCAATCATCCTAGCGTCGTAACCTGGAGTTTGGGTAATGAGACTGTGATGGGCGATAACTTCCTGCAGGCTTACAAGTGGGTCAAGAGTCAGGATCAGAGCCGTCCGGTTCAGTATGAACAGGCTCGCAGAGGCGAGGGTACCGATATCTTCTGCCCTATGTATTATCCTGTAAGTGCTTGCGAAAAGTATGCGAAGGACCCTAACAGTCCAATGCCGCTCATCCAGTGCGAGTACAACCATACCATGGGTAACTCAGGCGGTAACCTGAAGGATTACTGGGAGCTGATTCGCAAGTATCCTATCCTCCAGGGTGGTTTCGACTGGGATTTCGTTGACCAGGGCTTGCACCGCAAGGTATTGAAGCCGATGACCATCAAGAATCCTGAGAAGATGAGCAATGAAGAGCTCCGCAAGATAGAATATTGCTACGGTGGCGATTACAACAATTACGACCCTAGCGACAACAACTTCAACTGTAATGGTATCATCGGTCCTGACCGTCAGCTCAATCCTCATGCCTACGAGGTAGCCTACCAGTATCAGAACATCTGGGCTAAGATGGTGAATGCAGAGAAGGGCGAAGTAAGCGTACACAATGAGAACTTCTTCCGCGATTTAGGCAACTATGCCTTGGCATGGAGCCTGATTGAGGATGGTGTGGAGACTCAGAACGGTACCATCGCTGATATCAATGTAGCTGCCCAGCAGACCAGGAACTTCACCATCCCTTATGACCTTTCTAAGGTAAAGGGCAAGGAGGTGTTCCTCAACATCGACTTCCGTCTGAAGAAGGCTGAACCTCTGATGGAGTCTGGTCAGATTGTGGCTTATGCCCAGCTGACCGTGAAGGAGAAGAAGTGCTGCGGTCATTGTGCAGACAACATGGCTAAGGCTCAGGACGGCAAGAAGGTGAAGGCTAAGCTCATCGACAAGAAGGGCGAGCAGGATATCACCGTTACTACTCCTGATCTGACCGTGAAGGTGAACCGTACCACCGGTCTCATCTCTGAATATACCTATCGTGGCAAGTCGCTCCTCGGCGAGGGCGGAACCTTGAAGCCAAACTTCTGGCGTGCTCCTACCGATAATGATTTCGGTGCAGGTCTGCAGAAGAAGTTCCAGGTTTGGAAGAACCCTGTCATGAACCTGAAGGGTGTAGCTGTTGAAAAGGACAAGAAGGCAAACACCATCAATATCTGTGCTACCTATGAGATGCCAGAGGTGAAGGGCGAGCTGGAAATCGAATATCTCATCATGCCTAACACCGGTGCGATGAAGGTAAGCCAGGAGTTCGATGCTTCTGATGATGCCAAGGTCAGCGACCTGTTCCGCTTCGGTATGCTGATGCAGTTGCCATACGATATGGACAAGAGCCAGTATTACGGCCGCGGTCCTATTGAGAACTATTCAGACCGTGAGGACTGTATGCGTATCGGAATCTACAGCGATGATGCCGACAACCAGTACTTCCCATACATCCGTCCACAGGAGAGTGGAACCAAGGGTGATATGCGCTGGTGGAATCAGACCGATGCTTCCGGTTTCGGATTCAAGGTGAAGAGCTGCAAGCCATTCTATGCTTCAGCCATCCACTTCGATACAGAAGAACTGGATGATGGTGATGACAAGGATCAGCGTCACAGTTTCAACCTGAAGAAGTCAAAATTCACCAATCTCTTCCTCGATGCAGAGCATTCAGGTGTGGCTGGTGAGAACTCTTGGGGTGCATGGCCATTGGAGAAATATCGCCTCCATTATGGCGACAAGAACTTCACTTTCGTGCTCATTCCGTTAGATAAATAGTAGAAAAACAGGGAATTGGATAAAAATCCAATATATTTAAACAGAAAATCCACCTCATTCGGGGTGGATTTTTTTATCTTTGCAGAAGATTTACTGCACCACCTATATTGAATGGTGTAGGTACAGACCTAAAAATAAACAATAACGAACAATATGAGAAAAGCAAAAATTTTCGCAGCAGCATTGCTGGCGATGTCTTCACTCGGAGCATTCGCACAGCATCAGTTTACTGTTCAGGCTAACAAGCCTGGAGTAGCAATCCAGCCTACCATGTACGGTATCTTCTTCGAGGATATCAACTTCGGTGCCGATGGTGGTCTCTATGCAGAGATGGTAGAGAACCGTTCCTTCGAATTTCCACAGCGCCTGATGGGATGGAATACATTCGGAAATGTAACCCTCAGCGACGTAAAACCTGCCTTCGACCGCAATCCTCATTATGTAACATTGGAGAGCGCAGGTGCACGTGAGAAGCAGACAGGTCTTGAGAACCGTGGCTTCTTCGGTATGGGCTTGAAGAAGGATATGAAGTACGATTTCTCTGTTTATGGCCGTCTTCATCTCATCGATGGCAAGCAGGGTAAGATTCGTGTGGAACTCGTCAATTCAAAGAATGATGTGATTGCCAAGCAGGTCATCAACATCACCAATAATAAATGGCAGAAGCTTACTGCTACCCTTACTTCTCCTCAGACCGATCCTAAGGGTTTGATGCGCGTTTATCTGGAGAAGGGTTCTGAGAGCGTAGATCTCGACCACATCTCTCTCTTCCCTGAGGACAACTGGAATGGTCTCCGTGCCGACCTCGTACAGGATTTGGCTGACTTGAAGCCTGGCATCTTCCGTTTCCCTGGTGGATGTATCGTAGAGGGTACCGACCTCGATACCCGTTATGAGTGGAAGAACTCTGTGGGTGCTCCTGAGAACCGTCCTTTGAACGAGAACCGCTGGAGAGATACCTTCCCACATCGCCTTTTCCCTAACTATTATCAGTCATTGGGCTTGGGCTTCTATGAGTATTTCCTTCTTTCAGAGAAAATTGGTGCAGAGCCATTACCTATTCTTTCTGTAGGTTTGGCTTGTCAGTATCAGAACGATGATAAGGATCCTAATGCGCATGTAGCCGTCAAGGATCTCCAGAGCTATATCGACGATGCACTCGACCTCATCGAGTTCGCCAATGGTCCTGTCACCTCCAAGTGGGGTAAGCTCCGTGCCGATATGGGTCATCCTGCTCCATTCAATCTGAAGCAGATTGGTATCGGTAACGAGCAGTGGGGACCTATGTATCCTGAGCGCTTGCAGAAGTTCATGGAGCAGATTCATGCCAAGTATCCAAAGATCAAGATCTGCGGTTCATCAGGTCCATCTGCTGATGGCAAGGATTTCGACTACGGTTGGGAGCAGATGCGCAAGTTGGGCGTAGATATGGTGGATGAGCACTATTACAAGAGCCCAGAGTGGTTCCGCAGCAATGCCAGCCGTTACGACAAGTACGACCGCAAGGGTCCTAAGGTCTTTGCCGGTGAGTATGCAGCTCATGCCAAGCACGATCCTAACTCATGGGAGGCAGCGCTTTCTGAGGCAGCTTTCATGACCGGTTTGGAGCGTAATGCCGATGTGGTTTATCAGGCTACTTATGCACCTCTCTTCGCTCACGTTGAGGGATGGCAGTGGCGTCCAGACCTCATCTGGTTCGATAACCTCAGTTCTGTCCGTTCTGCCAACTACTATGTTCAGCAGCTCTACGGCGAGAACAAGGGTACCAATGTGTTGAAGCTTACCGAGAACGGCAAGGCTGTAGCAGGCGAGAATGGTCTCTATGCCACCGCTTGTTTCGATAAGACAACCAAGAGCTACATCGTGAAGATTGCCAACACCTCTAACGAGGCAAAGGAAATCAACGTCACCTTTAATGGTATCAAGAAGTTGAACCCTGGTAAGGTAACCGTTCTTCATGCCGACGATATCCAGGCTGAGAACAAGATTGACAACAAGAACGTAGTTGTTCCTGTAGTATCTGCTGCTCAGGCTAACGGTAATGTCCTGAATGTCAAGATGAAGGCAAATAGTTTTGTGGTATATAAATTCTAAGAGTTGGTGCGTTTTTTAACGCAAGTTTTTCTGTATAAGGTAAAAAGATGATGAGAATCCCTTGCGGCAGCGATGCCGCAAGGGATTGTTTTTTTCTCCCGATGCCCTTGAAATTACATGGCGACGCAGGAATCTCTGTGTCGGGACGTAGGAATGATTACGTCGCTATGTAGCAAATTCTACGTCGGGACGTAATTTTTGAAAGTGTCTATGTAGTCAACTAAATATATTCTTGAACCACATGCAAAAGTTCAATAATTAACGGATTGTTCCCTTAAATTATCTAATATTTTCCTTTGTTTCGTTCTTTTTTATTAATTTTGTGGTCGGAAATAATAAAAAATATATGATAAAGGTCAAATTATATATATTGAGTATTTTGTTGATGCTAGCTTCATGTACAGGAAATAAAGTCATAGATCAGCAAATAACTAGAGCAGATAGTCTGATGGAAGCTAATTCGGATTCTGCTTTAGTAGCTTTAGGTATGCTTGATAGCCTAAGAGAGAACAATCTCAAAATGAGTAAAGCGCAACAGATGCGTTTTGTGAAATTGTGAAATGTTAAAATCGACAGATGTGATATGATAGAAATGACCTATCTTTGCAAATATTTTAATTTGTTAATAAAATAAAACAAGGGTTATGAGACAGATAGTTGTTATAATGCTAGCGTTAGCATCAATAGATGTGAATGCACAAGAAAATGACACGGTAAGTGTTGAAAAAGAAATCGTTCCGATTGATACTACACTTCGCCTAAGTGAAGTTGTGGTCAAGGCTGCTCGTGTGATTCATAAGGTTGACAGAGATATTATCCTGCCGAATGCCAAGATTAAGGAAAACTCCTCTAATGGCTATGATCTTCTGAGAAAATTGCATTTGCCAAATCTCAAGGTAAATGAGGCTCAGCAGAGTATCAGCAGTTATCTTGGTGGCGTTCAGGTTCGCATCAATGATATTAAGGCTACGGTACAGGACATCTTGGCTTTGCAGCCGAATGATGTTACCCGTATTGAGTACATAGATGATCCCGGAGTACGCTATGGTGATGCAAACCTTGCCGTTGTTATCAATTATGTAGTAAAGAAAAGATATGTTGGTTATGTAGGTGGTGTCAATACAACTCAAGCTCTTTGGGAAAGATTCAATAACAGTAATGCGTTCTTCAGATATAATTATAAGAAGTCTGAGTTCGGCCTGTCTTATAGATTGAACTATCGTTGGTATGATAAGAGACGAATGGACAGCCATTCTGTATATTTGCAGCCAGATGGACTGGAGCGTACTGTAGATTATGTCGGTCAAGATGCAGAGATGACCTATAATGCCCATAACTTACAGCTTAGCTACAACTTAGCTGATCCTGGTAAGTATTCATTAAATGTGAGATTTGGGTTTGACTGGATGAACTCCCCTTACAACAAGAAACTGCAAAAGGTATTTGAAACTGGGCGACAAGATTTGTTGCTTTTTACCAATGATTTTGGGCATGATAGAAATCCTGTATTGGATATTTATTATAGTCTGAATCTGCCTAAAAAACAAAGTCTTGTCATCAATGTTGTCGGCACTCATTTAGGCTCAGATAACACTCATAGACAGAATGAATATGTATTGCAGAATGATGTTGATGAAACGTTGAATTCCAGTCCTTTACACGACTATGGCTATGAAGCCGATGGTAGTAAGTATTCTTTGATAACAGAGGCCATTTACACCAAACTGTTGAATAAGGTGCTGTCTTTTTCTGGTGGTACAAACTATGCAGTTAGTAGAACTGATAACAAATATACAGGAAGTCAGAATGTTACTACAGTCTTGAATTCCAATAATGTGTATTTGTTTTCGCAATTGGATGGACGCTTGGGTAAAATCGCTAATTTCCAGTTAGGTGTTGGTGCAAACTATATATCAATAGAGCAAGGTAGTGTGGGCTTTCACAAGTGGACTTTTAGACCGAAGTTAACATTAGCCACTAATTCTATTAAGAATTTTAGAATTAGACTTACAGGTTCTATCAATCCACAAGTGCCTTCGTTGTCTCAGTTGAGCGAGGTGCGACAGCAGGGAAGTACAATGCAGGCAAATGATGGTAATAGTACCTTGAAGGCAACATCTGCTTATAATGGTGCTTTGGGATTCACATGGAATAATAAGATAGTTGATGTTTACTGGGGCGGTAATATGAGCTACACTCCAGATGCCATTATGACAAGCATTTTGCCACAACAGCAAACGGATGGTAGCTATTTGTATGTGTGGAAACCTGAGAACCAGAAAAGTTTTACTTCTTATTTCGCTTATACGACTTTGGTATTCCATGTCATCCCTGATATATTTGATATCCAAGGAGAGCTGCAATATCAGCACTTGAGAAGCCGCGGCTTGGATTATTCGCACGATTTCGAGCCTTTGCATTATGGTTTAACGGCATCTTTGAATTTGAAGAAATGGTATGTGGAGTATTATTTTGCCAATGCCTGGGAGAGATTTTCTGGTGAAACAAGAAGCGCAGGAGAGAAACAATCCACCCTCACGGTGTCTTATAAACATAAGAATCTTCGTCTAGGTCTAAGTTGTCTACTTTTGGGCTACCCACAGGGATTTGACTATAAGAATAGAACAAATAGTAAGTATTATGTAAGCAGAGGAGTTACTTATATCAAGAATAATGGCAACATGCTTATGTTTACACTTGGCTATACCTTTAGTCATGGTAGAAAATATAAGACAGATAGACGTAAATTGAACAATAGTGATAAAGAAACTGGTTTAAGAATTTAAATATGAACTTAAAGCCATTTCCTCATTATCAGCAACTCAACGAGATGGACTGTGGTTCCACCTCGTTGAGGATGATAGCCAAGTACTATGGCAAGGAGTACTCGGCAGAGTATTTCTGCAGGCTATTAACGGCTTCTCAATAGGGATAATGCATAGAGAGGCAGTATGGTGACATGCCTTATGGCGTCATCGTCCTGCTTGTCAATGTAATCAAATGATCCAAAATTCTCTAAGGAACAACGGAAGGCTTCGGTGAGCTTTTTCTCTCTCATGAATAGCCAGAGACTCTTCATGCCGCCCTCCAGTTGAAGCACGGCTAACAGTAATCCTGGGTCCAGAAAGAGGACCTTCATGCTTTTCTCGTCAGCTTCCGCATGGAATCTTCCTTCCAGGCGATGAGTTCTGAGTCTATGTTTCTATGTATATATTCTGTCATAATCGTAACTCTTTGAATAACAGGTGCAAATGTAGTTAAAATACTCAAATCCGAGAAATAATCGACGTTAAAATACTCAAATCCGAGAAATAATATGTCCCAGAGGTGGTTACAGTGGTTGCGGTTACAGAAGTTACTAACACATTTCTGCAGGGCATTTTTGGTGGTATCAGAAAAAAGTCGTATCTTTGCAAACAATAAGTAATCATGACTTTATTGAGAACTGAAATAATAACAATTTAAAATTAGATGAGTATGAAAAGACGAATCTTTATGATGGCTGTTCTTAGCCTGGTGTTTGTGACAAGTGGTTTCGCACAGTTCCAGAGATCTATATTCAACCACGTGGGGCTGAATGTGGGTGCTGGTACTGAGGGTATTAACGTGGGTGTGGCTGCTCCTCTCACCAATTATCTTGAGCTGGAGGCGGGAGTCAGTCTCATGCCAAGCATCAAGGCTAATGCCGATGTTGACTTGCATTCGAATGCATCGCTCAACGTGCAGGGAGTGGCGGTGAGAATCCCGGATGCTACGGTGAATACCGAGGTGGATATCGCTCGTACTACCTTCAACGTCAAGGCACATCTCTATCCTTTTGGAGGAAACAGCAAGTTCTTCCTTACCGGTGGTTTCTCATTCGGCAATCCTAAAATCGCCAAACTGAGCGGTCATAGTGACGAGATTGAGAGATTCGCCAACCAGTATCCAGCTTACAAGCAGAAAATCCTTGACCTGGTCAGCGTGGGACTGGCTGATTATAACGTGAAGCTGGACGATAACTTCGATATCCATGGCGACATCCGCTGTAATTCCTTCCGTCCTTATCTGGGTCTGGGCTTCGGCAGACTGGTTCCCAAGAAGCGCGTAGGTGTACGTGTGGAACTGGGATGCCAGTTTATGGGAACCCTGAAGGTTTACCAGAACGATGAGAAGGTGGAAATCAACAAGGTGTTGAACGATACGATGGGCGATGATGCTGACGACATCTCCAAGTTTATCGAAGACTGGAAGTACTATCCGGTGCTCAAATTGCAGATTGTAGGCAGAATCTTCTAAGGTTGCCAAGATGGGGAAAAATAGTTGGCAGGTGCATGGAACGGTGAACTTTTGCAGGCTATGTACAAGAAAAGTTTGAATTTTGCATAAAAAATACGCTCAAACGCTAGCAATCTGCTCATTTTTTCGTAACTTTGCACCCGCAAACTTATAAAAAATAAAAGAAGAATGGCTAATTTGAGATTTGAGGTTGTAGCCGAGGCCTTTAAGAAAAGACCT
>OIZT01001506.1_pt1 | contig 10371 bp, 5 predicted proteins | sample 1588611 | NCBI WGS metagenome assembly OIZT01 (sample SAMN03283278) | human gut metagenome | biome: human-associated habitat; material: feces | host: Homo sapiens | place: Peru | collected 2012
CGGGTGTGGAGGGGACCCCTATCGAATAAAACCGGGCTTTGTTGAATGGGAGAGGGTTTTCCCCTCATCCGTCACGCCTTACGGCGTGCCACCTTCCCCGGAGGGGAAGGCTGCCTCCGGCGGGGGCTGGTTATCTTGGCAATCTGTACAATCAGGTGCGTAAAAAAGGGATGGCGCCTGTCACCCTCTGCGTTTTGCCTAATTATACCACAGCTGCGCCCAGGTTTTAAAGCCATATATCACAAAGATGTCAGATAATCACAAAAAGTAGCAGATTTGCCCCCTGGTGTTTTGTGCAAAGGGACGGTAATATATAACTACCAAGGCGGTGCAAAGCCGCCCAGCCATTCTAAATAGGAGGAAATATTCATGAAAAAGATCATTGCGATGCTGCTGGCCCTTTCCATGGTGCTGGCAATGGCTGCCTGCGGAGGCTCGTCCGCTCCCGCTACCGAGGCTCCCAAGACCGATGCTCCCGCCTCCGGCGAGACCGCTACGGAAGCGCCCGCCGCTACCGAGGCCCCTGAGAACCTGACCGCTACCCAGAAGATCATCAAGGAAGCCGAGGGCATGACTCTGGAAGAGCTGGCCAAGAAGGCCATCGAAGAGTCCAACGGCAAGATGTTCTACGGCGTGGGCAACTCCAGCCGCGGCAAGAGCGCCCTGCCTAAGTTCATTGAGTACTTGCAGACCATCGACCCCAGCTACAGCATGGAGTTCGAGTGGCAGCAGCCCAAGAACAACAAGATCTTCGATCAGCTGACCGCTGACTCCCTGAAGGGCACCGGCACCTTCGCCATGACCCTGATCCAGGACGGCAACCAGATCGAGAGCAAGATGGTTCAGCCCGGCGTGCTGGACACCTTCATCCCCAAGGATTGGGCCGACGCCAACGGCACCACCGCCGATGCCTACCAGGGCTTCCTGCCTCTGCAGACCCTGAACAAGGTCTTCGAGTACAACTGCACCGGCACCAAGACCTATGACAACTGCTGGGACTTCGTAGCCGAGGGCGAGCATGGCCTGTTTATGGACATCGACTCCGAGATCGTTGGCAAGAACTTCCTGTACATGCTGACCCGTGACGACTACGCCGCCTGGCTGAAGGATGCCTACAACGCCCTGCCCGCCGACGAGCAGGCCTACTTCCAGCCCACCATCCAGGCCATGGAGTCTGAGGCTGCTGACCTGGGACTGGGTGCCGACGGTGCCTACGCCCTGGCCTGGATCAAGCTGTGGGTGGAGAGCTACAACGCCCAGACCGATGACGGCCCCATCTGCAACACCCTGGTGGACGCTTCCGCCAAGGATCAGTTCGGCCTGCTGGTTTACTCCAAGCTCCGCTCCGTGGAAGAGTCCAGCTCCGTTTCCGTCAACAATGTGAAGGTCGCCGCCTATGAGGACGGCTACCAGGGCATCGGCGGCTACGGCTACTGCCATTACCTGTTCGTCACCGACAACTCCCCGCTGCCCTGGACGGCCTGCGCCTTCATCGCCTATATGACCTGCACCGCTGACGGTTTCTCCGCCTGGGGCAAGGACATGGGCGGCTACTCCTCCAACCCCAAGGTTGCTGAGGAGACCGAGGCTACCTTCCACCACTCCATCGGCGGCATGGCCGAGGACGGCACCACCGTGGAATTCGCCGCCAAGAACGACCGGGGCTACGACTGGTGGACCACCAACGGCAAGCTGGTCCTGGAGGATCCTGAGTACTGCGCCGATGTGGCCTTTACCGTGGGCAGCTGGATCGAAATGCTGACCAAGTACAGCGCCGGCTAAATTTCCGTTTCCATTGCGCCCTTGGATCCCTGGTCCAAGGGCGCTTTTCGAAGAAACCTTCCCTTGGGGGAAGGTGGCACGGCGAAGCCGTGACGGAAGAGGGGCCGCATGCAGGACCGACTCGGTACCGCCCCTCATCCGCCGCCTTCGGGCGGCACCTTCCCCCAGGGGAAGGTCCAGGAATTTTCAAACTAAGGAGGAAGCTATGTCTCATCCAACCACCCTCCGAGCAAGCAAAGGGACCATCCTGCTGAACAAGGTCAAGACCTTTTTTTCCAAGCCCTACAATGTGATCCTGCTGCTGCTGGGCATTGTCCTCACCTTTACCACCGTGGCCCCCATTGTGGCCATTGTGGAGGACACCTTTCAGATCCATGCCGGGACCATCGATGCCCACCTGACGGGCATGAGCTCCGGCTTCACCACCGTCAACTATACGGACCTGTTTACCAGCCGCATGGCCAAAACCAACCTGTGGAACCCCCTGTGGAACACCGTGCTGCTGGCCGTGGGCACCTGCGTTGTGTCCATCCTCTACGGCGGCCTCTTCGCCTTCCTCATTACGAGAACGGACCTGGCCTGGCGGAAGTATCTGTCTTCCATTTTCATTTTCCCCTACATCATGCCCCAGTGGACCCTGGCCGTGGTGTGGCAGAACCTGTTTAACTCCAACGCCGTTACCGGCACCTCCAACGGCCTGCTGGCCGCCCTGTTTGGGGTTAATATGCCCATGTGGTGGTGCAAGGGCCTCTTCCCCAGCCTGATGGTTCTGGGACTGCACTACGCCCCCTTCGCCTACATCCTCATCGGCGGCATTTTCCGGAATATGGACGCCAACCTGGAGGAGGCGGCCACCATCCTGGACACCCCCAAGTGGAAGACCATGCTGCGCATCACCCTGCCTATGGTGAAGCCCGCCATTCTCTCCACCATCCTGCTGGTATTCGGCTCTGCCATGGGCTCCTACCCGGTGCCCCATTACCTGGGCCTCAGCACCCTGTCCACCAAGTATGTGTCCATGAACTCCAAGTACACGGGAGAAGCCAGCATCCTGGCCATTATCATGATGATCTTCGGCGTGGCCATTATGCTGCTGAACCAGATCTCCCTCAGCAGCCGGAAGAACTACACCACCGTTACCGGCAAGTCCGGCCAGATCTCCAAGATCACCCTGGGCAGGTCCGGCAAATACATCATCGCCATGATCCTGGTGATCCTGACCTTCTTCACCAGCATTTTCCCCATCATCTCCTTCGCCTTTGAGACCTTCCTGCCCAACCCCGGAGACTACTCCTTCCTTTACACAGGAGACACCTCCAACCTGACCACCAAGTGGTGGGTCACCTCGGAGAACGTCACCGAAAACGGTATGTACGGCCAGAAGGGCATCCTCTACAACGAGACCATCTGGCGGGCCTTCAAGGGCACCATGCTGGTCTCCGTGGCCTGTTCTTTACTCGCCGGTACCATTGGCACCCTGATAGGCTACGCGGTCTCCAAGAACCGGCGGAGCAAATGGGCAAATTATGTAAACTCCGTGGCCTTCCTGCCCTATCTGATGCCCTCCATCGCCGTGGGCGTGGCCTTCTTCATCCTGTTCTCCACGGAGAAGCTGAACCTCTTCAATACCTACACGCTGCTGATCATCGTGGGCACCGTGAAGTATATCCCCTTTGCCAGCCGGAGCAGCCTGAACTCCATGCTCCAGCTCTCCGGAGAGATCGAGGAGGCCGCCATCATCCAGAACATCCCCTGGATCAAGCGGATGACCCGGATCATCATACCCATCCAGAAGTCCTCCATCATCTCCGGCTATCTGCTGCCCTTTATGACCTGCCTGCGGGAGCTGTCCCTATTCATGCTGCTGTGCGTCCAGGGCTTCATCCTGTCCACCACACTGGACTACTTCGACGAGATGGGCCTGTACGCCTTCTCCAGCGGCATCAACCTGATATTGATCATCACCATCCTGGTTTGCAACACCCTGGTAAACAAGGTCACCGGCGCGAGCCTGGACAAAGGAATTGGAGGTTAAACCATGCCTGAAATCAAACTGGAACATATTACCAAGCGCTGGGGCAAATTCTACGCCGTAGAAGACCTAAACCTGACCATTGCCGACAACGCCTTTGTGACCCTGCTGGGCCCCTCCGGCTGCGGCAAGACCACCACATTGCGGATGATCGCCGGGCTGGAGACCCCCACCAGCGGCCGGATCACCATTGGCGACAAGGTGGTATTCGACAGCGACATGGGCATCAACGTCCCTGCCAACAAGCGGAAGGTGGGCTTCCTCTTCCAGAACTATGCCCTGTGGCCCAACATGACGGTATACCAGAACATCTCCTTCGGCCTGTCCAACATCAAGGAGTCCATGGCGAAATACGACTTCGATGCCAAGAACGCCGCCAGACTGGCCCAGATTCTGAAAAATCCCGCTGATGTGACCTCTGTCCTGGAGGAGTGCCGGGACAAGGACGGAAAGCTGGAGGAGAAGAAGGCCATCCTGAAGCTCATCGATGCCTTCACCCTGTCCCAGTACACCGCCAAGACCCTCTTTGGCTATCATCTGGAAAACAACCCGGACTGCGCCGCCAGGATCGCCGAGCTGGAAGCCAAGGCAGAGGCCGCCCGGAAGGAGGCCCAGAGCAAGGGCCTGACCCTGGACCGGGAATTCCGGCTGTGCAAGGACGGAGAGCCTGTGACGGAGGTCCGGAAGCTGACCAAGGAGGAGATCGACCTCTCCGTCCGCCGGGTCAGCCGCATCGTGAAGATCGGTATGTTTATGGACCGGTACCCCGCGGAGCTCTCCGGCGGCCAGCAGCAGCGTGTGGCCATTGCCCGGACCCTGGCTCCTGAGCCCAGCGTGCTCTTTATGGACGAGCCTCTTTCCAACCTGGATGCCAAGCTGAGACTGGAAATGCGGTACGAATTGCAGCGGCTCCATGTGGAGACCGGCTCCACCTTCGTCTACGTCACCCACGACCAGATGGAGGCCATGACCCTGGCCACCCAGATCTGCCTGATCAACAACGGCGTTTTGCAGCAGTACCAGGCACCTCTGGAAGTGTACCACCACCCCGCCAACCTGTTTGTAGCCGACTTCGTAGGCACTCCCTCCATCAACTTTGTGGAGGCCAAGGGCTTCCAGCAGCAAGACGGCAGTCTGCTGCTGACAGTCCTGGGGGACAAGAAGGCCACCTTCCGTCCCGCCAAGGCCCTGAACCTGGCGGACTGGTTCGCCCAGCGGGACCGGGAGGCTGACCAAAAGGCCGCGGAGCTGAAAGAGAAGGCCGCCCAGAAGGGCTATGTGGAAAAGGGCAACAAGGACGAGGTCTTCCGCTACCACATTGCCAAGGTCAACGAGGAAGATGACTCCCTCCAGGACATCCCGGAGCTCAGTAACGAGGACTTCGTCCTGGGCATCCGCCCGGAATTTCTGGATATCCAGGCCCAGGGCAAGCTCCAGGGGGAGATCTACGGCGCTATGCCCACGGGCATGGAGTCCACCATCAAGGTCCGGGTGGGAGAGTTCCTCCTCACCGGCGTGATCTTCGGCAGCAGCCTGTTCACCATCGGCTCTCAGGTGCCCCTGACCGTAGACGGAGACCAGATCATGCTCTTCGACCGGAAGTCCGGCAAGTGCATCGCCTCCGGCTCCCTGGAATTCTGATATCTTCATAGCTCCCTCCGGCCCCCTCTCCACATGGAGAAGGGGCCGGACTTTTGATACCGGGAGACCATAAAATTCTCTTATAGATCCATAAAGAAAATAGTAATCCGGCCCGGATTGACAAAAAGGGGTGGCTATGATAGGATACTTCTGAAAAGTTAGCGAAGGCTAACCAAAAGCCTTCCAAATCGCTGCTTTATAATCGTTCAGGAGGAACTGACCATGTACACAGAATACAAAGACCAAACGACCCCTGCCTGGGATGGGTTCCGTGGACTCCAGTGGCGCTACGAGATCAACGTCCGGGATTTTATTCAGACCAACTATACCCCCTATGAGGGAGACGCATCCTTCCTGGAAGGACCTACCGAGGCCACCGAGACCCTGTGGACGGATCTGCAGGCCCTGCAGAAGCAGGAGCGGGCCCAGGGGGGCGTTCTGGATATGGAGACCGAGGTGGTTTCCGGACCTCTGGCCTACGGTCCCGGGTATATCAGCGATGCCCACAAGGACCTGGAAAAGGTGGTGGGATTGCAGACCGACAAGCCCCTGAAGCGGGCCTTCATGCCCTACGGCGGCATCAAGATGGCGGAGCAGGCCTGCACCACCAACGGCTACACCCCCAGCGCCGAGCTGCACAAGATCTTCACCGACTACCACAAGACCCACAACCAGGCCGTGTTCGATGCCTATACCCCGGAAATGAAGAAGGCCCGGCACTCCCACATCATCACAGGCCTTCCCGATACCTACGGCCGGGGCCGGATCGTAGGCGACTACCGCCGGGTGGCCCTCTACGGCGTGGACTTCCTGATCCAGGAGAAGCAGCGGGACCACCAGAACACCGGCGACGGCACCATGACCGATGACGTGATCCGCCTGCGGGAGGAGATCGCCGAGCAGATCCGGGCCCTCCAGGCCATGAAGAAGATGGCGGCCTCCTATGGCTACGACATTTCCAAGCCCGCGAATAACGCCCAGGAGGCCATCCAGTGGCTGTATTTCGGGTATCTCGCTGCCATCAAGACCCAGAACGGCGCGGCCATGTCCGTGGGCCGGGTATCCACCTTCCTGGACATTTATATCCACAGAGATCTGAAAAAGGGCGCGATCACCGAGGCTCAGGCCCAGGAGCTCATCGACCACTTCGTCATGAAGTGCCGGATGGTGAAGTTCGCCCGGATCCCCTCCTACCAGCAGCTGTTCTCCGGTGACCCGGTGTGGGCCACTCTGGAGGTAGGCGGCATTGGCCAGGACGGCCGGCACATGGTCACCAAGACCGACTTCCGGTTCCTCCACACCCTGGAAAACATGGGGCCCTCTCCCGAGCCCAATATGACGGTGCTCTATTCCCCCCGGCTGACGGAGAACTTCAAGAGCTACTGCGCCCACATCTCCGTGACCACCTCCTCCATCCAGTATGAGAACGACGAGGTCATGCGGCCGGTCTGGGGCGACGACTACTCCATCTGCTGCTGCGTCTCCGCTACCCAGACCGGAAAGGAAATGCAGTTCTTCGGTGCCCGGGCCAACCTGGCCAAGGCATTGCTCTATGCCATCAACGGCGGCTACGACCTGAAGCAGGGCGAGCAGGTAGCCCCCAACACCGGGCGCATCGAGACGGAGTACCTGGACTACGATCAGGTCCAGGAGAAGTTCGACCTGACTATGGAGTGGCTGGCGGGGCTCTATGTGAACACCCTGAACCTGATCCACTACATGCACGACAAGTATTACTACGAGGCCAGCCAGATGGCCCTCATCGATACCAACGTCCGCCGGACCTTTGCCACGGGCATTGCGGGCTTCAGCCATGTGGTGGACTCCCTGTGCGCCATCAGGTACGCCAAGGTAAAGGTCATCCGGGATGAGCAGGGCTATGCCGTGGACTACCAGATCGAGGGCGACTTCCCCCGCTACGGCAATGACGATGACCGGGCCGATGAAATCGCCGTGTGGCTGCTGCGGACCTTCCTGGAGAAGATCAAGCACTACCACACCTACCGGGATTCCGAGCCCACGACCTCCATCCTGACCATTACCTCCAACGTGGTGTACGGCAAGTACACCGGCAATATGCCCGACGGCCGCCGGGCCTGGACACCTCTGGCCCCCGGTGCCAACCCCAGCTACGGCGCGGAGCAGTCCGGCCTCATCGCCTCCCTGAACTCTGTGGCCAAGCTGCCCTACCAGTATGCCCTGGACGGTATCTCCAACACCCAGACCATCAACCCGGATGCCCTGGGCCACAGCGACGAGGAGCGGGCGGAGAACCTGGTGAATGTGCTGGACGGCTATTTCTCCAGAGGCGCTCACCACCTGAACGTCAACGTCTTCGGCGTGGAGAAGCTGCTGGACGCTATGGAGCACCCGGAGAAGGAGGAGTACCAGAACTTCACCATCCGTGTTTCCGGCTACGCCGTCAAGTTCATCGACCTGACCCGCGAGCAGCAGATGGACGTTATCTCCCGCACCTGCCATGCAGCCCTGTAACCCCATCGGCTATGTCCACTCGCTGGAATCCTTCGGCTCTGTGGACGGCCCCGGCGTGCGCTTTGTGGTGTTTTTGCAGGGGTGTGCCCTGCGGTGCAAATACTGCCACAACCCGGAAACATGGGCCACAGAGGGCGGCGAAGAATGGACGGTGGAAAAGCTGTTCCAGCGGGTCTACCGCTACCGCAACTACTGGGGCAAAAAGGGCGGCATCACGGTCAGCGGCGGCGAGCCGCTGCGGCAGATGGACTTTCTGACCGAGTTCTTCACGCTGGCGCGCGCCAAGGGCGTGCACACGGCGCTGGACACCGCCGGGCAGCCCTTCCGCCCGGACGACCCGGCCTATCTTGCGGCCTTCGACCGCCTGATGGCTAACACCAGTCTGGTGATCTTAGACCTCAAGGAGATCGACCCGGAACGCCACCGGCAGCTCACCGGCAAAGACAATGCCAACATCCTTGCCATGGCGCAGCACATCTCTGACCTCGGCATCCCGCTGTGGATCCGGCATGTGCTGGTGCCCGGCCTGACCGACGACGAGGAGGGTCTGCGCAGGACCGCAGACTTTATCCGCAGCCTGAAAACGGTGCAGCGGGTGGAGGTGCTGCCCTACCACACACTGGGTCTGTTCAAGTGGCAGAAGCTGGGCATCCCTTATCCGCTGCCGGACGCCGTGCCGCCCACAGCGGAGCAGGTGAAGCGTGCAGAAGAACTGCTGGAAGTGAGCCGGTATCCCGGCTAAGCTCCTGATTTGCAAAACGACCGTTTCCGGTGTGCAGAATGCGCCGGGAGCGGTCGTTTTTTCTTGACTTCCCTGTGCGGCACCGCTATAATAAAGGGGTAAAAGGATAAATGCGTTTATCCGGGCAGAGTAGCGCCGCATACCGTCTGCGCAGAGAGAACAGGCCACTGGCTGGAAGCCTGTTTGCAGACCGCCGCGCAAAGTGCGCCCGGACAGCACACCGTGGGAAATCAGTATCACGGTGCGGAGGCCCCGTTACCGGCTTTGAGCGACAAACAGAAGTGGAACCGCGATTTTGATTGAAAACCGCCTTCGGAGCTGTGCTTTGTGCACCGCTCCGGGGGCGTTTTGTTTTGCGGCTTCTGTTTGGAACAAAAAGGAGAATTGACCATGCAGATCTTCAACACCCTGACCCGACAGAAGGAAGAATTTGTGCCGCAGGTGCCCGGCGAGTACCGCATCTACGTCTGCGGCCCTACCGTTTATAACTATATCCACATCGGCAACGCACGCCCGCTGATCGTGTTCGACACCCTGCGCCGCTATCTGGAATACCGCGGCAACAAGGTGATCTATGTTTCCAACATCACCGATATCGACGATAAGCTCATCAAGAAGGGACAGGAAGAGGGCACCTCCATGAAGGAGGTCGCCCAGCGCTTTGAGGCCGAGTACCTCAAGGATGCCGCCGGTCTGAACTGCAAAAAGCCCACCGTCCAGCCCCGCGCCACCGAGCACATCCAGCAGATCCTGGACATCGTGAAGGACCTGATCGACTCCGGCCATGCCTACGTTGCCAAAAACGGCGACGTGTACTTCCGTGTGAAGAGCGATCCCAGCTACGGCAAACTGAGCCACCTGAAGCTGGACGATCTGGAGAGCGGCAACCGCGAGCTGCGCAGCCAGATGGACGACGATCTGAAAGAGGACCCCGCCGACTTTGCCGTGTGGAAGGCTGCCAAGCCCGGCGAACCTGCCTGGGAGAGCCCCTACGGCATGGGCCGCCCCGGCTGGCACATCGAGTGCAGCGCCATGAGCCGCACCCATCTGGGCAAGACCATCGACCTGCACTGCGGCGGTCAGGACCTGATCTTCCCCCACCACGAGAACGAGATCGCCCAGAGCGAGTGCGCCAACGGCTGCGAGTTTGCCCGCTACTGGATGCACAACGGCTTCATCAACGTGGACAATCAGAAGATGTCCAAGAGCCTGCACAACTTCTTCACCGTCCGCGATGTGGCAGACCTCTACGGCTACGAGCCCATCCGCTATTTCATGCTGACCGCAGGCTACCGGATGCCGCTGAACTACACCGTGGACCTCATCGAGAGCTGCAAGAACAGCCTGGAGCGCCTGTACACCTGCCGCGAGAATCTGGACTTTGCCCTGACCAAGGACACCTTTGGCACCGACGAGACCCTGAAGGAAAAGGCTGCCGAGGCCCGCACCAAGTTCTGCACCGCCATGGACGACGACCTGAACACCCCGGATGCACTGGCTGCCGTGTTCGATCTGGTCAAGGAGATCAATACGCTGTCGGCTGTTTCCTCCAAGGACGCCCTGCAGACCGCTGCCGCTGCCTTTGACGAGATCACCGGCGTGCTGGGCCTGCTGTACAACCGCAAGAAGGACGAGGTGCCCGCCGAGGTGACCGAGCTGGTTGAGAAGCGCGCTGCCGCCA
>OIZT01001507.1_pt1 | contig 10369 bp, 8 predicted proteins | sample 1588611 | NCBI WGS metagenome assembly OIZT01 (sample SAMN03283278) | human gut metagenome | biome: human-associated habitat; material: feces | host: Homo sapiens | place: Peru | collected 2012
CATCACCCTTCTTGCGTAGCTGCAAGTTCTTGACGTGCTTGCTGTTCTTACCACGAACCTCACCTTCATGGGCTGCATCAGCCACATCGGTATCATGGTTCTTAGCCTTAATAAAAGCAGTAATCATTTCCTCGGTAAACTTGCCAGTCACCACATTGCGCATAGTCTGAAAGCACTGGTCGATGGCATCGTTCACAGCTTCCTCGCCATACTTCTCCTCTAACTTGTCGAATACTTCATAGCTGGATGGCATATTCTTGTCATACTCCTCCTGCAATTTCTTGCCGTTGGCAGCATTCTGCAAGAACTCCGACTGAGCCGATGCAATCTCATCCGCATTGTCAGGGTCAGAGTAGTAGTCAATGGCATCCTCGCCATGTGTACGAATCAACTCGGCATAAGGACTCTTACCTGCCTTCATTGCTTGTAGGAAGGTAGCTGCCTCAGGGTCACTGCCCAACCAGTCACCCATCGCCTTCTCATTATCCTTATAACCCTGCAAAGCCTTCTGGTCGGCATCATAATCATCATTGATTGCGCCATACATAGCTTCATCATCCGCATACTCCGTGTCTGGGTGTCGGGTCTTCAAACGCTCCAAAGCCAAGTCTCTCTTGGTCTTCGTTTCCTGCTGCTTGGCAGCACCAGCATTCTGTTCAATATTTGTATTATCTGGCATATATATATGTATTAATTTATAAATCAATGCCCAAAATTAATGCTTTTTCGGCTAATTTCTACTTTATCCGTTAATTATCGTTATTCTAATACGACTAATTCAATTATTTTTTGTATATTTGCAGGGTCAGATATGAAATATAAGGATTCACGATGTGATTTTAAAGAAGAACGTGATGCTGATATATTGAGGGCTTATCGTGAGATACTTACGACAGGAGACAATATAACACTCTCAGAGATTGAGGAAAAATTATCCCAGTCTCCGAGCAGTAGATTTTGGGTTTCGGAAGACCGTGCTTATATAGTCATATTAGACTTATTGTTGGGAAAATCCATTGATTATATGATACCTACCAGAAGGGCAATGTATCAGGAGATTTTCAGAAGATTCAAGAATTATAGAAAGCAATATCCACACTTATCAAAGATGGATATTATCAAACGTGTATGCTACGAGCCAGCACCCAGCTTCTATCTTACTCCGCAAACCATGCACGTCATACTTTATAGGGTGAGAAAGGAGGAGAAGAAAAGATGCTACGAGGAGCGAAAGAGAAGATTGCGCTTTATGCAGTGTACATTATAATAATGTGTATCACTCTTATGGGCTATGATGGCATGGGCTTGTCAGATGGCTGCACTCTTTGGCAGCGCATCAGTTATCCGTTCTTTCATCAGAACGTCTTCCATGCCGCCATCAACTTATATGTTTTCCATCAGTGTTATCGAGCCATACCTTGTGGCATCGGTCACATGGTCGCATTCTATCTCATCGCTATCAGCTATCCTTACCAATCCTCCTTACCTATCATTGGTCTCAGCGGTTTTATCTATGCTTATATGGGGTTTATTGCCCCTTACGTTAATAATAAGATAAGGTACAATACAATTATCTTAATCTATATCAGTATCGGAATCTTCATTCCCTGCATGGCAGTTGGAGTCCACATCTACTGCTATGTACTAGGTTTGTTGTGGGGTTATCTAAACGCACCGCTATGCCAAGACAAGTAACCGCCACCCAAGTAAAACAGACTGATGCTCTTGACAAACACGTATTGGGCATCCTGAAAGAGAACGAGAAACGCATCAAGGAAATCAACACACCTTTCAATCCTGTCAAGGGTGAAGGTTGTGGAGATAAGCGATTCCTACTCTTCCTTCCCGACTTCCCGATTCAGAGACAGCAGCTTCCAGTTTCCATGAAGAAGATTCCGCTCGTCAAGATGCTTATAGAGTTGGGTAGCTGCAAGGCAGTAATCGAGGAACTGCACAAGGATATAGACGAGCCATACAACCTAGAGGAAGAAATGGAGCAACTGGTGGAGCAGTTTACTCGCATCAGAATGAAACATGACCCTTTCTTCTTCTTTGCGACATTCATCTACATCAAGCCGAAAGGTGGAGGTCTCCCCTTCCGCTTTGTGCTCAGAAGACCGCAGCGAAGACTACTCAGGTGGCTGGAAGAAAGAAGAAAGAAGAACCGCCCTATCCGACTGATTCTTTTGAAAGCACGACAATGGGGAGGTTCAACGGTCATTCAGATGTACTTCCTTTGGTTGCAACTCATGTGGCAGAAGGGTCTAAACTCGCTCATCGTTGCTCAGGTAAAGGACACAGCAGAAACCATTCGAGGTATGTTCGAGGAAGCTCTGAAAAACTTCCCAACCAAGTTCCTCTACGAAATGGGAGAAGCGTTCTCTGAGAACGAACCGAAGTTTGTGGGAGTAGGAACATCAGGTAACGTGAAAAAAGTTCCTCAGAGATTCTGTAAAATCAAGGTGGGTTCCATGGAACGACCACTATCAGCAAATGGTGAAGATTACAACTTAGTTCACCTTTCTGAGGTGGGTTTGTGGAAAAAGACGGATGGTAAATCTCCAGAGGAGGTAGTACAGAATGCTACCAATGGTATCTTGTACCGACCATACACGATGATTGCCTATGAATCCACCGCCAATGGTACTGGCAACTTCTTCCACAAGGAGTGGCTTGCAGCAGTCAAGGGAAAATCTCAGTTTGAGCCGTTCTTTGTTCCTTGGTACGAGATATACGATATGTATCATCTTGAATTTGAAAGCAAGAAACAGAAGGTGGAGTTCGCCAAATGGCTATACGAGAACCGCAGTAACACCAATACGATGTCCGACCGAGAGGAACCAGGCACCTATCTTTGGAAACTATGGAATCTGGGTGCTCCACTTGAAGCTATCAACTGGTATATGGCAGAGCGCAAGAAGTTCACCGACCATGCAGATATGGCTGCTGGCTATCCTACCGATGATATTGAAGCCTTCAAGCACTCAGGAGCCAAGGTGTTCGCTGAGGATAAGGTTGACAAGTTCAGGAAAGGATGCCGAGCACCTAAGTTCATCGGTGATGTTTATGGTGACGGATATAAGGGCAAGAAGTGTATGCTGAATATCCGATTCTGTGAAGACAAGCAGGGTCAGTTGTGGATATGGAGCAAACCAGAAACCTTTGACGATTGCAAGGTAATCAACCGCTATCTGGTTGTAGTAGATATTGGTGGACGTAGCAAGAATGCCGACTGGTCTGTTATCTGTGTCTTCGACCGCTATTGGATGATGGAAGGTGGCAAGCCGTATGTGGTAGCACAATGGTATGGGCATATTGATATGGACTTGCTGGCATGGAAGGCGGCTCAAATAGCCAAATACTACAACGATGCTCTGTTGGTCATTGAATCCAACACCTTGGAAACAAAAGACAAGGAGCACATCTTGGAAGGTGGTGACCAGTCTGAGTTCATCCTGAATCAAATCAAAGATGTATATGATAATCTCTATGCACGCAAGCAGAGTGAATCAGACATCAAGAATAAGGTTCCAGTGAAGTACGGATTCCATACCAATGTAGCAACCAAGCCAATGGTTATCTCTGTATTGGTTCAGACTATCCGTGAACAGCTCTATGTAGAGCGAGACGATAGATGCTTGGATGAATATCTCACATACGAGAAGAACGGAACCGTATACGAGGCAGCAGACGGAAAGCACGATGATTTACTCATGACCAGAGCCATCGGACTCCACATCTGTTTCAATGAAATGGAAATGCCAAAAATGATAGAGTATAAGACAAGAGTAATGACAAGAAAGGTTTCTGTTTCGGCAGCAACCATCATATAGTTTCAAACAATAATAATTACGATTATGAAAGTAACAAAGATTTTCAAGCGCATCAAGTGCGAAATCATGTATCGCCAAGCTACGGCTAAGGCAGACCTCGCATCCAAGAAGAACCACGGTGACATCTTCTATGTCCTCCCTACGCAGATGGGCAACTTGATGATTATGAACCGCTCCTATTTTGAGGCGTTCAAGAAGACAAAGCTGGTAGATAAAGACATGAAGGTTAGAGACCTCTTCCGTGATTGTGTCTATCATACCAACTGCAAGAGTAAGAAGGGAAAACTCAGCCGAAAGCGAAAATTCCTACGCTGGAAAGGCTTAATCTAAAGTTTTTCTATTCAAGTGTTAACGGATAAAGGATAGGTAGAGAAAATTCTGCCTATCTTTGCGCTATATTATTAATAATGTGTATCAAATATGATTTATAAAATAGTACAAGGCAACGCTTTCAATCTCCATATCTTGGTAAGGAAGATGGATATGTCTAAGGAGTTTAATCGGCTGGTTGACTTCGATATGACTCAGGCATCTGACATCAAGGTGGAACTGCAATGCTGTTTCGATGATTCCATCATCGTGCCAACGTCCATCGGTGGTATCGAGCATAATGTGCTTGTATGCAATATCCCAGCCACCCTAGGAGTAGGCAACTACAATGTAGCCGTTTCATGGACTTATGAGGGTTATGCAATGAAGAGTGTTGAGCGAAACATCTTGCAGATTATTGAGACCAACAAAAGGGTGAAGGTTCCTTGTGGAGTCTTCCAAGGCGAAACGGTTGGAATGTTCGACCTTCGCTACTACATGGTCACAAAAAATCAGTCTGATTGCACCTTCGTTTATTCTCTTGACGATATTACACTCTCCAACACTCCAGCTACATTGAAGTTGGGTGAGAAGTTCGAGACAACGCTTACTCCAGCCGAAGGTTTCAATATCGGAATGGTTAAGGTAGTCATGGATGGTGTTGACATCACAAGAGACGTTTACAAGGACGGAAAGATTGAGATTCCAGCCGTGTCAGGTTACGTCAGCATTATGGCTAACGGTGATGATAACATCTACTATTGTGGAGCCACCGCTGCCAAGAACATGTGTCAGTTCAACATAGAAGACCTTGAAAAGGTTGAAGGAGATATTGTAGATAAGTCTATCAATATCACAACGACAAAGGAAAAGCCATACATCTGGTTCGCCAGCCGTGTTCCAGTAGAGTTCTATCAGTCAGGACTCACCGCATCCCTCTACTCCACCAAGGTAGGCGATATTTACTATTACTGGACTGATGAGTTGAAAGCAGGAGAATATACATATAACGCTAAATTAAAATAATATGGCAAAAGAAGTAACATACAACAACACGCTCGTAAGCGGAACTGCCGATGAGACCTTGACATATACCAGATATATCAAGGATGAAAGTTCGGGTAAATCCGTCAAAGAGTCTCTTGACGAGAAGGTCAATAAGTCTGACCAACTCGGTACTACGCAAATTGCCGACAATGCTATCACCAATGAGAAATTGGCAGAACACTCTGTAGATAATTCCAAACTATCTCAGGATTCCGTTTCTTACGACAAAATTCTGAATGGTGCTGTTATCACAGAAAAGATTCAGAATGGAGCCGTCACTACCGAGAAGGTTAAAGAGAAGGCTGTAACCAATCCGAAGCTGGGTGACCAGTCTGTAGATGGTAGAGTAGTCCGTGAGGCATCCTTGGAATCCAAACATTTCGCCAACGAGTCAGTAACAACGGAAAAGATATCAAGAAAGTCTATCACCAATGATAAGATTGCAGATGGTACGTTGAAAAAGGAAAAACTAGACCCTGAACTTCGTAAGGCGATAGAATCTGCAACTGGTCTTCCTGATGAACTTGTAGGAATGATTCAGGACGTTGATGAGAATCTAGCCAAGCTTAATGATACGGTATATCCAATCATCTTAGGCTTCACCATCACCCCGAATGTAGGTACGATGCAGACAGAGGTTCGCTATTCTGTTTCAAGCGACAACAAGCCCCTTGTACCTGATACTTCCATCATCAGTAAGCAGATTAACGACAATGCCGCAAAGAATATCTCAACCACTCCATCATCAGGTGGAACCCTATCCACCCCAATCGAAGGAGCAAGAGAAATCTTCAAGTTTGCAGTAACCAAGAAAGGTAGAACTGGCAAGAGCACATCACAGACTCGCTACCTCTGCTACTTTGGAGGAAACCCAGCAGCCACCATGACCGCTGAAATCCTCAATACACTCAACAAGGTATCAGCTACAGGAGTATCATTCAACCCAAAAGTAACAACCAAGGATAATGATTACATCTGGCTGGTAGTACCTAGTTATCTCTCTATCAGCCGTGTGACCAGTGCAGGATTTGATGTAACACTTGCTGCTCCTCAGACTATCACCAATAGCTTAGGAACATTCAAGGCATACAGAACCGCCAATCCTCTCACCGCAGCTACATGGAATTTAGTAATATCATAAACGTTTAATGATAATAAAATATGAGTATAAATTTAACAGACGAGCTTCTAGCCAAGACAAAGAAAGGTAAGATTGCTTCTGCCAAGCAAGTGTTTCTTGAAGGAGACCAAGAGAACTTGCAGCAGATAGGTGACAAGACCCATCAGTTGGAGGATGCTATCAAAGACATCACCGTCTCAGGTGGAGCATCTACTGCCACTGCCGTCTCTTATAACAACGAGACTAGTGGCATGACCGCAGTCACTGCCCAAGGAGCCATTGATGAACTTGCTGCTAAAAACAAAGAGCAGGATACCGCTATTGATATTAAAGCAGAGAAGTCAGAGGTAGCGGCAGAACTTGATAAAAAGTTCAACAAAGAGAACATAGCCCAAGAGTTCGGTGATTCAAAGGATAAAGTAGTCTCCCAGTTTGCTCTTCCATTCAGAGAAATTGAATCTCCAGAGTTTATCAAGGCAATAGTAGATGCAGAAGACCACTTTCTTTTTGGCATTCAGCTTGATGGTTCGATTGAGTGGGGCAAGGGTATTCCTGCACCTATCAGACAGAGAATCCAAGAAGTCTTGAATTATGTAGGTGATAAGTTTGCTAGTTTATCAGACAAGATAGAATCTATCAAACTTGGATTGTCTGGCTCTTTACAAACTTATCAGCAAACAACAGATGCAACTCTTGCCAACCTCCAAGAAAACAAGGTAGATAAAGAAGAAGGCAAATCACTCATTGAAGATGAAGTAAAGGAGCACTTCAAGGTTATTGAGAATGAAGAGTTCATCCATGCAGTAGTAGATTCGGAGGACAGACTTCTCTTTGGTATCTACAGATACTCAGGAAAGCCTTATTTCCCACTCAATGAAATGTATCACGTTGAGCAGAATGAAGAGTTCTTCGCAGTCTGGCTTGATGCAGATGATAAGGTACTTCTTGGTATCAGGAGAGACGGAGAAATAATCGGTGAAATCCATGCAGTCTATGCCTTGAAGCAAGTTATCTCTCAGCTTCAATCAGACCTTGCATCATTGCAGGAGAAGGTAGGTACAATAGATACCAATCTCAAAGAACTTCTTGATGTCTTCTCTTTGCAGGATAACGAGGAGTATCTTGCAGTTGAGCAAGATGCAGATGAAAGGATTCTTTCTGCTACACATAATGATGGTAGCCATTACTCTTACAACTTGAAATCAGAAACCATTGATGCTAAGGTTGATAAGGAGAAAGACAAATCTCTTATTGATTCTGGTGTAGCAGAATCAAACTCTACAATAGAAGACCTTGAAGGCAGAACAGAGATTACAGAAGATTCTGAAGGAAAGGTTCTTGGTTATAGAGATTCAGAAGGAACACGTCATGAACATAAGATTTCTGTTAATCACATCAATTTATCAGAGGATGCAGTAAAAGAAGTAAATGATACCTTCAAGTCTGCTGGTATCAAGATGGATAACCCATCTGATTTTAGCAAGGATAGCTATATTGAATTACCTATCCCTAGAGTTGCTGCACAAGTAAAACTTTATGCTCCAAAGTTGCCTACTACAAAGCAGGATGATATTGAAGCAGAAATCGAGTACAATGACAAAGATGGAAACTATTTCCGTAAGCCTGTAATCTTGAATGCACAAGGCTCATCTTCTATGTCATACTATGTAAAGAATATGGCTATAGATATAAATGATGAATCAAAAATCAAATTTGGTGATTTTCCTTCACAGGACAGCTTTCATTTAAAGAAATATTTCATTGACATATTCCGTGGACAATGTATTGTTGGATATTGGCTGATGGAGCAGGTTTATCAAACAAGAGCAGCAGGCAAACGTTATCCTTATGAGCTGTTGTCTGATGTATATAGCCCTTATACTGGAAACGGTAAAGTTAATCGAGACTTCTACACTGGAGCAAAATGCCATCCTGATGGTTTTCCTATTGTCATAACATGGGTTAATACTCAAACCAAAGAGGAGAAAAATATGGGTGTTTATGCTTGGAATCTCAAAAAATCTAAAGAGATATATCACGCAGATAAGAAAACCCCAGAGAATATTATCCTTGATGGTGTAATAGATAGTAAAACTCTATTTGGTGGAACTGTTAATTGGACACAGTTTGAAATCAGAAATCCAAAGTCTCTCATTGATATTGATGGTAATAAATATGACGGAGATAATCCAAAAGAACTTTCTGAAACTGATAAAAACAGTAAGAAGGTAAAAGATTACTTGCTTAGATTGTCTGGCGTAAAAGCTGCCTTGACAGAAAACAACACAAAGGAAACTTTTGAAAAGTATTTTATTGCAGAATCTTTCATAGATTACTTTGTGATTTCACAAGTACTTTACCATTTAGATGGTTTCAGAAAGAACTGGATTTGGTGTACTTGGGATGGGCAGCATTGGGCACCTACACTTTATGATGTAGATAGCATATTAGGCGCACATTGGAATGGTACATTTGTCATACCAAATAGTGACAAGAATACCATATTAGGAATAGGAAGTGTTCTTGGTCTTGAAACTCTTTATGCAGACGAGATAAAAGCTAGATATAAGCAGCTTCGTGATTCAAACATTTTCTCTGTTGACAATATTATTAATTTGCTAGAAAAATGGCTTAATAACATTGGTTATGAGAATATGGAGGACGAAATAAAACTATATCCTGACACTCCATCTTACAGAAATCCAAATCTTAATAGCGGATGGGCAATAGTTGGTTATGCTAGTACAGAAGATAATTACAATGCAGAGAAAACTTACAATGAAGGTGATACTTGTATCTACAGGGGCTATACCTTTAAGGCAACAACCACATTAACCGATGTGCCACCTTTATCTTCGGCTTATAGTAACAAACCATATTATTGTGGTTTCTATAATTCAGTAAAACGAGTTTCTGTTTGGTTGACGAACAGATTGGTATTTTTAGATAAAACATATAGTTACACAGAAGTTTAATTAATTAAAATAAATAATTATGGGAAAATGTTTAGTTACAAAATTGAACGGAAGTTCTAATAATAGTGATTTGCTTCGTATTGGTGAGATGCGAATTAAATTCAATAAAGTTAGTAATCCTACAGCTATAACACAGTGTATTAAACTTAATGTAGCAAGAGGCACTAAGCTGGAAATTATAGGTGATGGATATTTTACGGATTCATCTTTAGCACAAAACAAGGGTAAGAATTTGACTATCACTGCAAATACTAATACCAAAGTTTATGTTAGTAACAACGATATTGAATTAGCAATATTAGACAAATATGCTATTGCAGCTATTTTTGTTGAAGAAAATTTTAATGGAAATGCAGCTTTCGATATAGATTTTTTGAAATATAGTACTCAAGTAACAAATTTATATCTAAATAATATACCAGTTTATGGTGATATTGCAGCATTGAAGAATCTAACTGCTTTGACTAATATTAATTTATCTAATACTAATGTCAGTGGAGACATTGCAGCATTGAAGAATCTTACTGCTTTGACTAATTTGAATGCAGTATCTACGCAATTATTTGGAGACATTGCAGCATTTAAGAATCTTACCAATTTGACTGGACTTCGTCTTTCTAATACAAACATTAGTGGTGATATTGTCAACTTGAAGAATCTTACAAAGATTGCAACTATGGAGTTTAAGAATGTTGCAGGACTGACAGGTGATATGGGTACGCTGCCAGATAACATCTTATTCTTTACTGGTGGTTCTGGCAAATTTACATGGACTACATCAAGCAGAACATATATTCTTGCTACAGAAAACGCCCATTGTGACAAGATTGACGATATGTTGAATGACATGGCTACCAAGACTGCAAAATTTGCTGGTGAACAAACTTGGCATAAGACAATCTCATTAATTGGTTCTCGAACCTCAGCATCAGATGCAGCAATACAGACATTGCAGAGCAAGGGTTATACAGTCTCAATCACTCCTGCATAAGGATACAAGTTTAACATTAAAGTAAAGAAAGGAAACAAAATATGAATAAGTTAACAAAGAAGTATAAGGTAGTACATGAGGGAACCAAGATGGT
>OIZT01001509.1_pt1 | contig 10343 bp, 12 predicted proteins | sample 1588611 | NCBI WGS metagenome assembly OIZT01 (sample SAMN03283278) | human gut metagenome | biome: human-associated habitat; material: feces | host: Homo sapiens | place: Peru | collected 2012
GCATTTACACAAACCAATGACGACTTTCGGGGACACGGTGGCCCATAGGAGGGTATCGCCGTGTCCATATCATTTTTCTACAATTTCTTTAGTTTTCACCAGCTAAAAAAAGCGTAGCTCCCCCTCCGGGACAGTCTGGTTATGAAGGTACAATATATCAGTACAATTATGATAATGTAATTTCGTGCGTCTGCATAGTGTCTTGCTGTGCGGGCGCTTTTTTGTACCTCGAGACAAATTGTCCCAAGGTGCGGGGCGGCTCCCCGAGGTGCCGCTCCCCGCCGAACCCCGTTTCGGTCACTCATCCACCCAACACCGAAACGGAGGTTTATTTATGACTACAATCAATCTGAAGGATTTTTATTATTGGTACACGCAGGATCAGCTTATCGAAGTTTCTGACGAGGTGGCCGAGGTATTCAAGGCCGATGCCCGCTATGAAATGGCCTACCAGCGGCGGCTCTCCCGGCACAAGGCGCAGTATTCTCTGGACTGCGATGACGGGATTGAGTATTCCGCTTGCCTGCATGAGCCGACCCCGCAGGAGCTCCTTGAACGGATGGAAACCTTTCTTCGTCTGTGGAACGCTCTCAATTCTCTGCCGGAGATCCAGGGCCGCAGAATTGACGCACATATCATTCTTGGCAAGTCGATTAAGGAAATTGCCGAGGCCGAGGGCGTACATGAGGAGTCTATTCGCCAGTCGATCAAGCGTGGCCTTGAACGCATGAAAAAAACTTTTTGATTTTTTCTTCTTAACCCACTTGGAATTGATGAAAAAATGTCTCGGTTTATGAGAGGAGGTTTTCTTCCTAACGCAAGGGAATAACGGCAACCCTGAGTAAGTTCGGGGAGCCAGACGGTGGGTGCGCGGTGACATTTCCAAAAAGAGATTGAGCGAACAACACCAACACTGTAAATGGGCCCGGCCATCCCAAGGCCATGATCCGGCGCTGAACAGGTTGGCTGCCTGTTCCTCCGGGCTTGTCGCTTTACTTGCGTTGAGAGCGCCGCACAGAAAATAACGATTGTCTTTGGACAGGCCAAGTAAATATGTGCGGCGCTCTCTAATATTCAAAAACTATAATAAACCTCGAGACAAAGTGTCCCAAGGTGGAGTAAGGCAACAGGCCAGCATTTTGGTGGTGCTGGCCTGTTGCGTTTCCCCACCAAACAGCGGGAGGCGTTCTATCAATCTGCGAAGGAGGTTTACCGTGAAATTAACTACACAGGAACTTGAACAAATGAGAAGCGTTGACATTGGCGCGGTGGCTGCCGAGTCCCTGCCTGATGTGAGCGGTATGACCTTTGACAATGCGCTTTCCCGAAAGGAGCGCATCTCTCGATTTTTGCAGACTGTCAAAAATCCATACTGCTTTTGCATCGGTGGTGTTGGCGTGAAAATTGAATTTGCTGAAAGCGGGCCATCTCTCCAAGATAAGCTGACGGATTTCCTGCTGCGGCAAAGAAGCGGGCTGTAACTTCGGTTACAGCTCGTTTTGCTTCTTCGAGACAAAGTGTCCCGAAGCGGAGGCATCCTTGTTGTCCTCCCCGGACAGAGTTATAATATAAGTGTAATGTGATAGGGAAGGAGGAACAATGGCACGAGCAAAAAACAGAGGGTATCAGCAGAGTTTCTCTCCCTCTTACACAATCCGCCGCTGGCGGCTGGGCATCTATATCCGGCTTTCAAAGGAAGATTTGAAAAAAGGAAAAGACGATAGCAACAGCGTAAAAAACCAGCGTGACCTACTGAACGATTTTTACCGACGCAACATTGACGAGTTTGAAAGTATCACGGAATATGTAGATGACGGACATACTGGAACGGACGCTAACCGTGAAGATTTTCAACGGCTCTTGGCGGATGTCATGAGTGGTAAAATCAACTGCGTTATAGTAAAAGACCTGTCCCGCTTCGCACGAAATTATAGCGATGCCGGAAGTTTGATCGACAACCTGTTTGTTCAAATGGGTGTTCGCTTTATCAGCCTTGCTGAGAATGTGGACAGCTACAAGAACCCCGACAGCGTTTCAAATATCATCGTTCCCATTACAAACGTGATGAACGATAATTACTGCTATCAGACTTCCAAAAAGATCCGGCAGGTATTTGATTACAAACGGCGCAACGGCCAGTATATCGGAGCATTTGCTCCTTACGGCTATGTAAAGCACCCAAAGGACAAGCACAGGCTGATTGTTGATCCCGATGCTGCTGAAAATGTCAAACTCATTTTCACAATGCTTATTCAAGGGTCATCAAAACGTGCTATCGCGTTGTACCTGAACGAACACGGCGTACCGAGCCCCTCGGCTTACAAGGTACAAAAGGGCTTGCCCGTTTCGACAAGAGGGTATGACGATCCTATGTGGGGAGCCCGCATGATCCACTCCATTCTTACCAATCCGACCTACACCGGGGACTTAGCCCAAGGCCGGAGCCGGGTGAAAAGCTACAAGGTACACCAGATTGAAGCTGTTCCCCGCGAGGAATGGGTGGAAGTGGCTGGAACACATGAGGCCATTATCGACTATGAAACTTTCGATAAGGTACAGGCTCTCTTACAGCGTGATACCCGTACTTCCCCGAAAGGCCGTGAGGTACATTTATTCAGCGGCTTTCTGAAATGTGCCGATTGCGGGCGGGCCATTACCCGATGCGTTGGCAAGAACAACAATGTATATTATTCTTGCTCAACCTACAAGAACCGTTCCCGGACAGCCTGCACCATGCACTCAATCAAGCATGAACGGCTGGAGGCTGCTGTTCTGTTCGCCGTACAGCATCAGGTACATTTAGCTGTTTCCTACTCAGAAATCGTAACGCAGATCAATTCCGCTCCAATCAAAAAAAGCCAGTCTTACCGACTGGACGATCTGATAGCTGCAAAAGAGCGGGAACTGACAAAGATAACACGCTACAAGCAATCTCTTTATCAGGACTGGAAAGACGGTGAAATCACCCAGCAGGAATACCGGGATATGAAGGCTGACTATGAACGGCAGACTTCTGATATTTCCGCGGTGCTTACCCGGCTGAACGCTGAACGCGCAGAACTGGCAAACGGTGTGGACAACGAGCATCCTGCACTGGTAGCCTTTATGAAATATCAGAACATTGAAGCCCTCAACCGTGAAATCTTGGTTGAACTTGTGGACTATATCAAGGTCTATGAAAACGGCAATATCAGCGTGAAATTCAAATTTGCTGACGAGCTCCGCAAGATTGCCGAGTACATTGAAATCAACACTACGGAAGATACCGCAGTAGCGGGCTAACCCCCGCTACGAACCCCTTTGACAGTGTGTTTTCCTAATAGGCGCTAATCATATGATCCATAACCACGCAAAAACAAAGCATACACTGTGATGCTCTGATAAATAGTGCTGCTATTATTCGCCTTAATGTTATAAATGGATTCTGCTATATCGGTTCTATTACAAAATCGATTATTAACATTATCTAGGCATACTACTTCCCACTTGTTTGTTATTAATACTATTCGCTTTACATTTTCAGATCCTAATTTAGAGCAAACAAAGTTATCAAATGCATAGAAAAAACAAATCAACTCATGGGAAACAATATCGCCAATTACAAGATTTATTTCCTTTCCTGAATCAGCATTTCGGATTCGCTCAACATATTCTCTAGCCTTTTTTACAATGTTATTTTTCGAATAAAATGCTTTAGGAAACCATATAAAAGCATTTGCTCTTTTTGCATATTCGTTAAAGTCTTGATCTTGGGATATGTCCAACCAATCTTTAGCCTTTCCATGAGCATATATAGTTGAATCCTGGTTATTATCAAAAACACAGATATTATTCGCGGAAATTGTCTTTTCTATTATTTGAAATGCTTTAAATACGGGATGTTCCTGTGGTTGCCCTTTCCATGTTGATGCAATTGAACTTTTGTTCTTAATGGTATCGCTATAAGGAATTCGAAAGTCCCATGCTAGGCCGGGATGGAGGTGATTGTTGTATGTACCTGTAAGATCCACCGTTGTCTCCGGATAATCTCCAAGTAATTTCTTACAGGAAGATCCAACCCACTCAACTCCCTCATTACACCAAACGTAGCCATTGCACTCCTGCATAACTCTACATAAAAAATGGAGACCACCAAAGGGAGTTAATGCTACCCCACCGTTTTTTCTGAGTCCTTCTCTCAGGACCTTACAAAACAACTCGCGTATTGGATACTTATAATTCTTTTTTAGTGTAGAATAGTAGTCAACCAAACTACCTCTTAATCCCATACCAATGTCTACAAAAAAGATTTCTAGAACAGCATCACCTTCTAATAGTATCTGATTGTCCATAGCGGGACAGTTGGCCTTTTCTCTCCCCTCGACCTGTTGTCTTGCGTTTTTTGAGTCGGTCCCATAATTCTTTGTTGCGCCATATCTTTTGCGAATGTATAGACCAAATCGTTTCTGTTCGTCTTCGCCATAGGCATGACGAAAGACATTTTCTATCAGCTCGTTAAGAACGTTATAAATATGTTCAGAAATCACATTGAAAGTTTGGAGAGATACAGTATTTCGAAATGTAGTATGAAGTTCATCCTCAACTAGCTTAATTATACTTTTCTTAGATTCTGCGTTACAAATTGTAAATGTTCTTGCTCTGAATACCTCAGCTTCATTATAGAACAGACGATTTTTATAATTACTATATTTGGTTATTATTCGCTGGTCTAAAGTAAATACACGATCCTTGATAATAAAATTATCTAGTAATATTCTCAGGAACCCTTGCGTAGCTAAGAATTTTAAAAACTGACCTTTTTGATAATTTTTGTTTTCAGCATTTTCTGTATCCAAACGAGGCAAAAAAACCTCTACACTCACTCCGCAATCTTCCTTAAAATGCAACAAGCCAAGAATAATGGATAGCATGGGAATGGGATCTGCCCAAACACAATTTGTAAAAAATACTTTTAGCTTTATATTTCTTCTATGTGCGACATATGTTTCTACGAAATGGAATATTTCACCCCAGTTATCTCCCCACCATTTACACGACAAATTGGCATCCAATCTTATATAGAGCTCATTTTGTCCATATCTATTGTTAATACCGAATATTTTATTCATCAGATCTGTTCCTCTCTCTCTAGTATATAGTAAGTTATCAAGCAACATATGTCAAAAGACAGTTCGGTGGTTATTGAGCCATACACGCCCACTCTCTATGTTTATCCCCATATTTCTATTTTATTGTTATTTTATCACAAATATTATGTTCCGTCAATTCGTAATATTTAGTCATTTCGACAATATTCGTGGTTCAAAGATTCATGTTTACCAGTATTATCCTTTAGCGATAATGTTCTCATGGAAGCAGCATGCTAATATGTCCATTTAAACTGCCACTATTCTCTATTGACAATCCACATCAAGGGAGGGTTTGAGGTTTGATCATGCCAAGACAGAAACAAAAGGACGTATAGTGGATCTATTGTACCACGATACCTAGAAAATATTGCAGACGTACCGAAATGTGGTCTGTAACAAGGAACTGTTTGTCCAGCAAATCATCGACAAACTGCATTCCCACATCCAGAAGCTCAGCTACCAGACATACTTCCGAAAACGGCACGAAGCAATCGATGCAATCAATTCTATTCTTTGGGGCTATACATCCAAGGATTGCTTACAGTCACAATAGCTATTCGAAATGCAAAATAACCACCTGCCTAGCTTCTCACCCATCTTTATGAGATAATATTTCAAAATTTGAAAAGCTCACGGTGTGTTTTTCAAGTTAGTTAGTGAAGTGCTATCAAATGGCAGATGTGCTGGCAGTACGGGATGCATACCGGGCACAGTCCTGTGTAATGCTCATTCGGTAGTGTTAATAATAGAGGACTTACAAGACATGTGTTTTGCCAGCAGCGTGGGATCTCCGAGAAGAAGTTTTACTACTGCCCGTGTCCCTCACTAACGAATACAGAGCTTGAAAACGAATAGTATGCTTTCCGTACTGAAACACAGTATAACCATCCGTATTGCCTGGAAAAGCACATGAGGCTGCATCCATACTCATAACTACTCCATGCCAAAATGAAAAGCTATACCTTTTCCAAAAGTTCAATCTTCTTCCGATATCCCAGCAAAATCGAATCCACATAAGGAATCAATTCATCCATACTATAGATTGGCCTCAGCGCTTCTTCCGTCGGCAGTTTGGAAATATTCAGCACATCTTTGTCCCGGACAAGCTGCAGCAGTCTCTTTTCCGTATTCCGAAAACTATTCACTGCAATATCCGTCAAGTCGCTATGTGCAGGCAATCTCGGATTCTGCCAGAACATGGAGTTACCGGAGTCGAAGATCGGAGCCATACCAATGAACTTCAAGGTATTTGCATTCCGTAGAACACCAAAATTATTTAGATGCCGGTCTGTATTCGTCAGAACGAAGTCTGCAAGGATTTGATACTCCAGGAATGACCGTACTACGCCCTCATCCATTCCAAGTTTGGTGCAGACATAAATGAAATGCTCATACATGGACATGGCATTGTCCTTTTTTTTAGACTCCACAATATCGATTGCCGGAATCAACTCAATTTCATCCGATGTGAAGCTTTCGCAGACACAGCAAATCTGCTGATTGTTTCCCAACCGCATGGTCGAATAAGAAACATAAGGAACCCTGCCCTGCTTCCGATGCAGCAATGTTGCCGCAATCTCATTCAGGCTTTCCTGAGAGTTGCCACCGTGGTTACCTTTCACCAGGCACCGTTTGCCGTCCACAATGATCCACTTCTTTGTCAGATCGCCTTGGGTGGAGGAACTGGGAGAAAAAGCATTGAGAGGTGGATCCTGAACCGCCCCCAGTTCCAAACCAAACTGCATATCACCTACCGGGTCCCGGAAGTCATTGGTAAACAAATTGATGTCCGCCCATCCCAGTTCCATGTCCAGAGGTTTGATCCAGTAGTGGTCTGTAAGGCTCAAGCCAAGATTCTTGACAAGATACTCCTGAGGAGTCGCAATTCCCATCTGTTCCAGGATACGATGGATCTTGCCTTGGCCTACTGGAACAGCACGGCGTTGCCACCACTTCTTCAGCATAGCAGAATCGATACTTCCGCCCAGCGGTAATAACTCAGGATTTACCGGCTTGGATGCGCGCAAAATCGCACCGGACACCGTATCAATAGAAATTGCACACACGGGATCATCCCGGTGCATCAAGCTATACAAAGTCTCTTCCATTCCTCTCACCAACTTTCAAATCCATTCGCACTGAAGATCAGTTCTTCAATCTTTGCTTCGATCTGTAAAACCGCAGCCTCTATAAGACAGGGTAGCATCTCAGGTGTAAACACTGCCTTAAACGGCATCATATATTGCTCGCCGTTATAATAAAACAAGGTTGCAACGCTGTTATTGCTGCAAACCCACCGGCCGGTAGTCTGATGCTTCTCACTATAAAACCGTTGTCCCTGAATCACACCAACATCCAAGCAATTGGCTTTCGATAAAGATGCACCATGCATATCATCCAATAATAAATCCTCTGTTGTACATCCCAAAACGGTTGAAAGGCGCAGCAGAATATCTCCATTGGCAGATGTTAGTTTCTTATGCCCCTGTTCATAATCCTGTAGAGATCGAAAATTGACACCACTTCTTTGTGCCAACTCTTTCTGGGTCAAATTTTTTTGCTTTCTGATTTCACGCAATCTCATACACAGTACCTCCTCTGATACTATTATACGCATTATTGCGTATAATAGTCAAGTAATTTCTATGATGTGCTAAACAGATGTTGGATACCATTTGCTTCCTAGGATCTCCCGGTCATGGAAAGACCATCTTGCTCTTTCTCTGACTTAGTGTATACTATAAATAGTAAAGTGTGATATTCATGAAGAATACATCTGAGATGATTTACATCAGGGACACCAAAAAAAGAAAAGAGTAACTTACAAATTATTGATGCCGCTATTGCGGAGTTAAATAAATATAATAGATGCACTCCGGGATAGACACATCAGTGCTTTAGGTATTACCTAAACCGTTGCTCTTGTGCCCTCCAATCTGAATATTTCATTTCTTGCCCGTGGCAGGAGAATCATGATTCACGCCTCTGAGATAAAAGCTGTTCATACATTCGACACGATTTTTTTGTGGCATTATGATATAATACACTTAATCTTGTTATTTTATGGAGGAAATGTTCAATGAATAAACCAAAGATTTTTGTGTCCTTTGATTTTGAAAAAGATCGACAGTACAAGTATGCACTGAATATGTGGAATGCAAATTCTACCTTTGAATTTACATTTGATGATCGGTCTTCTCGTGAAATTCAGACTGACACTGTTGCTGTTGTGAAGAATGTGTTGTCCCGAAAGATCAATGAGGCATCTGCTGTCATCGTAATCATTGGACAGGATGCCAACAAGCTGCACCCTGATTGGCGCGAGATTGGTTATCGGAACTGGCAAAATTATGAAGTTGCCAAAGCAAAAGCACTCGGCAAAAAGCTCATTGCAGTCCAGCTCAATTCAAATTATCCGTATCCGGTTGAATTACTTGGCGTAAACGCCACCCGGGTATATAGCTTTACACAAGAAGGTATTATCAAGGCAGCTAGAGGCTGGTAATATGGATAAAACTGAACTGCTGTATGATCACTATAAGGAAACTGTCAAAGCCAGCACCGATATGCAAGCAAAGCGTAACACCTTATTTGTTTATGTTTGCGTCTTTGAATTACTTAATTTTGTAATGCTTCTTTTTCCTCAAGTGATTAACTCGGCATTATCTGCTTTTTTTCTAGAGAGCTACAACATCTCGCTAGGCGAACTGTTAGGGCTTTTCCCAACAGCAATTTGGCTAATTACCGTATATATACTTGTAAGGTACTATCAGACAACCATCTATGTTGAACGCCAGTATCCGTATATCGAAGTGATTGAAGCCGAAATTGCTAGAGAAACCAGGCTATCCTGTTTTGACAGGGAAAGTAAGGCATATCTAAGCAACTATCCCATGGTGCTCGATTTGATCCATATTTTCTATACTTGGATCATTCCTATCCTGTTACAGGTGATTAACACCATAAAGATCATCCTGGAGTGGAGAGTAGCTGGAGGTACAGCCATTACTTGGGCGAATACTGTAATTTATATTTTCTTGCTTACCCTTACTATCCTATTTCTCTCCTTTTTGCATTCTCCAGCCAAAACTGTTCACCTCAAAAAACGGAAATGACTATTTCAGGCAAGGATAAGACAAATTCCATCATTATGGAAACCACCGGACCCAATCAGAAGGTATGGCACGAAAAGCCGATTTCCAAAGCTCACGGAATCATTGACACAGATCTCGCAAGGGATAATCTGGAGAATGACATTCCTTTTGCGGATTTGCAGGACCTGTAATTCCTCCTGCGCTTAAAAATGCAGGGCACGACAAAAGCGTGTCCCGCTCAAAGTCCATTCCGGCAATGACGCAGATCGCTATGTACTGAAAACAGCGAAACCGCTTACTCGAATAAACCAAGTAAGCGGTTCGGTATGCATTAGATTCTTTTCAAGGGCGCAGAAAGGGCTTTCAAAATCAACTCGTCCACACAGTCTGTAAAGCGCCCCTCGTGGATCAGTCGATTTTTCATCTGAACAAGGCTTCTAATCAGAACTCTGTATTCAATCTCATCCAGGTATAGGTAATGCCTTTTCTGCAGCATGGGGGATTCCTCCTTTATGTCGGTTCTCTGATTCCATTATAGACAATCTCCATTCCCCCTTCAAGTGTGTAGGAATATGTATTGTTACCTTCCATTCCTCGCCCCCTGCAGGACATCCTTCCCCACCAGCCAGAGCTGACCAAGTGGATTTCTCACAATTACCTGGCAAAGCGGCAGCTTCCGGAGGTTGGTTTGCTCAATCCCCTCCTCCAGCTTGCTGCTGGGATCGGATTCATCCGCAATATGCCCCCACGCCTCCGAAATCGGCAGCGGTTCGGCTCCACCAAAAATTCTTATACGAACCGGCACCAGCCAGCTCGTTATGATCGCCGGACTTTTCCGGCTGACCGTCAACAGGCCCTCCCACTAAGGGAGGGCCTGTTGCCTCACTTATATAGCTTTTGCAGGGTGAGAACCTTTTCCGCCGTATCGATCCAATTGTTGTGTTTTGCGTTGTACCGGGCCAGCGCTTCCGGCATTGCTGCCTTTCCGGCGTTCCGGGCCCGATCCATTTCCCGGACGGCCATCTCGTGCAGCCGATTGCTGTGCCTCCCGCTTAAAGCTTCTTCTTATATCCGCAGTCGCAGTATGGGCCGCCGGAGGCGAGAGTGTACTGCCGCACAA
>OIZT01001510.1_pt1 | contig 10337 bp, 11 predicted proteins | sample 1588611 | NCBI WGS metagenome assembly OIZT01 (sample SAMN03283278) | human gut metagenome | biome: human-associated habitat; material: feces | host: Homo sapiens | place: Peru | collected 2012
TAAAAGAAGCTTTAAATTAATAAAAGGCCTTCGGGCTTTTTTTATTGGAAAAAAAATATAATTGTGATAAAATAATTAATATGAAAGAGATATTAGATAAAATTATTAATGAGGGTTTTGAGTGTTACATAGTAGGCGGTTACGTTCGTGATTATTTACTCGGATATACTTCTAAAGATGTAGATATCTGTACTAATGCTAAAGTAGAAGACTTAATTAAAATATTTGGTGAAACTGGTAAATCAAATAAAGCATATTATAGTTATCATATAAAAGAGGGAGATTACACTTATGATATAACATCATACAGAAAAGAACTAGAGTACAAAAAGAATAAACCAGTAAAATTAGAGTATGCAAAAGACCTAAAAGCAGACTTACTAAGAAGAGATTTTACAATTAATACATTTGCAATTGACTCAAATGGTAAACTAATAGACTTATTAAATGCAAAAGAAGACCTTGATAATAAGATTATCAAAGTAGTAGGCAATACAAAAGAAAAGCTAACTGAAGATAAAACAAGAATCATAAGAGCGATAAGATTTGCTTGCACACTAGATTTTGATTTGTCAGACGAAATTAAAGAATTTTTAAAAGAGAATGGCAAGATGTTAAATGAAGTACCTAAAGAATATATAAAGAAAGAACTAGATAAAATATTTGATTCAAACCATCATGACAAATTCTTTGAAATAGTAAGAAATTATAATTTATCAAAATTCTTGAATATTAAATTTGAAACAATAAAAGAAGCTTACAATAGATATGGAATATGGGCTCAAATAGAGACTACATTACCATTTTCAAATAGTGAGAAAACAATTATATCTTATATATCAAATATGATAAAAAAAGGAGCAATAAACACTGGAGAGCTTATTATATATAATGATGAAATAATAAGAAATGCAGCATACATCTTGAATTTAGAAAAAGAAATATCTACTTTTGAAGAAGTATGTAAAATACATAGTGTTATAGAACTAGATATAACACCAAAAGAAATAGCTAAATATGTAGATCTAAAAAATATAAAAAAAGTTTATAAATACATAGAGAGAAAAATAATGACTGGAGAACTAGAAAACTCAAAAGTTAAAATAGAAGAATTTCTAAAAAATATGAATATTAGAACAATACTAAAGGAAACAGATTATGAGTGATTTAAGAAATATTTTTACAAGTAAAGATTTTATCATTAATTCTAATGTTGTTAAATGCATAAGTAACATAGATATAACATTAGATGAGTTTTTGCTTGTTTTATATTTCACAAATATCTCTTCTTATTTAAATACTAAGGATATACAGGATAAACTAGGATTCACCGAAGAAAAAGCATTTAATACTTTTACTAGTTTAATAAATAAAAAATACATAGAAATGATAGTGTCTAATAATAATGGAGAAGTAGTAGAAAAAGTAAGTTTGGATCCATTATATGATAGACTTGCTCTTAATAAAAAAACTGAAGAACCGAGTAGCGATATATATGCAATGTTTGAGCGCGAATTAGGAAGAACATTATCTTCATTTGAATATGAATTAATAAATAAATGGATAGAAAATGGTATAAGTGAAGAAACCATAAAAGGAGCTTTAAAAGAAGCAATTTTAAATAATGTAAGGAATTTTAAGTATATTGATAAAATAGTTTATGAATGGTCTAAAAAAGGCATTAAATCAAAGGTTAAAGAAGAAAAAAATCATGAAGAAATATTTGACTACGATTGGTTAGATGATAATGAATAAAAAAGAAATAACAACTTACTTAGATGAACTATTTAAGAATCCTAAATGTGAACTAGAATACACTAAAGACTATGAATTATTACTATCAGTAATGTTATCAGCTCAAACAACAGACAAAAGTGTAAATAAAGCAACAAAAGATTTATATAAAAAATATGATACCTTAGAAAAATTAAATACACTTTCTATAAATGATATAGATAATTATATAAAAATACTTGGCTTCCATAAAACAAAATCAGTTAACTTTAAATATATAGTAGAACACTTGTTACCTATAGGTTATGTACCAGATGATAGAGAATTTTTAGAATCATTAAAAGGAGTAGGCAGAAAAACAGCAAGTGTAGTGCTAGGACAATTATTTAACATCCCATCGTTTGCTGTTGATACACACGTATTTAGAGTATCTAAAAGACTTGGAATAACAACGCAAAAAGATGATGTATTAAAGACTGAAATAAAGCTCAAAAAATATTTTAATGAAAATGAATGGAATAGAGTGAATTCACAACTAGTGTTATTTGGAAGATATTATTGCACTAGTAAAAATCCAAAATGTGAGAATTGTAAACTAAAACATATTTGTAAAGAACAAACAAAAAAATCCTAAATTAATTAGGATTTTTTATTTTAACTTACTGTAACAGTTTGTACTTTAGTTTTAGTAGTATTAACACCATTATAAGTAAATGTAATAGTATAAGTAACTTTATATGTACCAGCTTCATTAGTTATTTCACTAAGACTAATACTCTTGCCATCACTATTTGTAACGCTAGTAGCAGCCACCTTTAAATTGGTTACATTTGGTAATATACTTGTACCATTTAGTGTAATACTATCTATATAACTAGTTCCAAGTTCTTTATAACTTTCGCCAACTTTATATGAATATGTAAGTCCCAACATTGATACTTCATAATTAGTACCAATAGGTGTATCTGAATCAAATAATATCTTTATACCATCTGATGCATTACTTTTAAATTTAGAATACATACTCTTAATAATAACACCATCGAAATATCCAGAATACTTATTTAAATCAATTGAAACACTTGTATCTTGTGTCCATGTAACATAAGTTGAATTACTTCCTGATGTTAAATATACTGCAAATCCAAAGTTTCCTATATTACTATTATTGTAACTCTTACGTTTATCTAAATATTTTTGGGCCCATATCGTATAACCTGTATTAAAGTAATTTGTTAAATATGTCTCATCTATTGCACTAGGAGTGCCAGGAGAAGTCCACGATACCTCTAATGTTCTACCATTAAGTGAATAAGTATAATTACTTGGGTCATCTAATTTACTAAATCTATTTGATACTTCACTAGGTTCAGTACCACTTATATATAAGTAACTTTTCTTTAAATTACTAGGTGTATATTGACTAGGCTTTTGAGCAGGTATTGTTTCAAACTCAACTTCAGCACTAACTATACCACCAGGATTTTTAAATTTCTTTTTTTCGTTATGTATTTTATTATTTATTTCAGCTTGTATTTTTTTACGTTCTGTAATAGCAGGTTGATTCTTTAAATAGTAACCATTTTTAACAGCCTCAGCAGTTAACCATTCAGGATATCCATACCATATAGCAACACTATAATCTGTTGAATAAGTAACAGTCCACATATCTGGAATAACTGAATCATTTAATCCAAACTTTCTAACAAAACTTGAATCATAAGAAGTAGTACCAGTCTTAGAAGCAAGTTGAGTACCTTTAACTTTAACGTTAGAAGGAGTAACACCTTGAAGTACTGTAGATAAGATATATGCTGTTTGAGGTTTCATAACTTTTTCACGAGTTGTATCAGGTACATATTCATCTCCGGTTTCTGTATAAACTACTTTAGTAAATGAATATGGAGTAGTGTAATATCCACCAGAACCAAATGCTGCATAAGCACCAGCAAGTTGAACAGGACTAACGCCATTCCAAGCACCAATTGAATATGATTCAGGAAGAGTAGTAACACCTTCACCAGGTTCTATACCAATAGATGTAATAAATTTGATTTTATCATCATTACTAGTCATTTTAAATGCCTGTAGGGCGCATGTATTCATTGACTTAACTAAGCAATCTCTCATACTCATAACACCACTATAACGGTGATTAAAGTTTCTCATAGTTCCATTACCATAAGGAGTTTCATCATCAATAAATGGTCCATAAGTACTTAGATTAGCATACTCAATAGCAGGTCCATAATCTATAATAGGTTTAATAGTTGAACCAGGTTGTCTTTTAGTTTGTCCCCAGAATGTAGCCATATTTAATGTAAGAGCTCCAGTCTTATTACGTCCAGCACCAACAGCTAAGATAGCACCAGTATTATTATCAACAACACCAACGCCAACTTCAACTTTTTCATCTTTAAATTTATGATTTTTATAGAAATTATTTATAACATCTTGTTTGTCTTTATCCATTGTTGTATATATTGTCATTGGAACATCATAAGGGTTATTACCAGTTTTATCAATTACTTCTTGAACAACTGTATCTATAAATCCTTGATATTCATTTGTAGAAGTAACTCCACCTTCTAAGAAATCTTTAATTTCAACAGAAGTAGCAGCCTTATATTCAGTATCAGTTATATAACCATGTCTTTTCATAAGATATAAAACTGTATTTTTACGTTCATTAGCATCTTCTGGATAATTATAAGGATTATATCCATTAGGTGACTGGAACATACCAGCTATTTGCGCAGCTTCTACTAAATTCAAATCTTTAACATCTTTATTAAAATAATATTTACTAGCTTGTTGAACTCCATATATATTACCACCTAAACATGGAGTATTTACATAATATTCTAATATTTCAAACTTAGTAAAATTTCTTTCGATTTTAAATACTGACATATAAATATCTGTAAATTTTCTTATTATACCCTTAATACCAGTAGCATCAAATGTAGTAAATGATAATTTAGAAAGTTGCATTGTTAGAGTAGAGGCACCACCACCACCACGTCCTAAAACTTGACTAATAGATGCTTTTAAGAATCTTGGAGCATCAAATCCATTATGTTGAAAGAATCTTGAGTCTTCAGTAGCTATAATCGCATCTACGAGTACTTGAGGAAGTTCATCATAACTAACTTTTTCTCTTTGCTCAGCTCCTAGCGAAGCAATTATATTACCTTTAGAATCTAATACCTTTGTAGCTTCTTTTTCAAACATCTTTTGGGCATCAAACTCTGGAGCACTCTTTACTATATAGTAGCAAAAACCTATACCACCTATAAACCCAATAATAGCAAAGAACATAACGACTACTAAAAACCAATACCAGAATCTAAATCTTTTTTTAGGTCTATCATTTTCTTCATTTCTAACTTTTCTTTTCACAATACCTTCATCCTTCTTTTTTCTAATTTTATCTTTAAGATTTAATTTTCCCATAATCACTCCTTAAAATAAGCACAATCTACAGCATCTAAATATTTAAGCCTAGGTGTATAACTTTCAACTATTTTATATCCTTTTTCTTTTATATAACTAAATTCCATAGATTTTCTTGTTCCACCATCTATAAACTCTAAAATATCTTCACCCTTCATTAAGAAAAACTCATTATTCATAAATATTATTAAAAATATTACACCACCTTGCTTAATAGCTTTTCTCATATGTAGTACTTGATGATCTTTTATATTCGATAATGGAAACGATGTTTTATTATGACATTCTTTAGCATCATATTCTATGTACTTACCTCTATATATTCCATTATAGTCGAGTGTAGATATACTAGAATAAACTGCTTTATTAATTAGGTGAGATCTATTAGTGGGATAACTTACATTAAGTACCTTTATTGGAGTAGGTTTCTTATATATCAAACACTTGTCTATACTATTATAATATGTATTAGAGTCATTAAGTATATTTTCAAGAAACATACCTCTATTTTTATAAGTACTAGTATCCACCAAAAATCACCAATTTAATTATACTATATTTACGATTATTTTTCCATTAAATAAGATTCAAAATGTAAAGTGGTTTCTATTGCATGCGATAAAGCAATATGTTATAATTAATTAGGTAAGAGAAATTGAAAAGGTTTAAGGGAGTATTTATGAATAAGAAGATGTTAGTATTATTTTTAATAGTTTTCATAGCTTTTGTAGGAGTAATGAAAATAGAGGCAAAAGCTGTAGATTCAATGACTATTTTAACTGAAGGAAGTGGCCTTACAGGGCAGGGATTTGGAACAGCTGGCCAAACTTGCGAAGAAATATTAAAACCAAATTTAGCTAAATTAATTAAACTAGGAATTAACGTATTAAGAATAGCTGGAGCTATTATAGCTATAATTAAGGGAATGACATTACTTATACCACCAATAATGAATGGAGACGCTAAAGCATTACAAGTTGCAGGAAGAAAATGTGTAAAGCTTGGTATTATATTACTTATAATAGGTGTTTTTCCAACAATAATTAGATTTATTGGAGTTATATTTAAATATGATTTAAGTTGTATTTTCTAATAAAAGCCAAATGGCTTTTTTATTTTTCTACTATATTATGATTAAAAATGGCATAAAAGAGTGAAAAAACTCTTTTTTTTAATAAAAAATTATGTTAAAATAATAACGCTTTAAGAAAAAAAGACATATCTGTTGATTTAATATTCTAGTGCTTATACATTAAGTGAGTATTAATTGAAAGACAGATAGAAGAATTAACGAAAGGAGAGAAGAAAAATGGCAGTAATTGCAAAAAGTTATTTATTAGAAGCAGGTGTACACTTTGGACACCAAGCAAAAAGATGGAATCCAAAAATGAAAGAATACATCTTTACAACTAGAGATGACATTCATATTATTGATTTACAAAAGACTGTTGAAAAAATTGAAGAAGCTTACGCTGAACTTCTTAAAGCATGCGAAAACGGTGGTAAGGTTCTATTCGTTGGTACTAAGAAACAAGCTAAAGAAGCTAGTATCGAAGAAGCAACAAGATGTAACAGTTTCTATGTAACTGAAAGATGGTTAGGAGGTATCTTAACTAACTTTAGAACAATTAGAGGAAGAATTAATAGACTAGTTGAAATCGAAAAGATGGAAAAAGATGGTAAATTCGAATTACTACCTAAGAAAGAAGTTGCTCAAATTCAAAAAGAATATGATAGACTTAACAAATTATTAGGTGGAATTAGAGAAATGGATCGTCTTCCAAAAGCTATTATCGTTGTAGATCCACGTGTAGAAGTAAATGCTATTCGTGAAGCTCGTAAATTACATATTCCGGTATTTGGAATTGTTGATACAAACTGTGATCCAGATGATGTAGACTTCCCAATTCCAGCAAACGATGATGCTGTTAGAAGTGTTAAAGTAGTTTTAGGAGTACTTGCTAATGCAGTATGTGAAGCTAATGGACTACCAACAGTTGATTACGTTACTGAAGAAGAAGTTTCTAGTAAACCAGCTAAAGAAATCAAAGTTGAAACTAAAGTAGTAGAATTTGATGATTTTAGTGAAGAAAAGAAAGAAAATAAAAAAGTTGAAAAAACAGAAACACCAGATTATGCAAATATGACAGTTTCAGAATTAAGAAAACTTGCTAAAGATAAAGGTGTAGCTGGATATTCAACTATGAAAAAAGATGAATTAATTTCATCATTAAATTAGGAGGAAGTTATGGATATTAGTGCAAGTATGGTTAAAGACCTAAGAGAAAAAACAGGTGCAGGAATGATGGATTGCAAAAAAGCTCTTGTTGAATGCAATGGAGATATGGATAAAGCAATCGATTATTTAAGAGAAAAAGGAATTTCTAAAGCTGCTAAAAAAGCTGAAAGAATAGCTGCAGAAGGTCTATCTAATATTTATATTAAAGGTAATGATGCAGTAGTTGTAGAATTAAACTCAGAAACTGACTTTGTTGCTAAAAACTCTGAATTTAAAGAATTATTAGATAAAATCGGAAACACAATTTTAGATAATAAAGTTGAAACTATGGAAGATGCTTTAAATGCTAAGTGTGGTAACGAAACAATTAATGATTTAATCGTTAATGCAACAGCTAAAATAGGAGAAAAAATCAGTCTTAGAAGATTTGAAAAAGTAACTAAAACTGATGCTCAAGTATTTGGTTCTTATTTACATATGGGTGGTAAAATTTCATCATTAACAGTTGTTGACGGTGATAAAGAAGACGTAGCTCGTGATGTAGCAATGCAAGCAGCAGCTATGAGACCACTTTATATCAATATAGAATCAGTACCAGCTGAAGATCTTGAACATGAAAAAGCTGTAATTAAAGAACAAGTAATCAATGAAGGAAAGAAACCTGAATTTGCTGATAAAATTGTTGAAGGAAGAATAAGAAAATTCTATGAAGAAACTGTTCTTGAAGAACAAGCATTCATTAAAGATTCTGGTTTAACAGTAAAAGCTTATTTAGAAAACAACAATTCAAAACTTGTTAAACTTGTAAAATATGAAGTTGGCGAAGGAATGGAAAAGAGAAACGATGACTTTGCTGCTGAAGTTATGAATCAAATTAAGTAATTAACGTAACATAAAGTATGGACTTGTCCATACTTTTATTTTATAATAAAGCACCAAGGAGAAAGACTATGAACATCGATGAACAAAGAGTAATAAAAGAAATGATAGAAATATATAGACCAGGTGAATATGACTGGATGGGTAGTAGAATAAGTAAAAAGAATGTTCTTACTTTTCATCATATCGTAAAAAGAAAAGAAGGACTAACTATAAAAGAAAATGGAGCATTACTTACACAAAAAAGTCACCAAAGATTAAATAAATTAGAAGCACATAATAAAGATTTGTTTGAACGTTATTGCAATTAATACGAGAAATGAGCCACCTAGAGAAGATTTGATCATACAAATTCAAGAGTTAAAAGAAGAAACAACAGATTTTATATATGGTAAAGAGAAAGGATTAAAATTAACTCAAAAAAAGAAAAATAATTAATAAATAATAAAAAAACATAAAAGTGTGAAAATTTATTGTAGAATTTGCTTGAAATTTGGCACTTTTTGTACTATAATCGTATTTAGTCATGAAGGGAGGGAAGAGATAATGACACACGTAGATGTAAAAGACGGAAATGTTGAGGGTGCATTAAAACGTTTTAAGATGAAAGTTCAAAGAAGCGGAGTCCCTACTGAAATGAAAAAAAGAAGAGAATATTCTAAACCAGGCATCTTAAGAAGAGAAGCTAAAAAAGAAGCTATCAGAAATGCTAAAAAACATAATAAACAAAGATATTAATATTATTAATTAAGGAGTGATACTTATGTTATATGAAAAAATTACAAATGATATGAAAGAGGCTATGAAAAGTCATGACAAAGAATCATTAAGTACATTAAGACTTCTTAAATCAGCAATTGACTTATATCTAGTTAATAATAAATTAGAAAGAAATCATGCTTCAGATGAAGTTGTAATAGATGTAGTAAGCAAACAAGTAAAAACTCATAAAGAAAGTATTGAAGAATTTAAGAAAGGTAATAGACAAGACTTAATAGAAGGATTAGAAAAAGAAATTAAATTATTAAGCACTTATTTACCTGAACAAATGTCTGAAGAAGAAATAAGAACTAATATTGACAAGGTATTTGAAGAAATCAAACCTACAAGTATGAAAGATATGGGTGCTATAATGAAAGCATTAAATCCAATCTTTAAAGGTAAAGCTGATATGAAACTTGTTAATGAAATAGTTCGTGAAAAGTTAAATTAAGAAACATTAGTTTCTTTTTTTTTGCCATAATGTTATAATTTTAATGTGGTGAAATATGAAAAAAATAATATTAATATTAATACTTATTATGCCTTTCATGGTAAAAGCAGATATAAATAAAATATTTATAGATTCAGAAGTAGATATAAGTGGAAACCTAATAGTAAAAGAAATAATAGAAACAGATTCTAATGAATCAATTACTTTAGATATTCCATATAAAAATATAGATGCCAAAGAATATAAAGAAAATGATATAGTAAAAGATGATAGTATAATTTATAATGGCCATAATATACAAATAAATAAAGTAGGTACTCTTGATAAAGAATATGATATAAATAGTTTATATAAAGAAGAACTAGATGTAAAAGAATATAAAGATTATACTGAAGAAGATGATGCTGGATATAAAAAAATAACATTTAACAAAAATAGTGATAAAAATATTTATTACTTAGAATATTTAGTACTTTGTGTATCAGTTAAACATAATGATTCAGCAGAACTATATTATCCATACTTTAGAGCTTCAAATCAAAATATAAAAGAAATAGTTATTATGACTAGACTTCCATACACATCAAAGTTATTTGAAGTTTATGCTCATGGTAAAAGAAATATAGAGGTTTCTAAAGATACAAAAGATCCAATAGTGCTTACTAAAATAAATAATTTAAAAAATAAAGAAAGTTTTAGTTTAAGAATACTTTATGATAAAGATATATTTAAAATAGCAATAAATGACTCTAAAAAGAGTAATATAGATGCTATAGACTTAATAAAAAATATTGAAAAAGAAAAACAAACAACAAC
>OIZT01001514.1_pt1 | contig 10316 bp, 4 predicted proteins | sample 1588611 | NCBI WGS metagenome assembly OIZT01 (sample SAMN03283278) | human gut metagenome | biome: human-associated habitat; material: feces | host: Homo sapiens | place: Peru | collected 2012
ATTGAAGAAGATGATATCAAGGACATCAATGACTATATCCGTGATATTATAGGTAATGCTGCAACTGGTGTTATACAGTCCAACTTTTGCAAAATTGTTGCACCTGTCATTCAGTATGTGGCGTATGACAAATGGGTGGATATTTTCAGTTTGCTGTGGAACAAAAACGCCGAAATCAGCCATTTGTTCAGCATCCTCATCAATGAATACAAAAAACTTGATTTCAACACAGAGGTTTATGTGCCGTTCGATACTGTGCTCAGAGAAAAAGGCACATTGCTGAAAATTGATTGGCTGGATACAGTATGTGGCATAAAGGTTGATACCTGGAACGATGTAATCTATACAGACGTGTATGATGTAAGAGGGAACATCATTGCTCACGATTTCAATAAAGGAAATTTGTCTGCACTGATAGCAGAGCTAACCTTCGAACTACCAGCATCATTAGCTGGCGAAAGAAAGTTCTTGGAGAAAATAGACCTTCTGGACTTCCCTGGAGCACGCTCACGTGAAAAGTTCAAAGAGGCAGACATTCATACTGTTTTGCCGAAAGTGTTGCGTAGAGGTAAAGTTGCATACTTGTTCAACAAGTACTCACGTTCCTTGAAAATCAGCAGTGTTCTGTTCTGTCATCATAACGACCAGAAAGCAGAGGCTACTATCGGCGACACTATCAATAATTGGATTGAAGACAATATTGGGGCTACAGCTGAAGAACGTGCCAAGATGTTGACCAACACAAACGGCATTGCGCCATTGTTCTTCATCGCAACAAAGTTCAATATTGACCTCGAACGTACGAAGACGGACAATCCCGGCAACAAAGACCGACTTTCCGCACATTGGAATCGTTTTGATACGGTTTTCCCAGAAATCATCAAGCCCAACAGATGGCTTGACGAGTGGGCCACAAGTGGGAACATGTCACGGGTAGCTGCTTTCCAGAACATCTACCCTCTACGCGACTTCTATTGGTCGGGCAAAAATGGAGTATTCGACGGTTATAGTGATGGAGCCATAAAGTCCAAGGAGAAATCCATCCATAAACATTCCGACTATCCCGAGTATTTTGAGGACTTGAAAGAAAGCTTCCTGCAAAATGATTTTGTAAAGAAGCATTTCGCTAATCCAGAGCAAACGTGGAATGATGTTGCAACAGTCAACAACGACGGATCAAAGCCTATCATCCGTAACCTTGACGCAATATCCGATTTCCTTGACGATGCTCGCAAGCAGAAATATCTTGCCCAGCTTTTGGAAATCAAGCAAGAGATGTACAAAGCTCTGTCTGTATATTTTGAGCCGGAAGACAACGAAGCAAAGAATCTGAAAGTGAAACAGATTGCCAACGACATCAAACGTTCGTTGACATTCTCTGTTGGTTCACAACCAGAAATATTTGGCAGAATAATCGACTCTTTGATGGTGCCGGTTGGTGACTTGCGTGATATTGCGTACAATATCATCATTTGTCATTCTGATGAACCGAAGGACTTTTCCATGATTAGCTTTATTCGCAAACAGGCAGGCATAGATGTGTCGGACAGCAAGCAAGTCAATATCCAAAAGCTATGCGACCTATATGGCGACATAAAACTTATCGAGCAAGACTTGAAGAAGAAAGGTAGCTCTGTAGAGGAAGTTGTTTCTGCTGAAACAGAGACGCTAACCACGATAGCTGATGTTGTGACGAAGCACATCATTGATTATTGGAAGGATTTCCTCCAAAAACAGGTCAAGCAATTGGAAGAAAGTCTGCCACATGCAGATGAAGTGATATTCATGCTTATATCACTACTCAAAAAACTTGGAGTGAAGAAGGTCATTTCGGAACGAATCGACAGATATTGCAAGGTTTTCAGCATCAACGAACAGCCCAATGCCATTGCTGATTACGCTTCGTTGACCCTCAATAACTTTGTAAGTTCGGCAGGAAGAAACTATATGAGTGACAATGATGTCGAAGCAATAAGAGCAAAGGCTGAAAAATGTCATGTAGCGGTAGATTTGAGTCCATCTACATGGAATGTAGTGCGCAAACCACAATCCTTGCTGACAACACTCTCGGCTTTCGACGATGCTGCCAACATAGATAATGTAAGTATGGAAACACTCATGAAACTTCCTCTTTGGGATAATTTCCAACGTTGGGAGAATCTGGTAACCGTTGGTTTGCTCTATGCAAGCGACATATCTCATGTGGATCCTGTGGAAAACGCCAAGGTAAAAGTGCTTCTTGAAGAATGTGAAAACCTATATAAAGAATAAACGTAATGGCAGGATATACATTCAAGGGTAAGCAGAAGCTTTGTTTTACTGAAGTTTCCGACTTTACCGAATTTCAAGGGATTGGTCATGATCCTTTATACAAACGGTTTGACAGCGTACAAAGTGTTGTCAAGAAGGTTGTCGCGCCCGAATACCAGCATTTCCTTGCTACTCCACAATACATTGAGGAAGAAGACCAAATATGCTGGCACATTAACGAATGGCAAGAAAGCCCACAAAAGCTTGTTAATCTTACTGGCGACGAAAGGGCAAAATACGAATATATTAAAGATAATACCATAAAGGCTTATCGTACCGCTGCACAGGATTGCAATGGTGAAGACCTAATGATTATGGCTGGCGCAATTCGTTATCTTCATGACGAATGTATCTATTGTTGTGATGACAAAGTCTTTCTTGTTGCATGGGGAATGACTCCAGACACACATCAGCATAAAGTCATAGGCTCTGTCATCCATGAGGTTGATATGGTGAAAAAGTACAAGATAACTTTCGATGCCAATGCCAATGGAACACTTGTCAGCAAGTTGGACAAGACTATGACACGTCCTGAAGGATTTATCCTATCTGCAAGGGATTTACCGCAAGTATCAGCCAACGAAGGATGGATATTTGAAGGTTGGACACCATCACCTATTGGTGTAACCGTCAACTCCGACTTAAACTTTGTAGCGACATACAAAGAATTTGCGAAGCCTATAATTTCTGAAGCCCCTGTTGTTCCCTTAGAGGAACCAGACGAACCAGATGAGCCGCGATTTTACATCTGTAACTTTGTTGCAGGCGAGCATGGAAAAGCCGAAGGAGCATCCTCTTTCACCAAGCAAGAGGGAACAATATTGTCCAGCTCGGAAGTTCCTAAGGTAACACCCTGCCAAGGATATAAATTCAAGAGGTGGATTCCTTCTCCTAACAACGTATTGATTGATAGCAATAAAACATTCACGGCAGAATATGAACGCATCCCATGGTGGCGTCGATTTTGGTTGTGGCTGACCAGTTTATTTGCAGGAAAAGGTTGTCTTAAATGGTTGCTTTGGTTGTTACTGACATTGTTGGCTATAGGCCTGTTGCTTTTCTTGCTAAGATCATGTAATGGATGCAGCGGACACCACGAGGAGAATGGTGTTGTTCCAATTGACAGTGTTACGACTTCCGACGGAAGAGTAATAGATGATAACGGACGCATCAGACCTATCACTGGCAATGACGGCAAATTGCCCGACCAAGGTGACGTAATAGCCCCAGTGACCGGAGAGGATGGAGAAGAAATCCCTATTATCCGTCAACCAGGCGTACCCAACACGATAGCCAACCGTCTGTTCTTATTCATGGAGGACGAGAATGACAACATCGAGGCATTAGCCCAAGATTTCAAGAAAGCCTATTCCGAAGACAAATACTCCATCATTGGATATGACAAAGAAGTGAAGTTGTTGGTCGTTCAGATTCCTGAGAACGAGCGTGACCAAATTCGTCAAACGATAAACTCGAAGATTTCCAACCATAAGTTTTTGGTTTTTGACGAGGAGATATACGAGTTAAATGGCCATGAAAGTACCAATACGGAAAATATGGGCTGGCATTTGGAAACAATTCACCTGAAACAAGGTTGGAGTATAACTAAAGGTTCACCGAATGTTACTATCGCGGTTGTTGATGATGGTATAGAGGCAGGACACCCGATGTTCAAAGACCGCATCGTAGATGCCTATAATGTTTTCACACAAAACAACAGCCTAAGTTTAGGACAAGGGCATGGCACACACACCGCTGGCCTTGCAGCAGGAAGTGCCGACTACTACTCAAAAGGAGCATCTGGTGTCGCACCAAACTGTAAGTTGATGCCTGTACAGGTATTTGACAACAAGCAATGTCCATTGTCTGCCCTTATTGCTGGAACGATGTATGCCATTCATCATGGAGCCGATGTTGTGAACTTGTCTGTTGGACCTTCCTTCAAAGGATTAAACCAATTGCCAGTTGACCAACAAAATGAGATAGCCCAAAGGCAATTCAAGAATGTTGAAAAACTTTGGGCACGAGTCTGCGCTTTAGCGGCTAAGAAAAACTGCATCTTGGTATTTGCAGCTGGAAATGATGACATTCTGTCAAGCATACCGCCAGAGAACAGAAACGCTTCATCTATAGTAGTAGCAGCAGTTGATCAGAATCTATATCCTACAGATTTTACAAACTACGGACCATGTTCTGATGTATCTGCGCCAGGTAAGGATATTTATAGTTCGTTCCCAAGAGGAGGGTTCCAGTCTTGTAATGGCACAAGCATGGCAGCACCTATTGTTACGGGGACTATAGCTTTAATGAAGTCATTGAAAAAGGATTTGACAGTAACTCAAGCTCGTAATGTTCTCTATAAAACTGGAGCAGATGTGTACGGATATATTCCTCCAATGGTATTGGTTGACAAAGCCCTTGCAGCTGTAAAAAGAGGTGATTTTAGTAAACCAGAGGAAAGAAAATTTAGACCTGTTCCTAATGGGGCTGGAGATGATTCGTCAGCCCGTCGGGTAGTAGAGTTCGAAGAAACTCCTGTACCTCAAACTCCTCCTCAACAAACCGACGAGACCGATTATGATGCAATACGTAGACAGATTGCAGAGTACAAGAAAAGAATTACTGAATTAGAAAAACTGTTACCAAATAATAGACAAAGATAATGAATGAACAATTAAAATTCTCATGGGGTCATATAATAGCATTTTTGGCTCTCATTGTTTTAAGTTATATAACATTCGTAGGTGTAACCTATATGACAGATGGAGACTTCATCAAAGCTTCTATCACCATGGTTGTAATTGATATAGTTTTGTTTGTGTTCTTCATAGGTGCACAGATGATGAAGGCAACAACTAAAAAATTCGCAAAACGTATTTGGGTAGAACGTATTTTTATCTTTGGTTCTCCGATAGTATTTCTTCTTTGTATGTTACCATTCTTTCACTTTGGAACAGTACAAAGCCAAGACGAAGAGATTGTAGGCCACTTTACAGATGCAATTACTGCCTCAAAGCAAATGTTTTCTGACTATGATTCATACTCAAAGGAGCGAATAGCAAATTATGAACACATGCTTGACAGAGTAATTAACAATCAAAGAATACAACCTAAGATATTTACTTCATGTGGCTTTACCAAAGGTAGTGAACAAATCCAAAAAGGAAATATGGTTAAGGCATTGCGTCTTCAGCTTATTTCTGAAAATTATGATTCTTTGAAAACAGAAGCAACAAAGTGGATTGAATCATCAAGTAATGGTGCAAGCACTTGGAACGTCTTCCTGTTAGGAAATACTAAAGAGATTAAGAAAGCTATTCATGAATGGAATATTCAACTTGCTGATTTTTCAAGCCACAAGATGAATAACGAAGAGTTCAATGGATATAATCAAGTGAACACTTTTAGCGAAGTAAGTGGAAGTCTTGCATCTGTAGATGCAGGTCTTGATGGCCTTACTGGTAAGTTTACAGGCACTGGATTTCCACCTATAGGATCTATTCTCGGTTCAATCGTTTTGTATTTTGCCTTGTTATTCCCTTATTTCCTTCAGGACAGACACACAAAAAGCCAATTGCGACTTCTCGGAATGGTAAAGGGTGCCTCACGTTCGTCAATCATGACTATAGAACCATCTAAACCTGCGAGAAAACGTCAGAAAATTAAAATTGAATCATATAAAGAAGACGAAGAACCGATTCCTTCAAAACCAATGTCTAACGATGAGGATGACGACTACGCTTCATTTACAATGTAAAAAATCTCACTATGGCAACAAAATCAGATATACTTAACAACTTAAGAGAATATACCGCTGATCAGATTGTAGAAGCAATCAAGGATGGCACAGTAACAGTATATGAACTGAGTAAAAGTGGTAATCTTACTCCTCTAATGCGCCGTCGCATTGAGGAGAAACTTACTGCAAAAACAACGGAGACGTCTCCGTCTGCACTAGAAGTAACACCTACAGTAGAAGATGCACCTACCTTTAACATAGACGATGTTTCATCCAAGGATATTAAAATTCCTGAAGCCGTAGATATGGATATTTCTTCTGAAACAACAAAGCCAAAAGCAACTGTTATCACTGTAACTGCTGCTCCTACTTTTGAACCTGCGAAAAATGAAGCATCATCAACATCTGACACACTCTCTAACAAAGGAATGTTCGAAAGACCATTCTCTTTTAATGGTAGAATCAGAAGAACAGAATATTGCCTGTCATTCCTTATATATATGATATGGAATGTAGTCACTCTTGATTCATCTATTGGACCTTCCTTATTCGTTTTAATTTCGTTCATTCCTATGGTTTGGTTCTCATTGGCACAGAATGCAAAACGTTGCCATGATAGAGGAAACTCTGGCTGGTACCAATTGATACCCTTCTATTTCCTTGTCCTTCTATTTGGAGGAAGTGATAAAGGCTCAAATAAATACGGTGATAATCCAAAAGAATAAAACCATAACATAATATAATATGCCAAGTAAATTAGCTATACTAGAGAATGTTGACATGTACTCTGCTGATGAACTTATTGGGTACATCAAGAATGGCATTGTAACATTCGAAGAACTTTGTAATGACACGGATGGCTGCTTCCCAGCTTCTGTAAGGAAAGAAGTTGAGCGTAAAATTGCAGGATCAGAACAAGAGGATTGGACAAATGCAAGAAATACAAAAAGTATAGAAGCTCTTGAAAAGTATTTGTCCACATATTCTGATGGTTTCCACAGAGATGAAGCTCGTTCACTTATCCGTAGTTTGCAGGAGGCAGAAGTTCATAAGGCTTCTGCTAATGCCTGGGAGACTGTTGATAAAAACAGCATTCCTGAATTACGTAGATTCTGTGAGAATAATCCTAATGACCATCATTGCATAGAGGCAAAGAAACTCATAAACCAATTACGCCGTGAAGAGTTTATAGGTTTTGATGTAAACGCACTTGTCAAGCGTATCAAGAATATTCAAGCTGACAAAGCCGTAATAATTAAACATGATGAAATTTATAAAACTATTGTCGGATATTTAGACAGAGGTAAAATTAAACATTCAGACTTGATGGCAATGCTTAAGGCTGACAACAATATACTGCGTGCGTCTGTTGTGAATATGCTCCTTGATAATGGTTATCTCGATTATGATGATTTCGAGACAATTGGGATAAATGCTGCTTTCATCAAACATTTGGTCAATGGTGAAACGACTCAAGGTTTTGCGATTCCTCGAAAACTGGATAAGATTAATAAGCTTTCAACCGAAATCTATTTCTGGGGTATACCTTCATCTGGTAAGAGTTGCGCATTAGGGGCAATTCTTAGTGTTGCAGGCAATGGTCATGTGGCAAAAAGTATGAGTCAGGACAATGATTGCCAAGGCTATGGCTACATGACTCGTTTGGCTGCTCTATTCAAATCGAATGATCGTGTAGGAACTTTGCCAGAAAGTACATCTATCTATTCAACGTACGAGATGGGATTTGACCTTGAAGACGAGAATAATGCTGTTCATCCGCTAACATGTATAGATTTAGCAGGCGAGTTGGTTCGTTGTATGTATAAGTCTGATGCAAATGAAGATATGAGTAATGATGAAATGGATGCACTCGATACTCTCACTCGCGTCTTGATTGATAATCGTACTAAGAACAGAAAGATTCACTTCTTTGTGCTTGAGTATGGTGCAGATGACAGAACGTATGAAGGTCTTACTCAGAATGTATATCTTGATGGCGCACTTCGTTACATTGAAAGAACAGGAATCTTCAAAGATGATACAGATGCTATCTATTTAATGATAACTAAAGTGGACAAGGCAAATGCAGGTAAAGGTCAACTTGCAAGCATCTTAAGAGAATATATTTCGGAAAACTATGGTGGTTTCTATAATGGTCTCGTAAAGATTTGCAGAGACTGTGAAATTAACAATGGAAATGTGGAAATAGTACCGTTCTCTCTTGGTCAAGTTTGCTTCCAGGATTATTGTCTATTTGATGAAAGACCTGCTGGTAATGTAGTTCGCAAGCTACTTGAGCGTTCAAAAGGATTCAAGAATGGAAAACTTCAAAAAGGATTAAATATATTTAAGAGATAATGAACAAGTTAGGTTTCGCAATAAAGTTCGCAAGTGATGGTGCGAGTAATGCCATTGAATGCAATAAGGGTCAATGGATAAATAAAGTTGTAGATATTAGAGAGTATCTTAAACTCTTTAATGGTTTGCAAAGAACAGACAACTTCGTGACATTTATGTCATTCGATGATGGTGGTTGTTTCTTAACTCAACTTAGAGCTATTCCAGAACGTGTTGGCGACTTCTTGAGTGGTTGGATCTATATACCCAATACTATAGAAGCAACCGGTGAGGAAATTATGTCAGCATACAACTATGTTCGAAATATCCTCTCTCAGTCTAATCTTTCTGACTTGAAAGATGACATAGAATCATTTTTCTCAAAAGAATATCCATTGAAGGAAGTAGTTGCTCAATATGTTGCTTCAAAAGGTCAATTGTATGGTGTTCGTTTTTTAGGACATTATACCCTTAAAGAAATTGTTGGAGAGCATCGTTATCAGCCTTATTATAGTGACTACAAGGCTGTATTTTTGCTCAACAAAGAGGAAGAAGTAACTATTACGAAAGAGGCTGCAAACAGCTTTAGGAACCTCACTGATAAAGATATTGTTAAAACATCTATCCTTGTACCTCCAGCAAATGCATCTTTGCAAACTCTTGGTAGAGGAACTAAGATTCACACAATAGATGGTTCTGACTTTAATCAACCTCTATTGGTCAATGTTGGTTCAAAAGTACCTTTGATCTTGTCTAGAATTGGCTTTGAAAACATGAAGTTAGAAGTAAATGTTACTTCTGAAAGACAAGACGTAGATTTATCTAACGTCAAGATAACTTGGATGAAGAAGATCTCCGCTTCTATGTTTACTGTTAGAAATAGTAAACAGGAAAAGATCGATAAAGGGGTAAGTATTTCAGTAAATGATAGAGATATTACTTTCCAAGATGTTCTAGTTTCTGAAGAAGACTGCAGTCAGGCTCTTGTCAAGGTCTCTGCACCTGACTATGAAGTATTTGAACAGAGAAGTAGTTTGCTAATTGACAATATTCATATTACACTTACACGTAAAGTAAAGCAAACACAAACAGTGGTTGAGCTATCTAACGGAAGCTATGGTGAAATGACAATTGAGTCAAAACATCTTCCATCAAATTATGATTCACCTTTAAAAGGTTATGAATTTGGAGAAGATTACCATGGTAACAAAGTCCTTAAATTAAGTTCTTGGTTCGTTTGGAAACAAAGACTTTGGGGATTCTTTGCAACTTTGACAGCAGTAATTTTAATTATTGCATACACAGCTTTTGATACTTGGATTGATACACATCATTTCAAGTTCGGATTACCTCCATGGGAGGAGGACATGCCCGCACAGACTTGGCAACAGAATGCAAATAATGGAACTGATGAAACAGAGGTATCAGATACAAATACACAAGTTAATCAGGCGATACTTAATTATTTGAACCAGAACGTTCAATGGACAAAAGTCAAATTAGATCAAGACGCTTCTACAAATGGGTTATATGATATGATTAACAATTATCGCTTTTCAGACATCTTGAATGTTAGAATTGATAATTGCGATAAGATCGATAAAATCAAAGAGGTTTCACAACGCATGATTGATAATGGTATCTCTTTATCAGGATCTTATTCTCAAGATGGAACTATTACTATCCAAAAGTGGATAGAAGCTGTTAATGCCAAGTACGAGCAGCAATTTATAGAGGAAGGGGGTAATGATAGTGAATCTGATTATAATCAACTCGCTGACGAGATTGCTAAAAAGAAAGCCAAAGAAGAAGCTGTAAAGAAGAAAGCCAAAGAAGAAGCTGTAAAGAAGAAAGCCAAAGAAGAGGCTGCAAAGAAAAAAGCCAAAGAAGAGGCTGCAAAGAAAAAGGTTGTAAAAGAGGCAGAAAAGAG
>OIZT01001516.1_pt1 | contig 10314 bp, 10 predicted proteins | sample 1588611 | NCBI WGS metagenome assembly OIZT01 (sample SAMN03283278) | human gut metagenome | biome: human-associated habitat; material: feces | host: Homo sapiens | place: Peru | collected 2012
CTCCCCTATTTAAAAATATAATAGAAAAACTTAAAAATAATAAAAAGATTAATAACAGTAATCGCAATTATTTTAGTATTATTTTTATTATACAAATTTTTAAAACCACAAAAACAAATAAATACTGTTGACCAGAATTCAAAAAAAGGTGAAATCATTGAGCTAACAACAGTAAATGAACCAAATGTAAAAATTGACCTACCAGATGAAATTCATTCTGAAAACAATACTACAAATGGATCAAAATATACACCAGTAACAGAAACAAATGATAAATACTTAATTTCTATACTTTCAAATAATGAAGTTACTGTCTTAATTGGAAATGATTCCGAAAAATTACTTAATAGCTCATCAAAAGTAGAAATCGGTGGTGAATACAAAATAAGTGGAATTACAGAACCGATCAAATCTGTATACTACTTTAATGTAACAGATTATAATTATCCAGTCTTTTTGCTTCTAAGTAAAACCGGAAAACTTTATTACGTAGACATAGAAAATGCATTTCAAACAGGTAATTTTGCAGTAGCAGGAACACTAAAAGAAAATCTACCAGAAGTAAGCAACGTATATGAAACAACAACTGAAAAAGATGGTAAATCATACAACACAGCAATAATTACATGTCAAAATGGTGAAGGCTATGAATTTAATTTAGGTATGATCAATAGATAATACCTACTAAGGAGGATAAATACATGAATAATTTGATTGAAATCAGATGGCATGGTAGAGGTGGCCAAGGTGCAAAAACAGCATCACTTCTATTAGCAGATGCAGCATTCAACACAGGAAAATATATTCAAGGATTTCCTGAATATGGTCCTGAAAGAATGGGTGCTCCAATCACAGCATACAACAGAATTAGTAACGATCCAATCACTATACATAGCAACATATATGAACCAGATTATGTTGTTGTAGTTGATGACACATTACTTGAAACTGTTGACGTTGCAGCCGGTTTAAAAGAAACAGGTGCAATTATAATTAACACAACAAAAGACAATGATTATTTAATAAAAGCATTAAACGGTTACAAAGGAGAAATCTACAAAATAGATGCTAAAAAAATATCAATTGAAGCACTAGGCAAATATTTTCCAAACACACCTATGCTTGCAGCAATAGTAAAAGTAAGTAAAATTATGACTGATGAAGACTTTTTAGCAGATATGGTTGGTTCATTCAAGCATAAATTTGCCAAAAAACCTGAAGTAATCGAAGGTAATATGAAGGCACTTGAAATGGCCCTTAAAGAAATCGAAAAAGTACAATAAGGAGGTATAAAAATGACAGATATAAACCCAACAACTCCATATCAAGATCTAACAATCGGAGGAAATATTTATACAGCTGGAAATGCAAAAGAATTTAAAACAGGTGACTGGCGTAGTCAAAAACCAATTTGGATACCAGAAAAATGCAAACAATGCGGACTATGCTTCCCAGTATGCCCTGATGATGCAATACCAGTGACAAAAGATAAAAAAAGAATAGACTTTAATTATGATGCTTGTAAAGGATGCATGGTATGTGCAAAAGTATGTCCTTTTAAAGCAATCGAAAAGGAGGTAAAATAATGGGAATTCGTGAAAGATTAAGTGGAAACGAAGCAGTAGCAACAGCAATGAAACAAATCAACCCAGATGTAGTAGCTGCCTTCCCTATCACTCCATCAACAGAAATACCACAATACTTTTCAACATTTGTTAGTAATGGACAAGTTGATACAAACTTTGTTGCTGTTGAAAGTGAACACAGTGCAATGAGTGCATGTATAGGATCAGAAGCTGCTGGTGCAAGAACAATGACAGCAACATCTGCAAACGGTTTATCTCTTATGTGGGAAATGATATACATAGCATCAAGCTTACGTTTACCAATCGTAATGTCATTAGTAAACAGAGCTGTTTCAGGGCCATTAAATATCCATAATGATCATTCAGATGCAATGGGTGCTCGTGATAGCGGTTGGATTCAACTTTTCTCTGAAAACAATCAAGAAGCTTATGACAATACAATAATGGCAAATAGAATTGCGGAACACAAAGACGTATTACTACCTTTAATGGTATGTCAAGATGGTTTCATAACATCACACTCTATTGAAAATATAGAACTAATTGAAGACGAAAAAGTTAAAGAATTCGTTGGAGAATATAAACCAGAACATTATTTATTAGATGCTGAAAATCCAATGGCAATTGGTCCTTTAGATTTACAAGCATATTTATTTGAACATAAAGCACAACAAGCAATAGCTATGAAAAACGCTAAAAAAGTTATATTAGAAGTTGCTAAAGACTTTGAAAAAATGACTGGAAGAAAATATGGGTTATTTGAAGAATATAAATTAGACGATGCTGAATACGTAATAGTTTGTATGAACTCAACAGCTGGAACAACAAAAGCAGCTATTGAAGATTTAAGAAAACAAGGAATAAAAGCTGGATTACTTAAAGTCAGAGTATTCCGCCCATTCCCTGGTGAAGAAATTGCAAAAGCTTTATCTAAAGCAAAAGCAGTTGCAGTACTTGACAAAGCAGATTCTTTAAACGGTCAAGGTGGAGCTTTATATGAAGATGTAGTTTCTGGAATGTATAACGAACAATTATCAATTCCAACAATTAACTATGTTTATGGAATTGGTGGTAGAGATACAACTGTTAAAGACATAAAATCAGTATATGAAGACTTAAGCAAAATAAATGGAAAAGTAGAAAATCCATACAGATATTTAGGTTTAAGGGGGGATAAATAATGGCATACAATTTACAAGAAGTAATAGCAAATAAACCTTCTAGACTTACATCTGGTCACAGAATGTGTGCAGGATGTGGAGCACCAGGCGTAGCTAGAATGATTTTAAGAGCATTAAAACCAGAAGATCACGCAGTAATAGCAAATGCCACAGGATGCATGGAAGTATCTACTTTCATATACCCATACACTGCATGGAAAGACTCATTCATACATACAGCATTTGAATGTGCTGGTGCAACAATTGCAGGTGCTGAGGCTGCATATCAATCAATGAAAAAACAAGGAAAATTACCACAAGATAAAGACACAAAGTTCATAGCATTTGGTGGAGACGGTGGAACTTACGATATAGGTTTACAAAGTTTATCAGGAGCTATGGAAAGAGGTCATGACATGGTATATGTTTGCTATGATAATGGTGCATACATGAACACAGGAATTCAACGTTCATCTGCTACACCAAAATTTGCAGACACAACAACATCACCTGCCGGAAAAGTAATTCCAGGAAAAATGCAAAACAGAAAAGACTTAACAAAAATCATGGCAGAACACCACATTCCTTATGTTGCACAAACATTAGCAATGACAAACTTTAAAGATTTATATGAAAAATCTGAAAAAGCACTTTATACAGAAGGTCCTGCATTCTTAAACGTTATGGCTCCTTGCCCACGTGGATGGGGATATAACACAGAAGATCTTATGACAATAAACAAATTAGCAGCAGATACATGCTACTGGCCACTATATGAAGTAGTTGATGGTAAATATCACATTACATATAAACCAGCCAAAAAACTTCCAATAGAAGAATTCTTAAAACCACAAAAAAGATTTAAACACATGTTTAAACCTGGAAATGAATGGATGATAGAAGAATTCCAAGCAGAAGTTGATAGACGTTGGCAAGAACTACTTGATTTAGAAGAAATTACAAATAAATAATATATTATACTTAAAGGCATCTTTTCAAAACATTATGAATAACAATGTTTAAGAAAGATGCCTTTAAAAATGCTTAACTAACACATTCTATATTAAATATATTTTTCAGCACTATTCTACCTTCTCTTCAATTTTAATATAGTATGATTACAACATATTAATCACACTTTTTTATTTATAGTATTGACATTATTTCAAAAAGAGATTATAATTTATTTTGTCTTTAGAAATGCGCTATTAGCTCAGCTGGTAGAGCAGCTGACTCTTAATCAGAAGGTCCGCGGTTCGATCCCGCGATGGCGCACCAGACAAAAAGATTCACAATAATGTGAATCTTTTTTTATGCAAAAAAGCCTTATATATTTCTATATAAGGCTTATGTATTCTTCTCTATTCTTCTGTTTCTGTTGAAGGACTTGGATCAGGTGATTCAACAGGTTCTGTAGGAGTCACACTTGGTTCTGGTTCAGGTGATGGCGTTGGAGTAGGTTCTACTGAAGGTGTTGGAGTTGGTGTAGCAGTTTGCTTTGTACCAACCTTTACAACTCTTGTAATTGTTTTATAATAATCTGACGAAATTTGTGTCGATGACACTAAATTTCCAGACTGATCATAAACATTTTTATAAGTAACACTTCTACATCCATTAGTTCCTTTTGTAACAACCTTTTCTGTACCAGCTGGTAATGTTGAATCCTCTATTCTCTGAACATCACAAGGAATTGTTGATGTAACTTTAGCAACTACTTGAACTTTATAATCTGGATTCTCTTTTATTCCATAAATTCTAATCGTTGCCACTCCTGATTTAATGTACGCTTCAATTTTAACTGGATACTTTCTAGTATTTTTAAATTTAAAATCTAATGATCCATATGCAACAGTAGCATCCCTTCCAGGATCAGAGTAACTTGTTGTATATGAATGATTATGTCTCTCTTCTATTCCTAAATTAGCCATTAATACAGCATTATATAATGTAGATGATATTTGGCAGATACCTCCGCCTAAACCATTTTCAACTCCGTTACTTGTATAAATCGCTGCCTCCCTATAACCATTTTCAACACTTCTTTTTCCCAATACTTTATTATATGAAAAAACTTCACCTGGTTGAATTACATATCCATTTAATTTACTACAAGCAATACTCAAATTTGTTGTTCTTGACACATTACCCGCATCATATCTCGTTGTGAAAACAGATAACTCATCAGGGAATGCTCTTGAACCTAGACTAGAAACAGTCACATTTGCCTTAGTAATTTTTAATGGAATAACATATTCATCCTTTAATTCAGCAAAAAGTGTTTTTGCTTCATCCATAGTTATTGCAAAATCAATTCCTTCTTTATCAACAACAACTTGGAAAGGATCCTCTATTATATATGCATCTTGCGGATCTGAATGAACTTCATTATATATTTTTTCTACATCAATTGCACTTGCTTTTTCGTTCTTTACAGCAATTTCTCTTTCAGTAGTAATTGATTTAGATAATTCTTTAATCTCACTACTAATTTCGCTTAACATTTTATCTTTATCAAGAACTATACCATCTTTTCCAGGAGTAACAATTAATTCATTTCCTTCAATACTATATGAATATTCTTGAACAACACCAGGTAATTCAGCACTAGTTTCTGTTAAAACTTTATCTAACTCTTCCTCATTGTAAGTTATATTCATATCAATGTTCTGTTTAACAAATTTACTTTTTATAACATTAATATTATTTATAAAAATATTATTTGATCTACCTTGATCACAAGCCTTATTAATAGCTTCTTCAACATTAGCCGTTACCTCTAATTGAGTTAATGACAATTCTTTTTCATAATCTTGATATTTTAATGTAATCATACCATCTTTTTTAGAGTTCATCTTTTCTTCTATTAACTGAGTTGCTTCCGTTTTATTCAAACCTGATACATCAACACCATCAATAGTAACACCACTAATAATCTTATTTGAAAACATAGCAGTTAAAGCAAAAGCTGTTGAACATATTAATAGCAAAACAATAATAACAACAACTATAATAGAAATTTTTATTACTTTACGTCTTTTTGCCATAATTTGTTCAATGTATTCTTCAGAAACTCTTTTTTTAGACATATGTTTTTTTTCTTCTTTTACATCTTTTGTTTTTTGATCTTCTTTCTCCATTTTTTCCCTCCACTATTTTTATAGCAGGTTAATCTTATCATATCGAATTTTTTTATTCAATACTTTAGATATAAACCATCTTTCACTAGACATTTTATTTTTTTAAATATATAATATGAATAAATATTTTTAAGGAGTGGTTACATGTTAGGAAATTTACTTTCACTTATTCGTGAAAAAAAAGGATTATCAAAAACAAATATTGCTGAAACAACTGGTATTAATGTTGGTCATTTAACTCATATTGAAAAAGGAGAAAGAAACCCTAGTCAAAAGGCATTAAAGGATATTTGTAAAGCGTTAGATATTCCATATCAACCAATATCATACACTTATGACAAAGTTCTAACTGATGAACAGAAAAAATTTAACTTAATAAGTGCTGTTCCTTATAATACAATACCATTAGTAAGTAACATAGAAGATATGGTTATATGCCCTGCTTCTATTCCAAACGCTTCAATGGCATTTGTTATGAAAGACGATTCAATGAAATCATCTGTTCCAAAAGGGTCACTAGTATTTGTAGAATTAAATACAATCCCTCTACATAGAGAACTTGGATTAGTTAAATATAATGACGAACTTTTAATTAGACGTTTTGCATATAGAAAAAACAAATTAGTTCTAAAATCAGACAATCTTTTAACTAAAGATATAGTAATTGAAAATGGAGAAGAATTCACAATCATTGGAAAAATTTTTGTCGAAAAGTAACATTTATTTTACAATAATATAACATTTACATATTATTTAATTTATTAAATCGAAAATTATTGCAACAATTTTTCTTTAAGATTATAATTATTATATAATTTTAAGAAAGAAAGAGATAATTATGGAATTAGTTAAAAACATATTTTTTAATACAGATAAATTGACACCAAACTCAACAATAAAAATTTCATATACAGGTAAATTTTTTCAAGATAACTCTTCTGAAGTTTACCTTCATTTTGGCTTTGGTGCTAACTGGGATGATTTAAAGGATGTAAAAATGGAACGTACTGAACTAGGATTTCAGGTTGAAATTGAACTTCCTGAAAATGATTCTCTACGCTTCTGCTTAAAAAATCAAAACGATGAATGGGACAACAATGATGGACAAAATTATGTATTCCCTATCGAACATATTGAAACTAGTTTAACTGTTCAAGATGATTCTTTTAGCTTGGTTTCACCAAGAAAACTTAGAAAATCTTATATAATAACTAAAAAAATAAAATTAGCTATTTATAAAATTATAACTTATCTACCAAGATTAGTTTCTGGTAACTATAAGAAAAAAACTGAAGAATAAAATTAATCCCTTACATATATATGTAAGGGTCTTTTTTTACTAATACTCTACAATATTAAAAGCACACCCTTTTTTACTCATACTCTAGTAAACTTAAAGGATGTGCCTTACATTATGAACTATTTTTCATCATCATTTTTATATCTTAATATATATTCGTTTCTAGAATCAATCGTCTGAGGATTTATAGTCTTTCCCTTATCAATTCTCTCTTTGATAGTTCTATTCATACACTCAATTACAGCAGCTTTCAGATCTTTTTTAGCCAATTCATATAATTCTTGAGTTCCTTCATATTTTCTATCAATTCCAGTTGAATCAGCAACAAATAAAATTTCAGCAAGCAAACTCATATCTTTATCACCCATTGTATGAGTAGCAATCGCCTTAACCATATCATCGCTATATCCAAACTCTTCCTTAGCAATCAACGAACCAACTGGTGCGTGCAACAAACCTGGGCTATCAATTTCATATTTATTAATCTCAAGCCCTCTATCATGCATAAATTTAATTTTCTCCTCATGAGACATCTCTTTAGCCACATCATGTGCAATCCCCACTAATCTAGCCTTTTCAACATCTTCGCCATAGATCTTTGCATATTCAACACATCTATCCTTAACACAATTTGAATGATAAAATCTTTTTTCTGAAAGTCTACTCTTTACTACCTCTTCTACCTCTTCAAAACTCTTCATTACATTCTCCATTTCACTCTTCATATATAACTATCTGTAGATTGCTAATTGAATTAATCTATCAATTAATTTTGAATACTCAATTCCTGCAGCTTCAAACAATTTTGGATACATACTTATTTTAGTAAATCCAGGCATTGTATTAATTTCATTTAAAATAACTTCTCCATCCTCTTTCAAGAAAAAGTCCACTCTTGATAATCCTTTAGCACCAACAGTTAGAAAAGCTTTTTCAGCTAATTTTTTTATTTTTCTTCTGCTATCTTCAGAAACTTCAGCAGGAATAACAGTAAATGATTTTGGATTGTTATATTTAGCATCATATGTATAAAAATCTTCTGCAGCTTTAACTTCACCAACTTCAGATGAAATTATTTCATCATTTCCAAGAACTGCACATTCAATTTCTCTACCATTAATTTGTTCTTCTATCAAAATTTTAGTATCATACTTTCCAGCTTCAATAATAGCATTTGCTAATTCTTCTAAATTTTTAGCTTTACTTACGCCAAAAGAAGAACCTTCTCTTGCAGGCTTTACAAACATTGGAAAACCTAATTTTTCCTCAGCAAATTTACATACACTTTCTACTGACTCTCTATCACTAGTATTATCAATAAAATATACATCACCAGCTTTTCTCAATGTAATTGAATTTGCAACATTAATTCCAGCCAATGAAATCAAACGCTTCGTAAAATCTTTATCCATGCATACAGAAGAAGCTAAAACTTCACAACCAACATAAGGCTTTTTAATCGTCTCTAATATTCCTTGTATGCAACCATCTTCTCCATATCTTCCATGCAATACAGGAAATACAATATCAGCATCTTTAATAGCATCTAAAATATTAATTCTAGCTTCTAAATCAACCATTTTCATATTCTCTAGTTCTTCATAATCACCAACATATTCATACACATTTCCATTCTTTTGAATATATACAACTTTTATTTCATATTTATCTTTATCAAATTTCTCAAGTACAGATTTACCGGACATTAATGAAACATCATGTTCTGATGACATTCCCCCAACAACAACAGCTAATTTAATTTTTCTAAACAAACCATCATAAATTTCACCAAAGCGCATACTATTTGAAGCCTTCAATAAAACCTTATCACCTGAACTAATTATTTCTTTCAGTTTCGTTGAAGCCTGTAAATTCGTTCTATACATAAATACATTTTCTCTTGGCATACCATTTAAAACAGCAGTATTTCCAATATATTCAGCTTCTTTTCCAACAGTAATTAAAACATCAATTTTATTCTTAGCCACTTCAACTCCAACTGTTTCATGTAACTCTTGGCTAAAATTTCCAACTTCTTTAATATCACCAAGTACAGCAATCTTCTTTCCACCAGTTAAACTTGACAAATATTCCAAACTTGGCTTAATAGATTCAAGACTTGCATTATAATAATCTTTTATATATAAAACATCATCCTTTTTCTCAATATCCATTCTGTTTTTAGCAATTTCGGCATCAGCAACAGCATTTTGAATTTTTTCAATTGGAATATCATACTCTAATCCAACAGCTATAGCAGACAATGCATTTAAAATAAAAATATCACCTGGTTTCTTTGTAGTAAATTCATATTCTTGATTACCTATTTTTAAAGTAAATTCATTTCCATCTTCTTTAATCTTAACATTTTCAGCAGTATATTTACTCTTTTCTTTAATACCAAACGTAATTTTTTCATTATCAGTATCTTCAAGATTCCATTTGTGCAATAAATCATTATCATTATTTATAATGATCCTTCCTTTATCCATACCCTCTAGAATCTCTAATTTAGCTTTTAAGATGTTTTCTCTTGATCCCAAGTTACCAATATGAGAAGTGCCTATATTTGAAATAACGCTTAATGTAGGCCTTGCGATTTGTGTTAATTCACTAATCTCACCTGCATGGTTCATTCCCATCTCAATAACTAAAGCATCATGATCCTTTAAACCCATAATGGTTAAAGGAACACCTAATCTATTATTATGATTTCCTTGAGTTTTTTGAACATTGTATTTTTCAGCCATCACTCTAGCAATAACATCCTTAGTACTTGTTTTTCCAACACTACCAGTTATTGCAACAACAGGAATATCATATAAACTTCTTTTTACCTTAGCAATCTCCACCAAAGTATCTTCTACATTTGGAACTAATATAATAGTAGCAAATTTTCCTAACTCACTTAGCTCCTCATCTGTAAAAATATTTTCCTGAATAAAACATATGATTGCTCCCTTTTTAACTGCGTCCTTGCAGTACTTAGTACCATCAGTATTTTCTCCTTTCAAAGCAAAATATGTCTCTCCACTTTCAATAGTTCTTGTATCAATACTAACTCCTTCTATCTCCTTATCTGCATCTCCACAAAGAACTTCACCACTAATTTGAGGTAATACCTCTTT
>OIZT01001519.1_pt1 | contig 10308 bp, 6 predicted proteins | sample 1588611 | NCBI WGS metagenome assembly OIZT01 (sample SAMN03283278) | human gut metagenome | biome: human-associated habitat; material: feces | host: Homo sapiens | place: Peru | collected 2012
AGGTGGCCGTAAAGGTCAGCGAGTCCGGCAAGATCTACGGTTCTGTCACCACCGCTCAGATCGAAGAGGCTCTCAAGGCCGCTGGTGTAGAGGTTGACAAGAAGAACATCACCCTCGGTGAGATCAAGACCGTAGGCGAGTACGAAGGCTCTGTCAAGTGCTACAAGGCTGTCAAGGCCACCGTAAAGGTAACCGTTGAGGCCGAGGCCTAATCCCAAGTTTATTTGAAGCCGATTTTGGCTGACAATATTTTAGACCGCAGATTTCCTGCGGTCTTTTTTCGTCTCTCTTTAGCAACGAAATCACGTTAAAATGTTGCCACGGATCTCTTCTTAGCCCTCTCGGGCAACGCTCGGGGCCCAGAAAGCGCAGTGTTGCACAAAATTGCTTCCGTCGCATTGCTTTTTATCTCTGACGGGAGCATATATATCGCAAAATGTTCTCGACGAGGTGGTACTTATCTTTGAGAAACAGTCTCGATTGACTAACAATGTGTTACAAATTATTGCTAGTCATGGCAGGAGAGCAACGTTTTGTAACTTATTTATTAATAGGATTTTATCGATTATAGCCGTGTGAGAGACGTCTCTGAACGGTAACGATTTATGGCGTTTTTGTTGCTTAAGAGGTATTTCATGCTCTTTTCGGCAACGTTTTGTGGGTGAAGTGTTACCCAGGAGTGCGAGTGCTATGAATTATGGTGGCATATTCATAGAGGCAAAGGATAATGTGGGCGGAATATTCCGGCACTTGAATATTCATTAACATATTCATTGACCTTTTGGGAAAGGTTGGAGTTGATTGGAAATTTTTTTACTTTTGTTTGGACAAACTGCCATGATGGAATCGTTTGTCTGCTTGCTTTCCTGGCAAGCATGGCCGGAATTATTAACACGTTAATGAAGATTAGTTCTTGAGCATGAAAGAATATGTCATTGCCCTTGATCAGGGCACAAGCTCGTCAAGAGCCATTGTTTTCAATAAGAGGGGCGAGGCTATGGCTGTTCGCCAGAAGGAATTCACACAGCATTTCCCGAAGCCGGGGATGGTGGAGCACGATCCGATGGAGATCTGGGCCACCGAATATGCGATGATGACTGAGGCGGTCACATCGCTTGGACTTGGGGGAGCGGACATCGCCGCCATCGGAATCACCAACCAGCGCGAGACCACTATCGTGTGGGACGCCGAGACAGGAAAACCTGTTTATAATGCCATCGTGTGGCAGGATAGAAGGACTTCTGAATATTGCGACTCGCTCAAGGCCGCGGGAGTGACGGATATGATCCGCCGCAAGACCGGCCTCATCATCGACGCTTATTTCTCCGGAACGAAGATACGCTGGATCCTTGAGAATGTACCGGGAGCCCGTGAGCGTGCCGAGCAGGGAAAGCTTCGCTTCGGCACAGTGGACAGTTGGCTGGTGTGGAACCTGACCGGCGGACACGAGCACATCACGGACGTGAGCAACGCCTCCCGTACGATGCTGTTCAACATCAACACACTGGAATGGGATGAAGAACTTCTTGATCTTCTGAATATTCCCGCATCGATGATGCCGCAGGTCAAATCCTCATCGGAAGTTTATGGAGAGACTGATCTTTTAGGCGGAAACGTTCCTGTCGCGGGAATAGCCGGTGACCAGCAGGCCGCCCTGTTCGGTCAGATGTGCATCGAACCGGGATCCGTCAAGAACACTTACGGCACAGGTTGTTTCTTGCTGATGAACACAGGTGAGAAGCCGATAATGTCTAAGAACAACCTTCTCGCCACCATCGCGTGGAAGATCGGCGACAAGGTGGACTATGCCCTTGAAGGGTCTATATTCGTTGCCGGCTCTGTCGTTCAATGGCTGCGTGACGGCCTTGGAATCATCAAGAGTTCATCTGAGGTTGAGGCTCTTGCGGCCTCTGTACCGGACAATGGTGGAGTCTATATGGTGCCTGCGTTGACGGGACTTGGTGCTCCGTACTGGGATCAGTATGCTAAAGGCGGGATATTCGGAATAACCCGTGGAACCACGGCGGCACACATCGCCAGAGCGGCTCTTGAAGGCATCGCATTCCAGACAATGGACATTGTCTCGGCTATGGAGAAGGATTCCGGAATCCATCTCGGGGAATTAAAAGTGGATGGCGGCGCGTCCCGCAACAACCTTATGATGCAGTTCCAGTCCGACATCCTTGGCGCCAAAGTCATAAGGCCTAAAGTGACCGAGACGACGGCTCTCGGTGCGGCTTACCTTGCCGGGCTGGCTGTCGGCTTCTGGGAGAGCCTTGATGACGTGAAGAAGCAATGGGAGGCAGACAGCGTCTTCACTCCTTCGATGGATGAGGATGCCGTCAAGGCGGCCAAAGCCGGATGGGCCGATGCTATCGGACGAACATTAACCAAGAAGTAGTGAATATTATGAATCCATATTTCGCCGAGTTCCTCGGCACACTTGTACTAATCCTTATGGGTGACGGAGTCTGCGCCTGCTCCAGTCTTGAGAAATCCAAAGGCAAAGGAGCCGGTTGGGTAGTGATAACCTTGGCGTGGGGCTTCGCCGTGATGTGCGGAGTCTTCATCGCGGGACCATATTCAGGAGCGCATCTCAATCCGGCCGTGACAATTGGTTTGGCCGTGGCTGGCTCGTTCCCTTGGGCTTCGGTTTTAGGCTACATCATCGCGCAGATGTTAGGTGGCTTTTGCGGTGCGACCCTTGTCTGGGCATTCTACAAGGATCATTACGATGCCACTGACGATCCGGACACGAAACTCGGTACGTTCTGCACGATGCCGGCCATCTACAATCCGGCGAGGAACTTCTTCTGCGAGTTCGTCGGAACCTGGCTGCTGGTGTTCTGCATCCTGATGTTCTCCGTTAGTGGCAACACCTCGGAAGTCGGACTTGGCGCCTGTGGCTCATTCCCTGTCACAATGCTCATTATGGCGATCGGTATGTCCCTTGGAGGTGCGACAGGCTACGCGATCAATCCGGCAAGGGATCTTGCCCCGCGTATCGCCCACGCCGTTCTTCCTTTCAAGAGTCCTAAGCGTGACAGCGGCTGGAACTATAGCTGGATTCCTGTCCTCGGCCCGATCGCCGGAGCCGCGTTCGCCGCTCTGTGTTTTATCTTGATATTCTGACGTTATATGGTTGGTGAGCCTGCGGTGCACTGAGCTGCCGAAGTGTCGAACCTACCATATAAACAGCTTCTAAACATTAGGTCATATTATGAGACAACATATTCATAAATTGTTTTGTCTGGCGGCAATGGTTATGCTCGCGTCCGCCATGGCTCCGGACGCTTCCGCGCAGCAGGCGCTTTGGAGCGGGGCGCAGGTGGTGTCCCCTCAAATCAATGAAGACAACACGGTGACTTTCAGGTACTCCGGCCCTAATGTAATAAGGGTCCGGGTGACCGGCGACTTTCTGCCGCCACAGAAAATCAGCACTCCGAACGGTGACCTCGAAATCCCAGGCATCGCTGAACTGACACAGAATCAGAACGGTGTCTGGGAATATACCAGTGCCCCTCTTGAGCCGGAGCTTTACAGCTACTCTTTCATGGTGAACGGACAGCGTATGAACGACCCGTCGAATGTCTATCAGATAAGGGATGTGGCCACGGTCACGAGCATATTCATTGTCGGCGGAGGGCAGGCTGATCTTTACAAGGTGAATGACATTTCGCACGGAACGGTGTCAAAGGTTTGGTACGACAGCCCTTCGCTTGGAATGAGGCGCAGGATGACGGTCTACACTCCGGCAGGTTATGAAAACAACGGAAAGGCCAGATACCCTGTGCTTTACCTTTTGCACGGAATGGGCGGAGACGAGCAGGCGTGGATGGAGCTCGGCCGCGCCTCCCAAATCCTTGACAACCTCATCGCGCAAGGCAAGGCGAAGCCGATGATCGTGGTGATGCCGAACGGCAACGCCTCGCAGGAGGCCGCCCCGGGCGAGACTTCCAACGGCCTCGTCCAGCCACAGTTCAACCTTCCGAAGACAATGGACGGCACCTACGAAACCTCCTTCCCTGAAATCATTGAATATGTTGACTCCCACTATCGTACAATCCGCAAAAAGGAGGGACGCGCGATAGCCGGACTGTCGATGGGCGGGTTCCATTCCCTCCACATCTCAAAGGAATATCCCGGCACATTCTCGTACATAGGCCTGTTCTCCGCCGCCATATTCCCGGAAAAGAAATCTCCTGTCTATGAGGACTTTGACGGCAAGCTGGCGAGACTTTTCGCCACCAAACCATCACTTTTCTGGATCGGCATCGGAAAGGATGACTTTCTCTACCAGGCCAACTCCGACTTCCGCAAGAAACTCGATGACGCTGGTTATGAATATTCCTACGTAGAGTCCGACGGCGGCCACATCTGGCGCAACTGGCGCGTCTACCTCAGCCGGTTCGTCCCGCTGCTGTTCCAATGACAAACCGGCTTGAAGTGAATCACGCCTATGGACTCAGCCATAGAAATCAGGTTGAGCCTCTATATTGCTGAAATGTAACAAACAACGAATATGAGCGCACTTTCTGTACTGTATATAGTTCTCCCGATCCTGGCGGTATCCTTTTGCCATGCGTTAGAGGTGGTGTTTACCGCCAGACGGTGGGCATCACATCATAGCGCTTCCTCGGATGAGGCGCACCAAAGTTTAGTGAATATCCTCTTCCGGCTTTCCGGAATGAATATGTCAGCGTTAGTCATTGCCGCTGTTGTTGGTTTCCTTGCTGTTCTCCTCTCAACCGCCGCATTGTTCGTAGGCGGCTTATGGACCGAACGCATCTGGGCGACAATCTTTATGGCATATTCAGTGTGCACCCTGATCAGCATTGTCCATGCTGTAACCCTCAAAGGCTATGTCCCCGGACTTGTGACCAGCATTATCTCCGTCCCACTCATCGCTTACACCGCCTATTCACTCTCCCTCGTCTGGCCCTGCTGGGAAATGCTCTTGTTCGGCATCCTCGGCCTTGCCATTGCCGTCGCAGGTCTTTTCATTGCCCAGCGTATAGGGTAGCTTTCCACCACTATTTCTGCATCACAGAGAGAAGCTTCTCGTAACTATCAACACAATCGTATCTGACATCAGCGCCGCTCAAGTTGTTGAAAAGAGCCCGGGCGCAGTCTATCTTTGCCTTCTCGATAGGCCTGAGCTCCATAGAACTCATATCCCCTTTGGTCTCAGCGATGAAGAAAACGTGCTTCACTGTCCCCTCGTTGAACGCTATCGCCCAATCCGGTGAGTAATTTCCGACAGGAGTCGGTATCTGGAAGCCGCGTGGCAGTTTCGCATAAACGCAGACCTCAGTGGCCTGGTCAAGTGATCTTGCGAACTTTTTCTCATTGTTGTCGTCAGCGATGCCGTCAGTGAAGACATAGTCTTGAATGCTCTTTGCCGCCCTGTATGCCTTGCCTACGTCCTGACTGCGTTTCTCTTTTGTGAATATGTCACTGTCGTAGGTCTCCTCAAGTTTATCATACTGGATATGCTCCACAATGATTGTCGCCTTCTCCTCCTTTATCAACTTGCTGACCTTGGTGATGAACTCTTCCGGATTGTTCCGGAACAATGACAGTTTCTTTGGACTGATACCACGGAGAATCGCCACGGCGGTCTTTCTGGTCAGTGTGCTTCTCTTTGCGATTTCACCGACAAGATCGTATGGAACGGTTGATGTGCTGACGGTCGTTATGCTTTTTGTCGTGGTCTGTTCTCCACCGAAACTGTCCACGTCCTTTTGATTTCCAATGGTCATCACGTACTTTAGCTCCGAGACGAACAGATTTGAGTCAATTGAGCGTATGGCGTGATCAATAAGTTCCTTACTGTCATAGTGAACGGTATAGACGTACTTATGGTTGATCAGTTTCCAAAGTTTCTGAAACTCTTTCCTGCCGAAATTGGAATTTAGAGCGTTGTCCGGAGTCTTCGCGGCGTAACCATTCTCAACCATATTCGTAAGTTCTACTTTTTCATCGTAGATGGACTGAATCAGTTTGTGTATCTCTTTTTCCACAGGCTGAAGAGCAGGGAACATCGGTTGAAAGGCTCCTTTTTTCTGATCATCCTTGTATTTCCGGGTGATGTTGTTATTCGCATCAATATACTGGCATCCAAGAAGATATCCGACAATCATCATCGCATCCTGTCCGTTAAGAGTCTGTTTGCCTCCGTCAGCACGGGTGACAACTTTCCCTTCAAAGAATGTGATGTCCGCTTTTGTCGGCCTTTCACGAAGCGATTCCTTGGTCTCTTTCTGAAGTCCGTCCACGAAATCCGTGTAACTTTCGTTGGCAATGACGGTCAGTTTGTTAACCTCTTGAACATCCTCGCCGAGTTCCTGCTGATCCATTCGGTTCCCCTTCTGGTCCACGCAGATGCGAAGACCTCGTCCTACTTCCTGCCTCTTGGCTATTGCCGAGTTCGCGTGGCGGAGTGTGCAGATCTGGAACACATTCGGATTGTCCCATCCTTCACGGAGCGCGGAGTGTGAGAATATGAACCGGCAAGGTTCCTCAAAACTCAACAGCCTCTCCTTGTTCTTAAGGATCAGATCGTATGCTGAGATGTCATCGGACATATCACTGCCTCTCTTTGTCTCACTGTCAATGCTGTGCCCGGTCTTCTTGTCAATGGAAAAATAACCTCTGTGCACCTGTGAGACATCAAAACGCCTAAGATACTGTTGATAAGAATCATCGAAGAGTGAAATGTTCTCATTCAGATAGTTGGTATATTCCTCCTCAAAGATATTCCAGAATTTCCCTTTGACTTCCTCACCGGCCTCATTGTAGCTTTTGTAATTCGCCACTTCGTCAAGGAAGAAGAGTGACAGAGTCTTGATTCCTTTGCTGAACAGTTCCTTTTCCTTCTCAAAGTGTGAGGCTATAGTCTCGCGGATCTGTACTCTTTGCATAGTCTCCTGACTGCTGTCACCATAGACTTCACCTTTGTGGAGAGTGACACCATTGGAGAAAGAAACTGAATCATTTAAGGCGTTGATATCGGAAATGGTGAACCCTTCGTATTCGCGAAGCCCTGACACCGCATAAAGGTTGTCGTGGAGATCGAATTTTCGGGATTCCTTCCTTATTCCGACTGCTCCTTTGACTTCCAGTTCAATCTTCGCCACCGGCGGCTTGTTCTTCGACAGGATGATGCTGTCGAGGTACAGGTAGGAACTTGTCCCTTTCAGATTCTTCACCTCAAAGCCTTTCACTTGGATTTTCTTGACAAGTTTCTGCTTGTAGGCATCGAGCGCGTCAAGAGCATAGATGCAGTTATGGCTGGTCTTATGGGTTGCGGAGTAATACAGCGCGAACAGTGGTCTGAATCTCCTCAACGCCGCCTGTGTGGCGGTGCCTTCCATTTTCTGAGGCTCGTCCATAATGATGATCGGTCTGTTGGCGGCTATCACATCAATCGGCTTCCTGCTGCCGAAATCATCCCTTTCAGAATAGATGATACGGCTCTCCTTGTTCTTGGCGCCCTCTTTCAGTGACGAAGCGAATGCCTGTGTATTGATGATCATCACATTTATGCCGGCATCACTTGAAAAGGAATCGAGCTGCTGAAGATTGGAACTGTTGTAGATGAAGTATCTCGCCTTTTTACCGTAGTACTCCATAAAGTGCTCCTCAAGCATCCCGAAACTCTTGGCCACACCCTCTCTGATGGCGATGCTCGGCACCACGACAATGAACTTGCTCCAGCCGTAACGCTTGTTCAGCTCGAACATCGTCTTGATATAGACATAAGTCTTGCCAGTCCCGGTCTCCATCTCAATGTCAAGCCCGACCCTTCCGAGGCCGTTCGAAAGCGCCTTAGACAGAGGAATATCATTGGATTCCTGAATATTCCGGATGCCCGCAAATATATCTTGGTCAGAGAGTTCGATGTCAGCGTTACTGAAGCCGACATAGTCGTCATCATAAGTGATCTGCCCAGCGTCCTTCTGACCTAAATCCCTGCGGTATATAAATCTGTCCTGACACGGCTGCCCCGCAAAAACCGCCACCGTATTCTCCACAGCATCAGTCTGGTACTGTTGTATCTTGAAGTTGAATTTCATCTGCTTTTCTGATTATTTCAATATGATCCAAATACCTCGTGTTGTTCCTTGACGTTTCAGTATTCCGGATTCTTGCAAACCTTTGAGAACCTCTCTAGTTTTACGGTCGCTAATATTAAGTCTATCAGATAATTCCTTTCGAGAAATTGATGGGTTTGACTTTATGAGAAATAGTATTTGACTATTCAAATCAATTTGGATCGCATTTGGATCATTTGGATCATTTGACATAAATGGATTAGCTATCAGATTAGCTCTGAACATAAAATCATCCTGCCTGAAAACAGGACTTGGCCATCCACCTTCTTCCAACTCCCTATACATTCTGTCAACACCCTCACCAAACTCACGAATGAACTCGTATTCTTTCATAAATGAGGCAATCTTAGGATTTCGTGAGAAATGAGTTGTCCGCATATTATGCAGTCTGACCCTTCCTGGAAGGATTCCCGGGCTTTCCACTGTGAAATGATCGTCGAACAATTTTATTTGTATGTCCGTTCCGAGGATGGAATAATCCCTGTGTGCCACCGCATTCACAATTAACTCAGTCCAACAAAATTCCGGATATTCTGGTTTTGTCACGAACAGAGCGTTTGAGGCAAGATAAGTCCGCTCTTTTATTTGCGTCTTTACATAAGCTATGGCAGATTGAGTAATTTCGAGGATCCTTCCTTTGAATGTAACGTCTTTTTTTGCTGTAGTAATGATGCCTTAGCATTGGTCGGACGTGGAACTTCAGAATGTTTTTTGTAAGTTTACGGAAAATTGTATGAGATAATGAATATCGTGCGTAAGATTTCCGTGATTGTTGCTGCCGCTATCTGTACTGCGGTTACGGCGTGCTCCGTGAAAACAGTTGAGATTCCTTTCGATCCGAATGTCAAGGATTACACTCCGATTGTTGTTGAAATCCTGAAGTCACATCCGAATGGTAATGTGAGGATTTGTTTCGGGAAGGGGCTTTACCCGTTCTATCCGGAGCAGGGGGCGGAGGAGTTCCTTACGCTGTCCAATAATGACAGCGGGGACAAGCGGATTGCTTTCTTGATCAAGGATATGAAGAACGTGACGATTGAGGGGGAGGGGACGGACTTTTTGTTCCACGGGTGTATGGTGCCGTTTGCTGTCAAAGGGTCGTCCGGTGTCACAATTAGAGGAGTGTCAGTGGATTACGACTATCCTTGGACGTTCGAGGGAACGGTGCTGTATAACGATCCTGCGGCCAGAAGCTTCACGGTCAAGGTGTTGCCTGACACAAAGTACAGGATCGAGGGCGACAGGCTGTTTTTCGGGGGCTATGATTGGGAATATGCGATGGGGGAGAGCATCTTGTTTGACCCGAAGACCCACAGGCCGTATTACAACACCTGCGCTTACGACCACGGCTACTGGTCCGGTGAGATGGGGGCTCGGGAGATAGGCGACGACATCATCGAATTCACCCGCCTCAGCGCGCGGGACGTGCCTCCGGTCGGAAGCGTTTGGGACGACAAAGGGCCTACCGGATTGAACCGACGTTTCCCGGCAATGGCGGTGTTGTCTTCCAGGAATATAAACATCGAGAATGTCCACATCTACCGAAGCGGCGGAATGGGACTGATAGCTGAATATTCAGAGAATATCACGGTGAAAGGTTTCTCTACCGCGGCTCACGAAGGTTCTCCGAGGATGGTGACCACTTCCGCTGACGCGACCCACTTTGTCAGCTGCAACGGAAAGATAATCATCGAGGACAGCCTGTTAGAGAGTATGCTGGACGATGCCGCCAACATTCACGGAATATATATGCTTGTGGACTCGGTGCTGTCGGTGAATACTTTACGAGCGCATTTCGGTCATTTCCAACAGGTTGGCAATCAATTCGCTGACGCTGGAGACAAGATCAGTTTCGTGGACAAATCCAATCTCCGTCCGATAGGTTCAGGCGTTATCAAGTCGATAGACAAATCTGATCGTAAAGCTTATCTGATCGAGATGGATTTTGATCTGACACGAATTGAGAACCCAACGAATATCGCCCTTGAGAACATCTCCAGAGGCGCGGATGTCACGATCCGGAACTGCACCGTTCGCTACAACAGGGCAAGGAGCCTTCTGCTCTCGACATATGGCGACGTGCTTGTGGAGGACTGTGATTTCGCCTCGCAGATGTCCGGAATCTGTGTCAGCGGCGACGCCAACTTCTGGTACGAGTCCGGAAGGACAAAGAACATCGTGATTAGAAACA
>OIZT01001521.1_pt1 | contig 10307 bp, 9 predicted proteins | sample 1588611 | NCBI WGS metagenome assembly OIZT01 (sample SAMN03283278) | human gut metagenome | biome: human-associated habitat; material: feces | host: Homo sapiens | place: Peru | collected 2012
GGGAACGAGTGGATGCGACTACCCTGGTCGCATTGAGTTTGACAAGAAACAAACCTAAAACCTAAAACCTTCCCCCAGTTGCGCACAGCGCGCGCGTGTAGTATAATGATGCCGTCACAAAATCGAACAACCCAGGCGAAAGCCGAACAACTCAGGCGAGGCCGAGACTTATGGCGAAATTTCAGTACATCGCGCTGGATGGCGCGGGCCAGGAACAGCGTGGAACGATCGAGGCGGGCGACCGCGCGTCGGCGATTGCGGCCATCCGCGCGAACGGGCTCTTCCCGTCCGCGATCGGCGAGGTGAAGGGCGCGGCGGCTCCGGCGAGGAAGGGGGCCGCGCCGGCGAAGGGGGCGGCGAAGAAGGGCGTCGGCTCCAAGCAGATCAACATCAAGATGCCGAAGTTCCTGATGGGCCGCGTGAAGCAGAAGGACCTGACGGGCTTCACGCGCCAGCTTGCGACGCTCGTGAACGCGGGTCTGCCGCTCATGCGCTGCATCGAAGTCTTGAAGAAGCAGAAGATGGCCCCGGCGATGATGGACTGCCTGAACGGCATCAGCGAGGGCATTGCGGGCGGCGCGACGTTCTCGGAATCGCTCACGGCGTATCCGAAGGTGTTCGACAACCTGTACGTCAACATGGTGAAGGCGGGCGAGGCGGGCGGCGTGCTCGAAGTCGTGCTGAACCGCCTGGCGGAGTTCGCCGAGAAGGCGCAGAAGATCAAGAACAAGGTGAAGGGCGCGATGATCTACCCGTCGGTGGTGCTTGTGGCCGCCGTCGGCATCACGGCCTTCCTGCTCGTGGCGGTGATTCCGAAGTTCCAGCAGGTGTTCAACGACATCCTGGGCGGGCAGTCGCTGCCGGCGATCACGGAGTTCGTGATGGGGGCCTCCGAGTTCGTGCAGCACAACGGCCTGCAGATCGCGGCGGGCGTCGCGGCGTTCGTGGTGCTCTACAAGATGTTCGGCAAGACGAAGTTCGGCGCGTACCAGCTGGACCGCCTGCGCCTCGGCTTCCCCGTGACGGGCACGCTCGTGAAGCGCACGGCGATCGCGCAGTTCTCCCGCACGCTCGGCACGCTGCTCTCCTCGGGCGTGCCGATCCTCCAGGCGCTCGTGATCGTGCGCGACACGACGGCGAACGGCGTGGTGCGCCGCGCCATCCAGTCCGTCCACGACGCGGTGAAGGAGGGCGAGTCGATGACCGACCCGCTCGCCGCCTCCGGCGTGTTCCCGCCGATGGTCGTCTCGATGGTGCAGGTGGGCGAGGAGACGGGTCAGCTTTCCGACATGCTCACGCGCATCGCGAACACCTACGACGACGAGGTGGACAACGCCGTGGCGGGCCTGACGGCGGCCATCGAGCCGGCCCTCATCATCTTCCTCGCCGTGGTGGTGGGCACGATCGTGATCGCGATGTTCCTGCCGATGATCAAGATCATCTCCTCCGTCTCCGGCGGCGGCGCGGGCTGAAGGTGAGGGGCCGAAACGCCATGAAACGCGATACGAACAGAGGCGGCTTCACGCTGATCGAGCTGCTGGTCGTGACGGTCGTGGTCGTCACGCTCATGGGCGTCGTCTTCCGCCTGGCGGGCGTGGGCGGCACGAACCGCGCGAAGGCGGAGACGATCCAGCGCCTGCAGCGGCTCGAGAACGCGCTTTCCGGCTACTATGCGGCGTACGGGTCGTACCCGCCCGTGCCGCTGCAGGGGCGCAGCCGCAGCATCTACAAGAAGGTGGACGACCGTGGTCTCCAGGAGGACGGCGACAAGGAGAGCGGCGACACGGATCTGGAGCAGGGGAAGACGATGAATCAGATCCTGGCGGCCTGCCGCGCGCAGCCGGTTTCGGTGTCGTGGCCACCGCCGGACACGGCCTCCGCCGAAAAGATGGTGAGTGCGCTCAGGGCCGCCTACAACGAGTCCGGGATGTCGGGGCCTGGCAACTTCACGCTCTTGAAGGGGGCTTCGCTGGCGGACGAGATCAACTGGCGTGGTACGGGCAAAAACGGGAAGGGCGTGCAGCTCTTTGAGTTCGGCCTCCTCTCCTTCCTCTTCCCGCGTTACTTCTTCATGCTTGAAGGCAAGATGGACAAATGGTACGATCCAGAAACGCCCGGGCGCGGACAGTGGGCGGCGAACAACCAGCTGCCCTGCCGCCTCGACGATGGTCGACCGTTCGCCGACTGGAAGGAGGTGCGCAACACCCTGGGTGCTGGGGGAAGCGGATCCCAGCAGGCACGGCGGGATGCCTGGATAATCTCGAACCTCACGAGTCAGGCCGTCTGCGCGCGTTGGATGCCGAACTTCAAGGGCATTGTCAGCACGGCGCCCGACCATCGGAACTTCTTCGGTGTGGATGTCGCTGACGGCAGACGCGAGTATTTTAGCGTCCGGGGTTCTGACATCGGTCACCCCGCCGATCTCAAGGGGGACGCGGTGCGGTCGAATTGGCAGCGTGTCTACAGTACCAGCGGCTATAGCGAGGGCGGCGGTGGCGGGACGGGCTATCTGCTCTACAGCATGACGGTGCGCGATGGTTGGGACCAGGAGTTCTTCTACTACTCCGAACCGCCTTACCAGAGCTACCGCCTCTGGTCGTCGGGGCCGAACAAGGTCACGTTCCCGCCCTGGTATGACCTTGACCAGTTTTCGGGCAAGGATCTCCAGCAGATCCAGAAATTCATCGAGGACGACATCGTCCATCTCAGTAATTGAGGTACGGCATGGCGAAGAGGCGAAACGGGTTTACGCTCATCGAGATGTTGGTGGTGCTGGGCATCATCGCGATTCTCTCGGGGGCTCTGTTCATGGGCTACGGGCGGGTCACCAAGGGTGCGCAGCGCACCCGTGCGCAGGAGACCGTCTCGAACGTGGCGGCGGCGCTGAACATCCTGCTCCAGCAGAAGGGGCTGTGGCCGTCCGACTACCGGAACGCGCTCAAGAGCTACGGCGGGCAGGACGGCGAGGGCAAGGGGTGCGTCGAGGACGTCGCGAAGGTGTTCGTGAAGTACAATCTGCTGGGCATCACCTACACGGGGTCTTCCACGTCGCCCACGCTCAAGGGAACCGACCGCTGCGGCATCGTCGATCCGTGGGCCGTGGCCGTCCTGAAGCGCAAGCCGGAGAACGGTCTCTCCTCCGTGGTGCCGTCGGGCGGCACGGTGAAGTCTCACATCATCTACTATGCGATCGACACCGACCTTGACGGCATTACCGAGGCGAAGGTGTGCGGCGAGACGGTGAAGGTGCGGGCGAACGCGATCGCGTGGTGCGCGGGCGCGGACGGCGAACTGGGCAAATCGTACTCCAAGCGGAGTAAGGAGAACGCGGACAACGTCTACAGTTGGCGGAAGTCCCAGGAGGTGCGGTGATGATGGCGCGGCATAGGCAGAAGACCGGTTTCACCATCGTCGAGATGCTGATGGTGGTTGCCGTTCTGGCGATTCTCATGGGCATCGTCACCACGGCGGCCACGGCGGCCATCCGCCACTCGCGTGGACGGAAGGCGGAGGCGGTGAAGGCCGTCATCCAGAACGGCATCGCGACCTACCGGTCCCAGCGCGACGTCTGGCCGCCAAAGGGCGGAATCCTAGACAAGTGGTCGGACGACGGCCTGTCGGGCGACCAGAACAACGGCGTCTCCTCCGGTCGGCAGGTTGCGTTCCTCTCCGCAAGCCAGTACGATGACATGATGTACGAACTCGCGCGGGTCTCCGTCGGCCAGTCGGGGGCGTCGCCGGTCATGGACGTGATGGGCATCGCCGTTGCGCGCCGGTCCGTCGCCGATTCCGGGAAGGGGCGCGGGCAGGAGTTCCGCGAGGCGATCAAGAAGAACAAGAAGCACGGCGAGACGTTGAAGCTCAAGGAGATGGCCTTCGGCTACATCACGGAGAAGGGTCTCTTCCGCCGTTTCATCGTGCAGTACAACGTGGGGGGCGACAGTGTCGCGGTCCTGACGGAGGCCGACTACAGAAACTGGTGGGATGAAATGCAGTCCGGCAGGAGCATCCAGTGGCCAACGGGGTACACCGCCAAATGAAATACGCACGGAAAAACAGGGCATGCGGCTTCACCCTCGTTGAGCTGATCGTCGTCATCGGCCTGATGGGAATGTTGGCGACGGTCTCGATCGGGGGCTATTTCGCCGCGTCGCGCGGCATGGCCGCGCGCGGCGTCGTGCAGGATACGGCATCCCTGATCCGCCAGGCGATGCAGGTGTGCCTGATCGACCAGGTTCCGACGGCCGTCCTCTTCCTGAACCGGCGCACGAACACCCAGGCGGAGGGCGGAGAGGCGTACGGCACCGCCATCGCGATCAAGATGGCGGGGCGTATCTCCTATATCGCCAAGAGCGGCGGAAAGACATCTCAGGGGGAGGCCATTAAAGAGAATAAGGGGGCCCTCTTGATCGACGAGTTCGCGGACTGGAACCAGTCCTTCTCCGTCGATGCGTCCAAGGAGTCCAAGCAGCGCAGCATCCGCCTTTACCGCATGTTCAGCGGCAAGGATGGTTTCGCATCCCTCGGCAGGGGACTGAAGGGCTGTAGTTCGCTCATGTGCGCCTGGGTCGGGTACAAGGAATTCGACCAGGACTACCTGATCGCAGATGGGCGCAAGATCGACGCCTGGTGTACGGACAACAGGAAGGAGTACGGGGATAACCAGCGTTTCTCCGGCATCGGCTACCGCAACGCGAACAACTACCGCTGGGGGCTGCCGTTTCATCCCAAGAACAACGGTCTTGTTCCCGAAGACTGGTGCATCGGCGACGCCTACGGCATCGAAATCGCCCAGCTGGACCTTCCCCGGAACTACATCTTCGGCTCGACGGTCCCCGGCAATACGGAGTTGACGCCGGCCAATTCGCCGTCAAGTGGCGTCCTCGTGTTCACCCCCGACAAGGTGAGGAGCGCGAGCATGTACCTCTTCGATGTCAAAAAAGTCGAAATCTCCATGCTCAACGACATCGAGGGCAAGAGCAAGACGGTCATCGGAACCATCACCAAATCGCTGCTGGAGGACCAGGACTGATGAGGGACGTGAAACAGACCGTGCGGAAGCTCGGCTTCACCCTGATGGAGGTCAACCTTGCGATCTTCATCATGGCCACCGGCGTGTTGGCGATGGTCTCGCTCTACCCGCTCGGCTACCGGGAGAACCAGCAGAGCCGCGACGACGTGTGGGCGGCCTGCGAGGCCGACCGCATCTTCAACCAGCTGCATGCGGCCCTCGGCGAGCGCAGCATCAAATGGAAGGACTGGCTGGACGCCGTCAAGCGCCTCGAGAATTCCGTCGGGAGTTGGGAGAAGTACTGCGAGACGGGCGGGGGGTACGCCCCCAAGAAGAAGAGTGCCCTCAATTCCCTGGCAGGGGCGGCGCTGAATGGCTTGAAGGATATTGCCAATCCGAAGCCCGGCGAACTGGGGCTTGATTCCGCGCGCGCCTACGCCGTCGTCGTGCAGCACGGGTGGATCACGTACGGGGGCGAGTCCGTGCCGGATTACTCCCGTGTCGCCATCAGCCTGCGGATTTCCCGCAGTGCGGGGGCGCTCTTTGCGCAGCCGCTCTATCTGACCGAGATCCACTTCCAGGGCGACCAGGAGAAGCCGTGATGACGCAGCGCACTTCCAGATCAGGTTTCACGCTCCTTGAGATGCTTGTTGCATCCCTTCTGCTGGGAATGCTCGTGACGATCCTCACGATGGTGTTCAACTCGTCCTCCATTGCGTGGCGGACGGGGAAGGCGGGGGTTGCACAGCTTTCGCTTCTGCGCCGCCAGCTTGCGTTTGCGCAGTACAATGCGGACAACGTGCTCCCCCGCGTCGACGCCTTGGACAAGAACAAGATCGGCTTTGTCGTCTCGCCCTGGTGTACGGAGAAGAAGAACGGCAGTGCATATCTGCGCACACGTGCCGTCCAGGACGCCTCGACCCGCGACCTCGGTTTCCCCCGTCCGTCGTTCGGTAACCTCAAGAGCGATTCGGCCTCGCCGGGCGTGTATCCCTGGCAGGCGCTGACGGGGCTCGGTTCGCTTAAGCTCGGCTCGGCCAAGTCGTTCACCGTGGGCGTGCTTTCCTATGGTCCGGACGGAAAGACGGGCGGCAAGCACGCGGCGGACGACATCACCACATGGCCGGACAAGGTGGAGTGACTATGCGACCCAACACAAGGAAAGAGGGCTTCACGCTCGTCGAGCTGATCGTGGTGATCGGCATGCTCATGCTGCTTGCCGGTGCGGTGACGACGTCCGTCACAGGCGCGCACAGGCGGGCGAAGATCCAGCAGGCAACCGTCGAGGCGCAGGAGATGACGAAGGCGATCCTCGCCTACGAGAACTTCGGCAAGAACTATTCGCTGGAGAGGCACGTGATGGAAAATCAAGCGGCCTCCACGAAGACGCTCGGATTCATTCTGGGAACTGAGAACATGCAGAATTCGGGTCAGAGCGGGAAGATTCCGGTGCTGTTCAACGCCGCCGCCACGCGCGATGGGAAGATCCTCGACCCGTGGGGCAACCCCTACTACGTGACGATCCGGCAGGATAAGGTCAGCCAGGAGGACGACAGCCGGCTCAAGTTCCGGTCGTTTGTGGCGTTTCCGAACTACAACCGCCGTCCGGCCGATGAAGTCAAGGAAGGTGTGGAAAAATGAGCGTTCATCGCAAGCGGGGCAGCGCGCTCCTCATTGTACTCGGCTTTCTTTCGTTCATGGTGGTTTCCGCCGTGGCGTTTGCGATCTACATGCGCGCGGAGCGCATGCCCTCGTCCGCCCTGCGCCGCGCGGTTGCCACGCGCCATCTCGTGCGGGCCGCCCTCGCGGAGGCGATCAGCCGGGTCGACGATGCGGTGCGCGACGACCCGTTCCCCGGACTCTGCGCCACAAACGTCAACGGAATCGTGGCGGATAAGCTGTTCTACTATTTCCGGGAACCCGTGAAGGGATCCGGTGGCAAACAGGCCCTTGACGTCTGGGACGGGCGCGTCTTCATGCCGCCGGACGCCCAAGGCAGAACGACCGATGCCGCAACGCGCTACGCACCCGTCTCCGAGACGGTGAGCGTACTGACGCTGGAAGGGCTGGGCTATCTGCCGCCGGGGCTCGTCAACGACGTGCGCTTCCTCTCCCGGTCGTCCTGGGCGGCGTCCTGGCAACCGCTCCCCTTCGACGCGGGGCGCTTCGCCTACTGTGCCGTGAACGTGAGCGACTACCTCGACGTCAACCGTGTTGCGGCGAGCAAGCCCCGCACGGCGGAACCGCAGCGGCGTCTCTCCGTGGCCCATCTGTTCGACAACAAGTTCGATCCGCGTGACGCCCGGGCGGATAACAGCTACCGGGGGTCGAGCGTCGGGGATCCGGACACTAGTGCCGCGAAGGCATTCGACGACTTCACGGGGAAGAAAGACGGAAATCCCTTTACGGGCTATGTGGGAGGGGAGAATGTCGATGGCCTCTCGGAAATCGGGGACAAGGCACCCTACGTGTCGATGCTGGACTACAATCTGGCGCTTGCGTCTTCTGGGCCAAAATCCTATTTCACCCCTCTCTTCTACAACTGGCTGGCGAACAAGCGTCAGGATAAGGCATACTACATCGAGGACTCCGGACTCACCTCCGAGATGTCCAAGGCCCTGCGCCAGCCCTTCGTCGCCGATTCCTGGTCCACCAACGAGACGTGGGAGGGGAAGGTCGACATTTCCACGGTTGCCGGCCAGCCGTTCCCGCGTACGCTCGTCTCTGAAGAGAAGACCACGTACAGAGATGTTGCGCATGCGGCGACCCCGTTCATGAACGCGATGGACAAATCCCGCGCGCTGGGGGTTGCCGATTACGCGCTTCTCTACGATTATCTCGACCATAACGACGTGCCCCTCTCCCTTGCCCTTCCGTGCGTCGAGCGCGTGCCGATGATTGCGGGCCTGACGCCGCCGCAGCTTACGTTGTCGAAGTTTAATTCGACTGGCGAACCTGACAAGGGTGGAAAAATCTGGAGTTTTGACGCCCGCCAGTGGTTCGATGACAGCAAGGAAATGCACATCGTCGTGCCGTTCCCCTTCAAGCACGGGAAGGACAGGGGAGACTCGAGGAACTTCTCTGCGCAGGTGCTGGTCCGTATGGTCCTTGCGCCAGCTTCGGCAACAAAGGAGACGTTGGCCGATGCCGTTCGCCCTGGCAAAGAGCAGTGGGAGACGCCCGGTCGCCGGATGGATGGCTCGGTGTTCTCGTTCACATGCCTTTCCAAGCAGAAGCAGTTCACAGTGCCAGAGGATGTTGTGGATGATACGGATGCCCACATTTCCGGTGGTGGTGGCGTCGATTTCACATTTGGCGACTTCCCGAACAATCTCTCCCAGATTGACGTGCTCAGGCAGGAGACGATTGCCGATGGTGAGCCAGGCCCCGATGGCACCCAGAAGAAGAAGGACGTCTACACGGTGCTGTGCAGTCCGCTCGACGAGGATGGCAAGGAGGCCGTCGACGCGGGCCAGCAAATCGAGGAAGCTGCCTTCAACGGCATCAGTGGAATCGAGTTTGTGCCGCATGTCTTCGTATGGGTGCGAATCTTGAACTCCCTGGGAAAGACGGTTGACCTCGTACCAGCGGGCCTTTACGACGACCAGGATCTGGAAGGCCGCTCGGTTGATCTCGAATTCGATCAGCTCGCGAACCTCACGGGCCAGAGGTTGCCCACGGCGAAGCCGCTCTTTGAATTCGTCAGTACGGATCCCGCGACCGCGATTTCCTTCGCGAAGATCAAGGACGGATCCTTCACCGGCGGTGATGTGATTTGGAACGTCAAGGGCGTCTACGTGACCGATCCGCGTTTCAACTACGCGCCCGAGTTCTGGTATGATGCCACGACGGACGACATCACGTTCTCGGACTGGCTCTCCAGGACGAAGAAAGCACTGGCAGCGTGCAACTGGTGTGACCAGGACATCTTCATGTTCACGTCCAACCAAGGTTATCTCCAGTCCATCGGCGAGTTCGCGTTCCTGCCCGCCCTCCACACCCGAGGCGATGACCTCTCCGTTACGTTATCGGGCCCGTCGGTTAACCAGACGGGGCGCGGTACCTTCGGTACGGACGCGCAGACGATCCTGACTAACTACAAGTACCTGTGGCGAACCTACGACGCGCAGCCGTTCTACGAGGACGCCGCCAAAGTTGGGGTCGGGCGGGATGTACAGCGGGAATTCCTGGTGAATCCGCATACGGACAACCTTGGCGTGATGCTGGCCGCGCTCGCGAATCCGCCGTGCGACTACTGGGCGGCCGCGCGGGGCGTCGATCAAGCCATCTGCGCCCTCCACAAGGAGCTGGGGAATCAATCCGACACGAAGATCGCCGATTTCACCGCCTACAAGGACTATATGTTCGACTTCGAATACAAGGACATCCTCGGGCTTGCGAAGACCTTCATGGTTGCGATGGGGGGGCTTGAAATTCCGGAAGACGACAAGGTGTTGGAGAATTTCGAGAAAAATCTCGGGTTAAGCGATGTAGGCACGTTCGAGAAGAAGAAGCTGCACAATACCATTTCCACGATGTTGAAGAAACTCATCCGCGACGGTAACGGCAACGTCCGTCCCTCTTCTGTCTGGCAGATCGTGTGGGACAGTCTTTGGGATACCTCCGGATTCGATTTGAAGGCCACGGATGCGGGTTCGTTCGAAGACCTCTTGGGGGTGTCGCTCTCCGAGCCGCTCTACACCGTTGACCGCAAGTTTCTCTACTCCTACTGGCGCGACTGTTTCGCGAACAACCAGCAGCTGTTCCTGATCTTCGTGCGAGCCGAGTCGAATGCGTTGGGCGGTCCGGGCGAAGGCACGCCCGCGCAGCAGGGCGGTCGGGCCGTCGCGCTCGTCTGGCGCGATCCGGACTGGTCCGAGGGCAATGACGACAACGGCCGTGACCGGGACTGGGAGGTTGAGAATAGTGGGAATGTAAATCGCCAACGTCCCCATCGCACGCGCGTGTTGTTCTACCACCAGTTTGACTGACCGGCCATCGGCTTGATGGACGGGTTTCATGGACGTATTTGACGGGAGTTTGAAACGATGTTGACCGAAGAGCAGAAGGCGGACGTGGCGAAGTGGTTTGCGGCGGGTGCGTCGCTGGACGAGATCCAGAAGCGGATGAAGGCCGAGTTCGGCGTCCATATGACGTACCTCGACCTGCGGCTCATGGTGGCCGACCTCCCCCAGCCCGTGGAGACGGAGCCCGCCGCCCCCGACGACGTGGCAGCTGATGGTCCTGCGCACGACGGCCCGGCGCGCGAAGTACCCGCGCCGCCTCGGCGCGGGAC
>OIZT01001523.1_pt1 | contig 10305 bp, 2 predicted proteins | sample 1588611 | NCBI WGS metagenome assembly OIZT01 (sample SAMN03283278) | human gut metagenome | biome: human-associated habitat; material: feces | host: Homo sapiens | place: Peru | collected 2012
TTTTCAATCAGTTTCTCCATGCGAAGTGTTACTACTTGTCCGTTCAACTTCGAGATGATGTTCTTAAACTTGAACGTATGCTTATGTTCACGCTGCATGGAATCGGTGCTGGCACTATCAAATGTCAACATCACTTGGTCGGAGATGATCTCACCTTCTGCCGAATAGAAGCCCAACCGGAGGGTGATGCCTTTCGTCTTCTCCGTTGTCTCTTCCGTTTGGTAGAACTTCACCGACTGGCTCATCTGCGTAATACGTGTCTGCTTGCCCAGAATATCCACATCCACCTGCTTAACGTTCGTTTTCTTCTTCACGTTGACATGCAGTACCGGTACAGCCACTTCCTGCGGCATGCTGCTCCCATGCACGAAGCGCGTGCCTGAACCTTGCTTGCGAATACGGTTCAATCCTTTACAGGTTTGAATATCTACCCCTGCTTTGATTCCTACTTCTTCGCTCTTCCAGCTCTTAGCCCCATTTCCATCCCAAAGGCCACGACCAATCACGAAACGGCGATCTTCGATGTAGCAAGTGCCTCCTTGGGCCTTGAAATCGGTAAAGTCCGTTTCGTCGAGCTTTTCGTTTTGGTAGATATAGCCATGGTCGGCTGTGATGAGAATATTGGTACCATTGCTCGAACTGATGACCTTTACCAGTCGAACAATCTTATCCATTTCGTCCTCTGTGGCTTTGAATACAAGTGTTTCAGTATCCTTATTGTCACCCACATCGTCGATGGTTTTGCTATAGATGTAGACGAGGTCATAATCCTTCACCCAATCCTTGCTGCACACCTCCAAGAAGTTCTCTGCTTTGATGGCGATACTTTTGGGCATGCTGGCTTGCAACACCTTGGTACGATTGGCAGTTCCCTTTGTGCTCACACCATCCGCAAAGACCTCATCCGATTCTTTCTCGTACGACAGTACACGATGTGGCAAAAGCGCTGCCATGCCCAGTTGGGTATAAGAGGGTAGCACACAAAGCATCGCCGGCTTAAGGTCGGTCTCCATACGATTTTCCTGGGCTATGCGGCCTTCCAGTTCCACCATCGTCTCGTAACGCATCGCATCGCTGATGATGACAAACAATCGTTTGCCCTTCTGCATGAAGGGCGCCACATAGGTAGTGAAGAAGGTGCGCTGAGAATAAACGCCTGAGATAGACCAACGCTCCATGGCATCCACCACCGGTTGCCACTTGGCAGCCAAAGCCGAAAGAAAGCTATTGGTATAGACCTGCTCCACCTTGGGCGTGATATCACCAATCAAGTTCGTACTCTCTGCCAATTTCGCCTCACGGAAGAAATGGCGGTAGTGTTGGTCAATCACATACAGCTCACTGGTATAGAGCTTAAAACCTTCTTCGGCCGAAATGATGCTCAGCCCAGTCGCCAGCTTTTCGATGGTTTCCAGCAAGCGCCGAGCCTCTAAGAATGCATTGATGGTATGAGCGGCTACACAGAAGAATATCTTGTTACGACGTTCTTCTACAATGGATTCCAATTTCTCAGCCGTGATGGTGCCATGCTTCACTTCCTTGTGGATATACTTGGCGATGACCTTATCCACACATGGGAAGGTTTCGATGCGCACCAGCCGTTCGATGGGTTCCCCTTGAATCTGCGGCATGATGCCTAGCTCCGTTTCCAGCTGGGAGGCCCAAAGTTTGTACATCTCGCCATACTGACGGCTGTCGCGCCAGTCGCGCATGAAGATATGCGCCTCGTTGGTCAGCTTGCTTTGGCCCAAAATGCTGGCCAACTCATCTTGGAACAACACGATGACGAGGTCCTTCACTTGGTGGGCCTTGTCGTAGCCGAAGGCCTTCTCGGCCATCTCCCAATAGGTAGCGAGCAAGTTGTACTTCTCCAATCGGTCTTGCAGGTCGCTCTTCTCGTGGATGCACTCATCCGCCAACATATAGGTCAGCAGGTCGTAAGTCGCAATAGGCGTATGAGCCGCCACGGCCAGCATCCGGCTGATGATTTCGGTTCCACTCATGCCTGCACGCACTACCTCGGCCAACTTTTCGCGATGGCGTGCTACCTTGAAGAACTCCAGATGTTCATCGATGATGCGTTCCTTGAGTTCCATAGGGATGTTGCACTCCGTAGCGTAGAGCGACGCCATGTCGGCACTAAACTTCATGCCCTCCATCTGCAAGTCGAGCAGCCAGTTGTTCTCCTTTTCCGGTTCCGCCTCTTTGCTATAGATCAAGAAACCACGCGCGGGCTGGTCGCCATTTACGATGCGGTATTTCAGCGAGAAGGCGTTGTGCGAGAGCGTGAGGATGGTCACGCCCTCTATGTCTAAGCCCGTGACCAGCTCTTCCATCGCGCCTTCGGCATCGTACCAAAAGATGTAACGATGCTTGTTGAACTGCTCACTGAGCACTTTCTGTATTTTGTCTTTATTTGATTCTGCCATAATGAACTATTCCTTATGTTTATATTGCTGCTTAGGATGATTGGGAGTGCCTGGATACATCATTACAAGCTGCTTTTCCTTAATCATTTGAGGAATTACCGTATTTCTAAGGTACGAATAGCTAAGCCCCGTTGCTGCAACTATGTTTTCTATAGAAATCCAATCCTCACATACATTCTCCATCATTAGCCACAAATCCTCTTTTTTCATACGTTTCTTTGTTTTGATGACTTCCGAGGTTGCACTATTATCGTCCGAGGTTGCTATATTAGCCTCTGTCCGAAAGACATTCAACTTATCTTTTGGTAGATAGTACCTCATACCACGGCCATAACCTTGCGGCTCAAGAAGCTGATTATGGCACATGAGTTTTAATAATTCAGAAATCTGTGCTTTATGAAGGTTGAGCGAATAGCGCAATCTTTCATTGGTCACAAACCCCTCGTCACTTGCTAAAGCAAGTACAGACAACACATTGTGTTCAAATGAGTTAACCACAAATCCAAACTTCTCCTCCAGTTTAGCCTTTGCATTCTCTGAAAGAAGAGATTCCATAGGCATCGTCAGAACCACCTTGTCAGGTTCCTGTTTGATGTCTATTTTGGGTGCTCGCCAGTTGGATTCTTTCCATCCCTTCATAATCTTATCCGTACCACTGCCAGCCTTCTCGGCTACACCCAGCATAGCGAACATTTTCTGAAGAGACTTATTGCGGCATACACTTTCTCCACCCGTATAATACTGTTCTTTTGAAACAAGCATCGTACCGGGATTAGAGAATATAAAGCCATTGGCATTATGTCTTACCACAAGTGAAGCGTTTTCTGTATAATCTGCATGAATGCAAAGGTTGATAAGGGCTTCACGAACAGCTACATGAGCTGGCGTTTCTTCCCTGCGAATATTATCTTCTAGCTTGAACGGTTTGGGCAACACGGATTGTAATCTTGGAAGTACTCTTTGATAGAAGTTAAATAGATTGGCTTCCCAGGTGCCATCTGGCCAAATGCGGTTGGTCCATCTTACATCTTCATCCTCAGTCAGATGTTCCTGATAGTCAGGAAAGAAATGAGGAGCACACTCGGGATCAGTTATTGCCAGACTCTTGCCGAACATGAGCAGTCCTGCCAAGGTAAAGCCTTCTTCGCCTGTCTGGCGGTCTTTACGATAACCGCCTAACATGCGCAGCAACTCCACATCATCGTAGGCCAACCAAGGATGATCTGGTGAAGAGAGCTTAAATAGCTGTCTGTACTTATTCAAAGCTTCCTTGTCTATATCATTCAATGTATAGTTTTTCAGAATCCTACAATCCACGGGATGTTGCTCATCTGCATCTGCAAACATACGCTTCACCTCTCGCTCCGTACATCGATAGTCGCCCTCATAGTTGCGTTTGAAGGTTCCATTATAAGGATTTGTAGTGCGGAATACTGGGCGTTGCTCATTGCTTGCCCTCGGCACAAAGAATAGCATGAATTTATATCCCTTGTATTCGGTGGTCACCACATCCGACTCCTTCATCAGATTGCAGCTGATGGTGGAACGGTTGTTCATATTCGTCCAGAAGTCCTTCTTGTACTTATCTATCTGTGCGTCCGTGAGTCCATTCAGAGAGAATTTACCGTCCTTCTCTTTTACACCGAACACGATGGTTCCGCCATCCGTATTGGCAAATGCCGAGTAGGTGTCCCAGAAGCTATCTGGGAAACCTCCTGCCGCACTCTTAAACTCGATATCATCACACTCAGTCTGGCTGAGCAGCGTGTCAAGATAGTCGCTAAAATCCTGTATGTCTCTTACTTCAATCATAGCTTCTTATTTTTCTGTTTTATCCAGTCCTTTGATGGGTTCCACCAGCGGATAGTACTTGGGATAGTTCACACGCACGCCATCATCGAGGTCGATGGTGAGGCGCTGGGTGGACATCTGGGCAAGGATGGTGGCGAACTCTCGGACTTCGCGCAGAGCGGCGGCATATTCGGCGGCTTGCTTGGCGGCTTTGTTACGCTGCGCCTGACTGAGGTCGTCACGCACGGCTTGATCCTCGGCTTCCAGCTTCTGCTGCTCTATCTTGTCGATGTAGGGTGCTACATAGTCGGCATGAAGCTTCGACAAGGTGTCGCTCTCGATGCGATGCATATACACTAAGGCCTTGAAGTAGCCCTTCTTTTTCTTGTCACCCATTTTCGAGGAGAAGAGCCAGTAGATGGGGCGCTTCTGATACATCTTGCCATCAATATGGTCGGCATAGAAGTCCTTGAAGAGGTAGTCGCGAAGGGTTTTGCCAAGGGTTTGCTCGATGTACTTCAGGTTCTCTTGGAAGTGGGCTTCGCCAAAGAGGGTCTTGATGGCGCCTTCGATGCGCACAGTCATATCGTCGCTGAAGTATTCGCCTTCGAGGATGGGCACGATGCCGTCGTCGTCGATGAGCAGACGGCCTTCGGCTCCATTGTCGATGCCTTCCACTCGGAGACCAAGGGCGTTCAGGTCTTGGTGCTGCGAGGCGATGATGAGGCCGGGGCGATCTACGCTGTAGCGACCCATAAAGCAGCCTACGAGGTAGCTGATGAATTGCTTGATGATGACGGCATCGTTCCACACGATTTCTCCGTCTTTGATATCAATCTCTCCTTTTTGCAGGATGGTGATCTCATTCAAGGATACATCGGGGGTGAGCTCGTCTTGCAGGCCGTAGATGTCGATGAACTGACGGTTGAGTTCTTCTTCGTTGGCATGGAGCTGCATAAAGAGGGCTGTCCACTTAGTATGATACTTATCTACGAGGTCACTCAACAAGACGTTTACGTTAGTGCAAGCGGTTTGCACTGGTACTGCATAGGCGTTGCAGTCTTGCTGCACAGGCGTTGCAGTAGTACTGCATGTGGCTTGCAGCGATGCAAAGTGCTTGAGGTCTTCATCAGATTGGCCTATTAAGGAGATGAGTTCATTCTGTTGGAAATTCCATGAGGTTTCGTGAGCGTCCCAGTCTTTTTTTGAAATGGCGATGTTTTGCTCAACAATACTATCTACAGTATTGGTTTTTTTAATAATTAAAGGTATGGACTGTATTTCGCCAATATTACAATTAATCGTAGGATTAAAGAGTTTGAGGATGTATTCTGAAATTGGGCTGTTTAGTAGCGCAAGAGAATATATACGAATCATGTCATCTTTAAAAAACACAGTTGGGGCTGCAAGATTGAAAATCATATCATCACCATAGAATCTGAATGATTGTTTTCCTCCTGTAATTAGGGTCCAACTAATGCCTTTTCTCCACCAAAAATCTTCTGGTAGTATTCGAGCAACTTTGTCCTTTCGATAATGAATTCTTGCTTCTAAAGACCAGTCTATAATAGTATCATAGTTACCGTACCATCTTCTAAAACTACCTCCCTTTGGATGAATTACCAATTTTTCAGTCTTACCAACTTTAGCAGCAGAAACTTCCCAACACAAGCGAAGATATTTATCATTGTCACCAGTCTTTGTTTGACCATTAGATTCAGTTTCTGTTAGTAGAGTTTTGTGTGAAAAACAATCTCTAAATGAATCGCTCACCCAATACCCAATCGGACTTCCCGGAATCTTCTCAAAGTTATCCTGCTTAACCCCAGTAAATTCATTTTCTCTCTTCAAGAAAGTTTCTTCTTTTGCTCCACTATTACCACCATCCACAAGCCGATAGTAAATACCCCCATTTTCAGTAGGTTTGTGGTTCGCCAAAACAAAAGTAGCACATTGCACCACTTCACCACCAATCTCATCGAACGCATGAGGGCCGAGGTGTAGCAAAGAGTCGATATTGTAATTCTCGAGCAAGTGGATGCGCAGCTTTTCGAAGGATGACAAGAACATCCACGATTGCATATTAATCATACCCATCTTACCCTTAGGTGCGCAAAGTCCCAAGCCACGTTCCATAAACGTAGCCATTGTATCACTCTTGCTATTAGGATAATGCGCCAAGATATAGCTCTTCAGTTCCTCGCAAAATCCTTTCCCCAGATATGGCGGATTCGTCACCACGCAATGATACTTTCTACTCAGATACTCCGCCTGTGTTTTCAACATCCGCTGGCGTTCACCAAATAAGCCATCTTCTACCTGAATCTTCGCACACTCCTCGGGCGAAATCTGAAGCAGCGAACCAATCGTATCCACATGCTCCATCTGCCACATCGTAGATTTACTGCCCCATGCACCGGTAGAAGCAATCGTATCGTGGTCAATCGTTTGGAGCGCAATCACATTGGGCTGCACCGGACGACGAAGATAGCGGCTATGATAAGCACGTGCCTTCATGGTCAGCGCAAAGCACGCCAACTGGTAGCAACGACGGTCGATATCGATGCCATAGATATTGTGTGTGAGAATCTCCGCTGGAATCTCACGCGTCTGATAACCCTCCTCCTCGTACATCTTCGTGAAGAGGTCGAAAGCATAAACCGCAATGTGCCCACTACCCATGCAGGGGTCGAGCAGGCGGATGTCCTTCACCGAATGAATATCCTCGGGAATGGTGTCCGTCTGACCTTCTGGAGTAGGGATATAGTAAGGCATCTCGTCCACCAAACGGCTCTCCGGATGAAGCGTCATCCAGATGCGACCCAGCGAGTTCTCCACCATGTAGCGCACCACCCAGTGAGGCGTGAAGAGCTGCGTGGCAGCTGCCTGCTCATCGCTCTTCAGTCCGCCTTTCTTCGACTTCTTGGTCTCAGCATCTGCCTTGCGGTCGGTGATATAGAACTGATAGAGCCAACCCATCACCTCCACATTCTGACAATCCTCGTCCGTCATGCCGCGACGAATGTCTGTCACGAAGCTCTGCTCCGACAGCAGATCATCCGGCAGAAGCAGTTCCGTATAGTCGCTGATATGCTCAAAGAGGAAAGGCATCGACGCGCCATAAGCATTGCACGAAGCCACCAATAACTTACGATAGAGCTTCGCCTCCGGTAAAGCTAAATCCTCGGGACGAAGGTGAAGGTCCTCGTCCACACTGCCCGCCATAGCATCCTGCAAAATCTCCGGGCGCATCTGACCCGCCCCCGGCGTCACCACCCGAGGCGAGGTATATTCATTGGCATCCATGAAGCGGAGCGCCATCACACGGTTGAACCACGTGTAAGCCACTTCCTCCACCACGAGGTCACGCCCCTTGGCGGTGATCTCGTCTTTCAGTTTCTGAATCTCAGCCTCAAAACCACGGAGTTCAGCCGTGTCCTGAGTCAAGATAAATTCCATCTTCGTAGCGATTAGCGAACGAAGTTTGATGCGGGTTTGCTGCGCAAAGGTTTTGAGTGCAGCGGTATTTGTTGCCATAAGCGTTAGGCGTAAATTAGTTCAACATAATGTTCTTGTTATCACGGATAAAGGACAGCATCTTGGTGCGCAGGGCAGCCAGATATTGTTCCACATCTTCCTCGGTCTCGAGCACAGGTTTATCGAAGTTCACATTCATGGCTTTAGCCTTGCTTACCACCGGTTTGATGATGTGGGCAGGAGTCGCAGGTGCCGATTGTCCGTCTCCAGCAGCCGCAGGTTGTGCGGGCTTGGTAGCTTGCTCTTCCACCCAAGCGTTGATAGACTTCACGCTATTGTCGTAAGCCCGATCGATGTCCGACTTCATGGCTTTGAGATTACCGATGAAGCGGTCTTCTTTGGCTTTGTCTGTCAAAAGGCTAAAGAAACTCTCTACCTGCGTACGCAACGTATCGGGTATCTTCGTGTAGGCAGGAATTGCCTGAATGGAAGTCAGCTTGCTATAGATAGCAGCTATCGCTTCATTACGAGCTGTGCCCTGCAATTCCTCGATTTCTGTTTTAATGGTCTGAATCACTTCATTGGCTCTTGTCATCAACTTCCAAGGCTCCTTACTCTGGTAGATGGCCGTCAGTGCATCACGCTGTTCGCGGGCTACATACGAGAGGTTCGCTTGGTTGCCCGTAGTCCATGCTTCCACCTGCTTGAAGATGTTGAACTGTGGACTATGGATAAAGTCGCGAATGGCATCGGCAATGTCAAGTTTGTCGTCCAGTGCATCCTCCAACTTCTTCTTATTCTGATAAAGGCCGGGGTAAATCATCGTAGAGAGTCCACGGAGCGAATCCATCACTTCGTCCAACCCCTTGACAAACTCAAAGCGATTACGGTCTGAAATTGAACGGAAGTCTTCTATGTCCTTCTTTAAGCGTTCAATGAAAGCTATGTGTACATCCTTGGCACTTTGGGCGGTGCAGCTCTCATCGTTGAAGAATTCTTTATACAAACCCTTTAACTGATTAACCTGTGCAGGGGTGATTTCCTCTTCAATATCCACCAAGGTGGTGGCTTGCTGCGTCGAGTTGGTCAATGCGGTATAGAGGTCGCGATCGGCCACGGGCTGTCCGTTGCAGCGGAACGAAATCTTGTCCAACTTATAGAGTTTCGCAATGATGCAGAGAATAGCCGTCTCGTACCAACCATAGGTATTGCCCTTGAAATATTCCACCAAATCTTTAATCTTCGTACGAACAGCCATGCGTTTTTGCTTACTGATTTCGTTGAAGATTTCCATGCTGCAAGCATCCTCCTGCATTCCATCCAAGAATACCTCTGTGGTGGTGCTATTGATAATGCTCTTGAGCATGGCATCATCGTACTCGATGGTGAGCATTTTCAAGTTGGTATAGACCTGCTCTACCAGGCACTTCATGGCATCGGTCAGACGATTTTTGATGTCTTGCGAATGGATGTCAGTGAGTTCGTTGCCACCAATAAATAATTTGGCAGACTTGGTAAGTTGTGTGAGGCGCTCTACGATAGCTTCGCGACGACGGCTGTTGACACGACGTTTATCCGAGATAATCTGCTGACGATAGCCTTCATCATTGCTGGAGAGCAAACGAGTGAGACATTTGTCGGCCTTCTTGAACATCACGAGATCGTCTTGCAGGTCCTTATCTTCGCCCAACACTACAATGAGTTGATTGGGGTGACACATGGAGTACATGCCCAGGTTATTGCGGTCAGCCTCGCTGAGGTTGTTAAGCGGCGTGAGAAAATGGATCAACATCTCAGCATCACGGCCATCTTGCACCTCATCGACCATGCGGCCGTAAGGGAATATCTTATAGGCAGAGAGTTTAATCTTGGAATCAGAGAATATCTCATCGCGGAAGATTTTCTTCAACTCCTCATTGGTGGCTTCCGGACGAAGTTCTTCATTCTTGATTTCAGTCTCAATATCTTTTTCTTCGTTGGTCTGATAGTGGTACTCTTCGTTAGCCCCCTTTTCGATGTACGACTGGCGCACGAGCTTATTCAAAGCTTCGTGGATGTCGCTGCGATAAGCAGGGAAGTCGGTGTCGAGCGTGGGCAGCATCACACGAGTGATATTGTCGAGCGTAGAGGGGAATCCCTTGACATATTTCACTAAGAAGAGCGTTTTGAGCACCTTGAGAGCGAGTTCGTCGCCCAACGTGCGCTCTGCCTGCTGAATATCGTTGGTAATCTTGGTTTGCAGCACGCCACGCAGGCCCTCATACATGTCGCAGAACTGTACAATCTGACTCAATTCCTTGTCCTTGTACTGCTGTGCCACGGCTTGAGTAATGGTGAGCATGCTTCGTTCACCCACCGACTGCTGCTTACCACTGAAGGCATTGTTTTTGCTCAGCTCGATGATGGAAGCCTGCAGGAGGTTGAACTGATAATCCACAAAGGGGAAAGAGATGGCAAATTGCTCATCGCTTTTATAGTTATTCTTAAACTGGCTCTGGTCGCCAAAGTTGAAGAGGCTGCGGATGATGTTCTTCTGCTTGTCGTATTCGAGGCAGAGCTGACGGCGAGGCTCGTCCTTCTTTTCGAGCAGACGACGCTGAATCACCTC